>LLBZ010026578.1_pt3 | contig 44419 bp, 31 predicted proteins | sample 1489421 | NCBI WGS metagenome assembly LLBZ01 (sample SAMN04092657, study PRJNA295927) | soil metagenome | biome: Soil prokaryotic community; feature: Bulk soil; isolation source: soil from tomato rhizosphere | host: tomato cultivar Moneymaker | place: South Korea | collected 2011-11-01 | reverse complement strand
TTGAATTTTTGTCATGTACTAAAATTCTTTTCGTACATGTTTATCCATTCTTCAACAGTTATTTTTGAAGCTAATTCACCAATAAGTCCGTACGGAATATCATCAATATATTTAAAACGAACGCAACCTTTACCCATGTCGAGTTTCCGCTTGCAGTATTTGGGATATTCAGCAACAAACCAATCGTATAATGCTTTTTTAGCGTATACCCCCGAATGATATACGTTTATAGTATTTTTTTGTGAAGCAATGCTCATAAACGGCAAAGGCAGTTCTGGCGCGCAATGATACCCATCTGGATATATGGTGTGAGGCACTACATAACCAATCATGCCATAACTCATGGTTTCTTCAAAACCTTTTGGGATATTTTTTTTAATGACTTCTCTCAACTTCTTAATGGGTTCTTGCCTGTCCTCTGGAAGTTGATTGATGTAATCTTCGGGTGAGTTTGCTTGGTATGGCACTTCGTTTGCTTTAAAAGCTTAAAGTTAACAAAATTTTGCTTTAATCTTATCGACAATGGTTTGTGCCAGTTTTTCTTTGCTTTCGACAGTCCAACCAGCAACATGTGGTGTTAAAAGAACGCTTTGTGATGCTATTAAATATTGGAATGGTTCGGGCATAGTTGTCGTAAACATATCTTCAAAAGATGCTTTTTCATATTCTAAAACATCTAACCCAGCACCCAATATTTTTCCAGATTTTAATGCCAAAACCAAATCTACCGTAACCACACTTTTACCACGTGCCGTATTGATGAACCAAAACGGTTTTTGAAATTGATTGATAAAATCGGCATTCATCATGTTCAACGTTAAAGGCGTTTGTGGGATGTGTAAACTTACAACATCCACTTTTTCTTGAAATTCTTTTAGGGGCACTTGTTTTGCATTGCCATCACCAACTTGATCCTGTATGTCGTAGCACAGTACTTCAACATCAAACCCGCATAGCTTTTTCGCAAAGGCTTTACCCATATTGCCATAACCAATAATACCAACTGTTTTTCCGTCGAGTTCTATACCTCGATTGGCTTCCCGTAACCATTTGCCTGTTCTAACTTCTTGATCGGCTTTATTTAGTTTGTTGAATAATGATAGTAACATACCCAAAGTATGTTCACCCACCGCATTGCGGTTACCTTCGGGTGCTGCAATAAGTTCAATGCCTTTTGTAATAGCATAATCACAATCTATGTTTTCTAAACCAGCCCCTACACGTCCAATAAATTTTAGGTTTTTGGCAGCATCAAGAAATTGTTTGTCAATAGCGAATCTGCTCCTTAAAATAATGCCATCATAATCTGAAATTTTGGTTTCAATAGTTTCTTTTGAAGACGTGTAATCTTCATGATTGGTAAATCCCAAATCATTTAGTTGATTGATTAAAAGGTCGTGATTGGTATCTAGGTGAAGGATTTTCATGTTATGCCATTTCAAAAATCAAATGTAATTATTATGTGATGCTGAAACAAGTGCAGCATGACGTTTTTTACCTTGCTGATTTTGCGTTAAGGATGACTCTTCAAACTATTTTGAATGAATGAAATTGTGAATGCTCCGCATTTGCAGTGGAAAGCCCACAGTGAGGTATGGGCAGACTTATAACATAAAGCCCGACCTTGGTAGCGCCCAAATTGTTTAAAACCCTAAAATAAACTTTGCGATTAAAAAATACATTAATATACCAAACACATCGTTGCTTGTAGTAATAAACGGTCCTGTAGCTACGGCGGCATCGATACCGCGTTTGTCTAAAAATATAGGGATGAATGTACCTATTAACGCTGCCATTATGATGACTGAAATTAAGGCAACGCATATAGTTAATGACTCTAGATAGCTGGTGTCAAATGCAAAATGACTTATAGGCAATACGATACATGCAATGGCTAGCCCATTGACTAAACCCAATAAAAATTCTTTGAAAAGGCGGCTTATGATATTACCATTTATGGAGTCGTTGGCTAAACCTTGCACCACAATGGCAGATGATTGTACACCAACGTTTCCTGCGGTTGCTTGTATTAAGGGAATAAACATTAAAAGTGCTGGAAATTTCAGCATGGCATCGTTAAACCCGCTAATAATACTTGCTGCCCCTATGCCTCCAAACATGCCTATAAGCAGCCACGGCAAACGGGCTTTGGTAAGCTCCCAAATATTATCATCGGCCTCTACATCGGCCGTAATACCTGCAGCTAATTGATAATCTTTCTCGGCTTCTTCTTTCATGACGTCCACAATGTCGTCAATAGTGATTCTACCTAATAATATTTGATTATCGTCTACAACTGGGATGGCTTCCAAATCGTATTTCTGCATCACTCTGGCAACGTCTTCGGCATCGTCGTGTACATTTACATAATCAACGCTAGAGTTAGATAATTCAGCTATTCTTTGGTCACTTTTAGCAACAATAAGATCTTTTAACGATAAGCGCCCAACCAATCTATTTTGCTTATCCACCACATAAATGGAATGGACACGGGTTACTTCTTTGGCTTGTCCTCTTATGCGACGTAAACAGCCTGCAACCGTCCAAGTTTCATAGACTTTAACCAGCTCTTTTGCCATAAGTCCACCTGCCGTATCTTCATCATAAGCCAGTAATTCTTCAATTTCTGCCTTGTGTTCCTCGTCTTCAATATGTGAGATAACTTCACGCTTACGTTCTTCAGGTAATTCAGAAATGATATCGGCAGCATCATCGGTATCTAGTTCACCAATTTCATCGGCAATTTCTTTTGAAGACAGGTTTCTTAATACTTTTTCTCGATTGTCTTCATCGAGCTCCATTAAGATATCTGCGGTGGTTTCGGAATCTAGAAGTTTTATAATATATACAGCCTCATCTAAATCTAATTCATCTAAAATTTCGGCAATATCGGCGTAGTGAAAGTCTTTTAAAAGTTTCTGAAGCGCTTTGTCATCATTTACTTCAATAAGACGTTCTACCTGATTTATTAAATCATCGGTTAATTCAAATTGTATGTTTTCTATTTCTTCAGACAAAATACGATGTTTAAATGTCTTTTTCGATTAACTGTGTGAGTTCTATAAACTGCTGAACATTTAATTGCTCTGGACGTTTGTCAAAGATACTATCTTCTCTTAAATTATCACTTAAATTGAATGTTTTTAAACTGTTACGAAGTGTTTTTCTTCGTTGTTGAAATGCTGTTTTCACTACTTTGAAGAATAAGGCATCTTCACATGGCAGAGAATAGTCTTCTTTTCTTGTGAGTCGTAACACACCCGATTCTACTTTTGGTGGTGGGTTGAATACTGTTGGCGGTACCGTGAAAAGATATTCTGCATCGTAATAGGCTTGTGCTAACACTGACAAAATACCATACACTTTATTGCCTTCTTTTGAGCAAATACGTTCGGCCACTTCTTTTTGGAACATGCCCGAAAACTCAGGGATTTGGCCGCGCATCTCTAAAGTTTTAAAAACAATTTGGGTTGAAATATTATAGGGAAAGTTACCAATAATAGCAAATGGTTCGCCTTTAAATATCTGATTTAAATCGTACTTTAAAAAATCCTTTTCTATAATTCGTGGTGCCAGATTTAAGTAATTAGCTTGTAAATAGGCTACCGATTCGGTATCAATTTCAATAACATGGGTGGTGACTTCTTTCTTTAGTAAATATTTAGTTAGCACGCCCATACCCGGACCAATCTCTAAAACCGTTTTATAGCCTTTTAACGTAAGTGTATCGGCAATTCTTTGCGCAATATCCTCATCGTTTAAAAAGTGTTGTCCTAAATGCTTTTTTGCCTTTACTGTCATTTGTTTTAGGGTGTTGGGTATTAGGTGTTGGGTATTAGGTTTTCGTTATTTGTTGAAAATCGTAATCCGTAAACCGTCTTTTGTGTTATGGTACGAATATAACAAGAATAACTCGCGAAGGCACAATGATTGTTTTGTCTTTTTTCTCTTCTCTATTTTCTGTTATCTTTTTATTTAGAATATTCATCAACAATTTCAAGTTCGGTTCTAAACGCCAATACTTTATCTGCAAATTTTTTAAGAGCTTCGCCTCTTAATTTTGGTGCATCTTCTTTATAATATGCCTCTAAAGCTGCGCGCGATGATGTTCGGTATTGCACCGAATAGGTAACGCCTCCCATGTCTTCTTCTACCAAAACCCTGATAAGCGTTGCTTTTTCAAATTTTCCAGTAGCTAATATTTGTGGAATATGTTCTTCTTTCATCCAAGTCAGCCATTGCTGATGAATGCTTTCGTCTATGTTTGAAGTTACGTTGTATATGATCATTGGGTTCAAGGTTTTGGGTTCAAGGTTCTGGGTCTTGGGTTCCTTTTAATAATCTAACTGTCTAGCAATCTAACAGTCTAATTGTCTAACTATCTAATTGTCTAACCGTCTAAAAATCTAATTAATAGCATCACCTCGTAACGCTCTATAACGCTTTCTGGCTTCTACAAAATAAATACTATCGGCATGGTTAAAAATAATTTTCTCGTATAATGCTTTTGCCTTTTCTGGCTGATTTAATTGATTTTCGTAGAGTTCTGCTAACTTAAAATAGGCATCATCTACTAAAACACCTTCTCCATAATTTGTAATAATAGCATTGTAATTGGCTTCGGCTTTATCAAATTGGGCTTTTTCTTCAAATAATTGGGCTTGTTTAAATAAGGCTTGTGGAATGATGGGTTCGGTTTTGTGTTTGTTTAAAATAGTGTCTAACAAGGCTATAGATTCGTTATTTTTGTTTTGAAACGACAATAAATCGGCTTTCGCATACCTTTTTAGAGCGGTCTGAAGTGAATCTTCATATTTATTATCGGAAATAAGCAGTTTTAAATCTAAGGCATCATTGGCTATAAGTTGCGACGTTGAAGCTTTTAGTACTTTAAGCTGTGATTCTGCCCATTTAAAATCGCCTTTATAATAACTGGTTTTGGCCACTTTATATCGTGCTTCTTGCGACACGGTGCTGTTTTTTACATTTCTCTGTATTTGTGTGTAATAAATTAAGGCATCGTTAAAATTTTCTTGTAAAACCAAAATATCTCCCAACTCTAATTTCACTTCGGCTTGCTGTAGTTCGGTTAATGGCAACTGTAATGTTTTTTCCAGAAAAGACGTTGCCTTTTTCGGGTCGTTTTTATTGAAAGCCAAAAAATGTGCATAAGCAATTTGAAGTTTTAAAGTTTGCGAAAAAGTTCCAAATTTGTTTAATAGCTCGGTGTATTTGGCATCAATAACATCATAATTATCTTCCGTACTTTGCTTTATTTCCAATTGCATTAAATGATGGTGCGCTTCCAACAAAACATCTAAATCTTGCGAGTTCGCTGTTATGTATGTATATATTTCTTTAGCGATTTCCAGTTCGTTTTTACTAAAGGCAATATCTGCTAATTCTTCTATTCTAATTAAACTTTCGGGCTGCCTACTAAAAACAGCTTTCTCTTGGGCAAATGCTTTTTTAAAATCGTTTTGCTGAATAAACAACCAACTTAAAAACTCATTCCAAAGAATGTTTGGTTCTTGTTGTGCTTTTCTAAGCAAAATTTTTCTAAAAATAATGTTGTTCTCATTCTCACTATTTTCACTTATAAAATCGCTTATAGCACGTTTAATATTAGGTAATGTAAATGGATTAGACTCGGCAAAATCAACATAACTGATAAACATTTTTTCAATGTTTCCCTGCTCGCCATACAACTGTGCCAATTGCAGATTAAAATTATAATCCGGTTTTAGTTTCATGGCTTTTTCATACGCAATAATAGCTTCATTTATTAGTGAATGACTTTGAAAACTTCTAGCAATAGAAGATACGTTAATAGGATTTTCATCAATGCTAGCCAGAGCTTTATTATAATTGATATTAGCATTTTCCAAATCATTTTTAAGCTGGTAATTATAGCCCAATTCCACCATAAATACTGGATAATTAATACGTTCCATGAGTTTTAACAAAAATGATTGTGCTTCATCATATTGCTCTAATTCTTGATGCGAACTAACTATTTGAAAAATATAATTAATGTTTGAAGGCGATTGGGTGTATAACTTTTTATATTCAAATAATGCTTTTTCAAAATCCCCGTTTTTATAGTAATCTCTAGCCAATGCATCGTCTTGCGAGTATGCATACGCACTAAATAGAAAGCATAAAATAAATAGGATTTTCATTTATAAAAAATTATTTTACTTTTCATCGGAATAAATCAATTGCTTTTGTTTGTTGATATTTTTTTTACAAAAAAACTTCTTAATTATAGCGATTTCATGTGGTAAAGATAATGAACTCATTTTGACTTTTTCAATTGGCCGCAAAATGAGTTCAATAAATAGGCTGAGTAGCTACTGCTAATATAATTATAAAAAAAATGCCCGAATAAAAATTCGGGCATAACCAACCAAAATAAAAGTTCCATTAACTACCGTTAATATAAAAAACGATGTAATACTGATTGGGGACAGTCTTTGTGTAAAGATTGTATGAGAATAAAACCCCTATTTACTTACAATAGCAGTTTCATTATTTTCAGATTTTGATATTTCAAAATCTGAAAATAATACTTTACCTGCGAAAAAAATTAGTGTAATTAAAATTACTAAGCGTTTAATATTCTTCATGGTCAGTAGGTTTAATAGATTTGGTGCCTCTAACTTCGAAAATATTTTTTAGATACGCAAAAGAAAACGTAATAAAGTTGCTAAAAAACGTTACTAACTCACACTTAGTCGATTATTTGAAATCAAATATTGAAATATTGTAAGTTTTTATCTTTTTTTTGAAAAATTTATTTTGCTTTAATCAATAATTTTAAAACCTGTATATGCTTGTAAAACTTCAGGAATTACAATACCATCTTTTGTTTGATAATTTTCTAAAATACCTGCTAAAACTCGTGGTAAAGCTAAAGAACTACCATTTAGTGTATGTGCCAATTCGTTTTTACCTTCGCTATTTTTAAAACGTAATTTCAACCGGTTTGCTTGAAAGGTTTCAAAGTTAGACACTGAAGATATTTCCAACCAACGGTCTTGAGCGGTTGAGAACACTTCAAAATCATACGTTAAAGCCGAAGTGAAACCTAAATCGCCACCACAAAGTCTTAATATTCTATATGGTAACTTTAGTTCTTGCAAAATGGTTTTTACGTGTTCTACCATACCATCCAACGCTTCATAAGATTTTGTTGGATGCTCAACTCGTAAAATCTCCACTTTATCAAATTGGTGCAACCTGTTTAGCCCACGAACATGCGCCCCATAACTTCCAGCTTCACGTCTAAAACAGGGTGTGTAGCCTGTAATGCCTATTGGTAGATCGCTTTCGTTCAATACCACATCTCTAAAAATGTTGGTTCCAGGCACCTCAGCAGTTGGAATTAAATATAAGTTGTCTTCGGTGACATGATACATTTGCCCTTCTTTGTCTGGCAATTGTCCGGTTCCAAAACCCGATGCTTCATTTACCAAATGAGGCAATTGATATTCGGTATAACCCGCAGCGGTATTTTTATCTAAAAAATAAGCTATTAAAGCACGTTGTAACCGAGCGCCTTTGCCTTTGTAAACAGGAAATCCTGCTCCTGTTATTTTGTTTCCTAATTCAAAATCGATGATGTCGTATTTTTTTGCTAATTCCCAATGCGGCAAAGCACCTTCATGCAATACAGGAATATTGCCTTCTTTGTAAACTTCAAAGTTATCGGTATCAGAATTTCCGTTAGGCACGATCTCGTTAGGCACATTTGGAATTTTATAAAGCAATTGGTTTAATTCTTCTGCTTTATTATTAAGTGCTTCGCTTAATTCTTTTGAAACTTCTTTTAACTGACTTGTTTTTTCTTTTAAAAGATTGGCTTTTTGTGCTTCACCCGATTTGTATAAGTTCCCAATTTCTTTTGAAAGTGTGTTCGATTCTGCCAAGGTGTTATCCAACTCGGTTTGAATGCGTCTTCTTTCTTCATCTAAAGAAATAACGTTATGAATCATTTCAGTAGCATCTATGTTTCGTTTTGCTAATCGGGTTATTACCAAATCTTTGTTTTCTCTAATAAAAGGGACTTGTAACATGTCTTGAAAATTTAAGCGACAAATTTAATGAATTGCCACTATAATTTGATGTCTTTTGAAAGTAAAATCAAATTTATGGTTTTGAACGATTACGAGATGCTGAAACGAGTTCAGCATGACGTGAAAACCTAATTAAAATGCGATTTTATATAGGCTAAAGACACCTCTTTGTCTTTTAATAATTGGTTTTTTAAAGCCTCAACCGATTCGAATTTTTGCTCGTCGCGCAACCGGTGCAATAAATCTATTTGAATGGTTTTATTGTAAATATTTTTGTTGAAATTGAAAAAATGCACTTCAATGGTTTCTTCACGGCCTTCAACGGTAGGGTTAAAACCAATATTCATCATGCCATAAACAACCTGATTATTAATAACAGAACTCACGACATAAGATCCGTGTTTCGGTATTAATTTGTAATCTTCGGCTATTTGGATGTTTGCAGTAGGATAATCAATCTGTCTGCCCAAAGCTTTTCCTTTTACCACTTTTCCTGTTAGCATAAAAGGATAGCCCAAAAACGCGTTTGCCTTGGCAATATCTCCTTCTTCTAAAGCCTTTCTGATTTTAGTGGAGCTTACAGACACCTCATTAATGTCTTGTGCCGAAATTTCTTCAACCTCAAAACCGTACAAATCCCCAAACTTCCTTAAATCGTTAATATCGGCGTTCCTATTTCTCCCAAATCTATGGTCATAACCAATAATTACTTTTTTTGCATTTAGCTTGTCTACCAAAATTTTCTTAACAAAATCTTCCGCAGAAAGTCGGGAAAATGCCTTTGTAAACTTTTTAATAAGCAAGTAATCCAAACCTAAGGCGTCCAAAATAGCACCACGCTCGTTAATGGTATTTATTAACTTAATACCAGAATCCTTTTGTAACACCATACGCGGATGCGGAAAAAAAGTAAGGATGACAGATTTTAACTGGGTTTGTTTACCAATATTAATTAATCGCTTAATTATTTTTTGATGCCCAACATGAACCCCATCAAATGTGCCAATGGTAACTATAGTTGGTTCTACCGATTTGTATGCTTTTATATCTTTAATTTTGCTCATAACAAGCATTTAATTGCTACTTTAATTAAAAAAAATTAGATTTGCTAACAGTGTTAATAAAACCAGCTTCAAATATTTTTTATGAAATCGCCATTAACAAACGTTTTAAAAATCACCCGTAAATAAAAAGGCGATTGCTTCGCCAGTTCGCTATCGTTCGTGTCCATATGACCTTTAAAAAACAACAATATCTACTTATGAAAGCAAAACTACATTATGTTTTATCAATAGCAATGTTTTTGTTTATCTTTTCGGTGTCTTCCCAAAATTCTTCATGGGAAAAGGTTGAAACCATTAAAGATTCCAAGATAATTTCAAAATTCAATTTAAACAAAAACAATGTTCATGTTTTCAAGCTTCATAACAATTTGTTGCAAGAATCGCTATCTGGTGCTGTTTCAAGAAACTCAAAAACAAGACAAAAAGCAACCATAATCACCATGCCTGCTGAAAATGGCAAATTAGAAACTTTTAGAATTTACGAAGCCTCTGTTTTTGCTCCAGACTTAGCTGCAAAATACCCTGATATAAAATCATATGTGGGTATAAGCACCGATAATACTGGAACGCGGTTACGTATGAGCGTTTCGCCACAAGGGGTACAAACCATGATTTCTTACAGCAACAAACCTGCTGTTTTTATGGAACCCGCATCAAAAGGCTCTAAGGAGTACATTTTGTACCGGAGAACGGATAAAAACAAAACAAAAAACGTCTTTGAATGTAAAACCCTTGATGAGCTCAATGAAACGTTTAATAAAAATGGTTTAGCTTCAAAAATTGCCATTAATGAGGGAGGTGCTAACAACCAAACACTTCAAAAATTCAGAATAGCTATTTCTACAACTGCCGAATATACGGCGTATCATGATGATGGCATTTCTGGAAATGGTGATGCCGTTGCCGATGCTTTAGCAGCTATAAATGCAACTTTAAGCAGGGTTAACGAAATTTTTGAAACCGATATGGCAGTTACTTTTGAACTTGTTAATGCCCCACAATTAATATATACAGATGCTACAACCGACCCCTATTCTGATGCTAATGTAGGCGCTGATGAAGATAATTTTGATAACACAAATGGCTGGAGTCTTCAACTTCAAAATAACTTAACCAATACCATTGGAAATGCTGCTTACGATATTGGCCACTTATTTGGTGCCACCGGTGGCGGAGGTATTGCTGGGTGTATTGGTTGTGTATGTAATAATGACTCCGTTAGCGATTCAGACCATAATAAAGGAAGTGGATTTACCTCACCCTCAAATGGTATCCCAGAAGGCGATACCTTTGATATCGATTTTGTTGTTCATGAAATTGGGCATCAAATGGGCGCTAACCATACCTTTGCTTATGAAAATGAAGGTACCGGTGTGAATTCCGAACCAGGAAGTGGCAGTACAATTATGGCTTACGCGGGAATTACTGGTGAAGATGATGTGCAAAACAATAGCGACCCCTATTTTCATTATCAAAGCATTAAACAAATATTAAGTAATTTGGGTGGTAAAAGTTGCCAAACAACTGAAGTAATCACCAATAATCCGCCCATTGCAAATGCTGGAAACGATTATCACATTCCAGCTGGAACAGCCTATGTTTTAAAAGGTGCAGCTACCGATGCAGACGGTAGTGATAACTTAACGTATAGTTGGGAACAAATTGATAGCGGTCTCGTAAATTATTTAAATTTCGGGCCAACTTTAGCTTCTGGTTCAATGAATAGATCATTGCCTCCTTCAAACGCTTCTGATAGATACATCCCGAAATTAAGCAGTGTATTAGCTGGAAATACCATTCAAACCAATCCCTCTTTAGGAAGTGATTGGGAAACGGTTTCAACCGTTGGAAGAAACTTAAATTGGGCACTAACGGTAAGGGACAGAGCCCCAGCTAGTGTCAGTGGCGGACAAAGTAGTTTTGATACCATGGCAATAACCGTAGAAGATGTAACGCCATTTACTATTTCAAACCCTGTGTCTTGGAGTCAAGGCAGTAATGTAACTATAAATTGGGAGGTTGGGCAAACAGCCAATGCTACCATAAACTGCCAAAATGTAAATATCAAGCTCTCTACCGATGGTGGTTTAACGTTTCCAATAAACGTTGCATCAAACACACCTAACGATGGTGCCTTTTCATACACGGTGCCTTCAATTCCAGACACATCGCTAGCCAGACTATTAATTGAAGCTGCCGATAATATTTTTTACGATGTTTCAAATTTTAATTTTTCCATTTCATCAAACCCCGATTTTTTTATTGTTGAAGAAACTTTAGATCCCTTAGAGTGTGCCACCACTACAGCAACATTCCATTTTAATTATGTAACTGCTAATGGTTTTTCTGAAAATACTGTTTTTAGTGCATCGGGAAATCCAAGTGGTTCTTCTGTAACTTTTTCTCCAGCAAATTTAGATGCTTCTGGACCTGTTACCATGACCATTAGTGATTTATCTGGTGTTCCGCAAGGAGATTATCTAATTACGGTAACTGGCACTTCATCTTCAATAACTAAAAATAAAGTTTTAAATTTCCCTTTTTTCAATGGGCTTTGCGCCTCTATCGCAAATACTCAATACGAAACCAGCACTACTCTAGTTCAGTTTAATACCATCAATAACGCATCAGGAAAACCTTCTGGCTATAATAATTACACAAATATCACTACCTATGTTAATAGAAATAGCAGTTATCCTTTAACAGTACACGTAAATACCGATGGAGACTTTACAACAGGCACCAAGGTATGGATAGATTGGAACCAGAACTGTAGCTTTAATGACGCTGGGGAAGAATATAATTTAGGCACAGCTACCAATGTTACCAATGGTGCTACTTCAAACGTGCCACTTTCAATTACCATTCCTGTTGGAGCCATTTTAGGAAATACCACTATGAGAGTAAGTACAAAATTTGATGATGATGGTCCTCCTAGCGCTTGCGAAAATGGATTTGATGGTGAAGTTGAAGATTATACGCTAAACATCATGCCAACCATGGCTATTGAAGCATTTGGTTTCGAGAATTTTGTGGTGTTTCCTAACCCGAATAATGGCAAGTTTGTTATTCAATTAAATGGCTCATTGGAACGAGCGATTGATATTGCTGTTTTTGATATTAGAGGAAGGCATATTTATAAAAATACCTTCCCGAACGTTGGTGATTTTAGTCAGGAATTGCAGTTAAATAATGTACAATCTGGCATGTATTTATTAATTGTGAGTGATGGTGTTAGGAAATCTACTAAAAAGATTGTGGTAAAATAATATTTGAAGAAATAAAACCGCAAATTCATTTTAAATAATTTGATTGTCCGTTATTAATCATAATGAGCGGGTCTCCTCGAGCGCAGTCGAGAGGTTATTAACTTAACGATTTCAAAATTAGGTCTCGACTGCGCTCGACCAGACAACGATATTCTCTAAATGATTGATTACGGATATACAATTAAATAATCAATACGAATCAATAAGCTAATAATAAGTTATGTGAAACTGAAACAAGTTCAGTTTGACGAACGCATCCACTTTTACTTGCCATTAAAGGTATTCATGGTAATATTAATGCCTGCCAAGCCAAAGGATTTTATAAGCTCGATAGATTTATCTAAGCGTTCTTTAAGTTTTTCGTTTTCATCATCGGTCCATTCACCCAGCACATAGTCAACCTGTTGCCCTTTATTAAAGGCATCACTAATACCAAATCTAAAGCGGTTGTAGTTTGTGGTATTTAGCTTTGCTTGTATGTCTTTTAATCCGTTATGGCCACCATCGCTTCCTTTGGTTTTTACACGAATACTTCCGAAAGACAGGTTTAAATCATCGGTTATTACCAACAAATTTTCTAACGGAATATTTTCTTTAGTTAACCAATAGACCACTGCCTTTCCGCTTAAATTCATGTAGGTACTTGGTTTTAAAAAAATAAAGGTTCTTCCTTTTAACTTATAAGTGGCGGTGTCTCCCAGTTTTTTAGTTTCGAAAGTTATATTTTCTTGTGAAGCAAAATGGTCTAAAATTCTGAATCCTATATTATGACGGGTGTTGGCATACGCTTCGCCAATATTTCCTAGACCAACAATTAAAAACTTTTTCATGGTATCTTGTTCGTTTGGATGACTTTTCTTTTTAAATAACCTTAATAAAAATTTCCACATGATTTTGTTTTGTGTGCTAAAATTAAAACAAAAAAAATGAATTCGTTTAAACTTTTTTGATTGAAGCGGTATACTTTTTAAAACATGGGTAAAACAAAAAAAAGCATCCTGAAATATTCGGGATGCTTTTGGTATTTAATAAGAATATTATCTATTCTTGAGTTGCTTCTACTTCAGCTGCCGCTTCTGCCGCTGCCTCAGCTGCTGCTTCTTCTTCTTCATCATCAAATGCATCTACTGACGCTCTAGAACGTCTTACAAGACAAACTACTGTATTGTCTGGGTGCATGAATTTGTAAGCATCGTTCTGTAATGTAGTAATGTAAAGTTTGCTTCCAATTTTAAGCGGCGTAATATCTGCTTCGATAAAATCCGGTAAGTTAGCTGGCAATGCTTTAACACGTAAGCTACGTCTGTTTTTACGCAATACACCACCATTTTTAACACCACGAGAGTTTCCAACAAAACTGATTGGAATTTCCATAGTAATTTCTTTGTCTTCGAATAACTGATAAAAATCTATGTGTAAGATTTTGTCTGTTACTGGGTGAAATTGAATGTCTTGTAAAACAGCATTATATTTTTCACCATTTTCCAAAGCAATCACAACTGTATGCGCATTTGGAGTGTATACAAGTGATGAGAACGCTAATTCTTCTGCACTGAAATGAACTGGCTTATCTCCTCCGTATAATACGCAAGGAACCTGACCAGCATTACGTAAGGCTTTTGTTGCTTTTTTGCCCACGCTTTCTCTTTGAGATCCGTTGATTGTAATTGATTTCATTTTTAAAATATATAGTTAATAATTATTATTCTCTTTTTATGCGTGCCTTTTGAGCCTACATGATAAATTTTGAACTAATAGACTTGTTGTTGTGTACTTTTTCCATAACTTCAGCAAATAAATTGGCACAGCTTAAAACCCTGATTTTATCACTTAATGGTTTAATAGGTATGGAATCGGTTACTATCAATTCTTCTAAGTTTGAATTATTTAAATTCTCGTATGCCTTTCCAGATAATATAGGGTGAGTACAAATAGCTCTTACACTTAACGCACCACGTTCCATCATTAAATCGGCTGCTTTTGTTAGTGTTCCGGCTGTATCAACCATATCATCAACCAATACGACATTTTTACCAGTAACATCCCCTATTAATTCCATATGGGAAATGATATTGGCTTTAGCGCGCTGTTTATAACAAATTACCACATCGCATTCTAATGCTTTTGAATAGGCATAAGCTCTTTTGGAACCTCCCATATCTGGCGATGCAATGGTTAAATTATCTAAATTTAAACTTTGCAAATAAGGCAAGAAAATGGTTGATGCAAATAAATGATCGACGGGTTTTTCAAAAAATCCTTGTATTTGGTCTGCATGCAGATCCATGGTGATAATTCGAGTTGCACCTGCGGCTTCCAACATTTTAGCCACCAATTTAGCGGCTATTGGCACTCTTGGTTTATCTTTCCTGTCTTGTCTTGCCCATCCAAAATAAGGTAATACTGCGGTTATATGTCTTGCCGAAGCACGTTTGGCAGCATCAATCATCAACAACATTTCCATTAAATTCTCTGGTCCTGGATTGGTAGAACCAATGATGAAAATACGTGTCCCTCTAATAGATTCTTCGTATGAGGGTTGAAACTCACCATCGCTATAAGTAGAGGTAATCACATTGCCTAGTTCTGACCCAAAAGCTTTAGCAATTTTCTCTCCAAGCACCTTACTTTGAGTACATGCAAAAATTTTAGCTTCGGTAATCACAATTGGCATGGTTAACTTATTGTTTTATAGCGCAAAAGCGCGCCCTATTTTAAACGAGGTGCAAATTTATACATTTATTTTAACCTAAAAAGTATATTGCTCACTATTTTTATGAATATTATAGAAAAAATATATATTTTTGCAGTCCTATTTAAGCTCAAGTGGCGGAATTGGTAGACGCGCCGGATTCAAAATCCGGTTCTTCGGAGTGCGGGTTCGATTCCCGCCTTGAGTACAACAAAAATCCGTAATACAATTGATTATTAATTGTTTACGGATTTTTTATTTTATTGTTTGTACGATTTATGTACGGTTGAATTTTTTTTTCGGCTAAAAAACATGTATATACCCCAAAAGGTTTAAAAAAACAATCCTATAAGAATCCAGTGTGCTTAGAAGCGGTTTGTACCTCCTTTCCTTTGTAATGTCATTCTTCTTTAAGGTGACATTATAGAATCCCTTTAAGACAAGTTTTAATCCATTTGAGATAAGTTTTATCATCGACCTTTGTTAATGCTTTTTAGTTAGTAGTTGACTTTCGGTTGCGCCCAATCACCCCTTTTCTGAAATCCTCAAGATTGTGCGTAGCCGAAATTAACTAAGACAGAGTTCCATGTCTGATTAATCATGTCTATCCCAATAGCTGTAAACACATGAAACATTATTTTTTTACATTCTCAATTTTCTGTGCAACAGTGGCTTTAGCGCAAACCAAAGCATTTAAAATTTCGGGAACTTTAATCGCCGAAGTCGATAAAACACCTTTAGAAGCTGCTACTATCTATCTCGAACGTGTTAAGGACAGCTCATTGGTAACTTATACTATTTCAGACAAAAACGGAAATTTTTCTTTAGAAGGCAAAACAACAAACCCGAGTTTGAATCTTTATATCTCGTATGTTGGCTATCAAACCTATTATCAACCCATTCATTTGAATCAGGAAGCTATTCATTTAAGCACCATTAATCTAAAAACAGATCTGAATGCTTTAGAGGAAGTACTTATAACATCTAGGACTCCCGTTAGGATAAAAAAAGACACTTTAGAATTTAATGTCTCGTCCTTTAAAACTAAAAAAGATGCAAATATTGAAGATTTATTAAAGCAATTGCCAGGAGTAGAAGTTGATCCCAAAGGAAATATAACTATAAATGGCAAAACGGTGGATAAAATTTTGGTAAATGGAAAACCTTTTTTTGGCAATGACCCCACCATAACAACCAGAAATTTAAGCAAGGACATCATTGAGAGTGTCCAAATTACAAATACAAAAACCAAGGCTGAAGCTTTTGCCGGAGATGAAGGTAATAAAGACAAAAAGACTATTAATTTAACTATAAAGAACAAAAACAGTAACGGTATTTTTGGGCGAGTAGCCGCTGGATCAGGAACAAATAGGCGTTACATGTTTGCAGGAATGCTTAATCTTTTTGATGATGACCAGCGTATTAGCATGCTTGCGGGAGGAAATAATACAAATTCGCCTGGATTTGGTTTTAAAAGCGACCATGGAGGTGGAGAAGGCATCATAACATCTCAAAATTATGGCGCCAATTATGTTGACACCTTTGAGAAAAAGCTGGATATCTCTGCCAATTATTTTCATTCTGATAGCCGTTCAGAAAACGAGAAAACCGCTCAAAGAACATACACCCTTCCCAATTCGAAATATATCTCTAATTCCGGTTCAAACTTAGATAACGAAACTGATAATCATAGTGTTGATTTGGGTTTTAACATCAGCGTTGATTCTACACTTTTAATCAACATGAGTCCGTCATTTAAAACGACCAACACTAAAATAGAAACATCCAGTGATGAAACATCCAGAGACGATAAAAATACAGTAACTAATCAATCCAGCGCATCATCTTTTGCAGAAACTATGGATGAAAACTTTAGAAACAATTTAGATGTAACGAAACTATTTGGTAATAATGGCGCCTATTTAAAACTTCATGTCTCAAATGAATACAATACCACAGAAACTGATGATTACCTGACTTCGGAAACGACTATTTTTGGGGCAAATCCCGAAACTATTAGTAGAAACCAATTGACACAGGGAGCCCTCAAAAAAAAAGGCTTCTATACTAACATAGCATATCGGCTTCCTTTAAAAGCCAAGGAATTGTTTTTAGACTTTAAATTTAGTTATAGAAATGATATCCAGAAAAACACCAAAAGCACTTACAGTTTTGATACCAACACACAGGATTTCACCTTATTTAATGCAGATTTAAGTACAGATTTTGAATATATGAACAAAAGAAGTACCCCAGGGCTAAAGCTAACGTATACAAAAGAAATGTGGTCTATTAATTTGGAATCGGGCTATGTATTTAGTACCCTAAATAATATCGATTTTTTAAGACCCCACTTAAGTTTAATACACTCTTTTAAAGCTTTGGAACTAAAATTGGGGTCTTATTATCAATTTAACCCAAAATCATCGATGTCCTTCGGTTATAGTTTAAATAATACACCCCCACAATTATCACAATTACAACCATTTCAGGATATATCGGATCCCTTAAACACGATAACAGGCAACCCTAACTTAGAACCTACAAACACCCACAATTTTTCTTTCCTATATAATGCATTCGATTTTCAAAAGCAAACAAATTTCATTAGCCATGTAGTAGCCGATTTTAGGAACAATCAGATTGTTCCTAAAACTACAATTAATGAAAACTTTATACGACATACAACCTATGCAAATGTAGATGGCGGTTATGATATAGGTGCCAGCGGCAGTTATAGTAAGTTAGTGAAAATAGACAGCTTAAAGACACTTAAATATCTAGTAAGCCTATATATGGGCATCAATAAATTTATTAACTTTAATAATGGCGTGCAATATGTTTCAAACAATAACTTTCTAATACCATATGCCGGCCTTAACTTTACGTGGAAGGATGTCATGACGCTTATGCCAAATTACAGGGTCTCATTTAACAGAACCACATTTGATTTAGACGATTTTAAAGATCAGCAATTTATTGATCATTCGATAGGACTTCAACTAACAACATACGTTCCTAAAAAATTTGAATGGCAACATGATATTAGCTTTAATTATAACCCAAACATAACGCTGGGTTTTCAAAAAAGTGCCTGGTTTTGGAACACATCCTTGATGTATACAATGCTTAAAGATCAAGGAACTTTAACTTTTAAGATTTATGATTTATTAAACCAAAATACGAACGCAAAACGTATGGCTACAGAAAATTATATCCAAGATCTACAAAGCACTGTCCTGAAACAGTACTTTATGTTAAGTTTTAGTTGGAAACTTAATAGTTACTAAAGTCAAACTAAATCACTATGATTTTAAACGAGTTTATAGGTTTGATTGCAAAGTGAATGTCTGTTTTGCCACGAATACACGAGTATTTTAATAAAATCCCATTTAGTACATGACAAAAATCTAAATATATTCAGATGTCAGTCTGAGACCTTTGTTAAGTTTTTTAACTAGCGAATGTGATGACGTAGTTTTACAAGTTCAACAATAAGCCACAATGCAAGAGAACTTGGCATATCAATTAGCTATAAAACAGCGGTTTATAGAATACATCAATGGTAGCGCAGTCGAAGGCATTGGAAATACTGTTTTTAGAACCGGAAAACCACAAAAAGCTTCAATAAATCCCTCTTAGACAAGTTTTAATCCGTTAGAGATAAGTTTTCTTAGCTTTATTTGTTATATAAAGCAACCCCAGGCAAAAAAAAGCTAATGATACAACACTTACTTACACATAAAAAAACCAACAAAAAATTCGTAGTGTTTGAAGATAGGGATTTTGAAATGAAAAACCCCATTGAACAATATGGAAATAAAATCATCACAAAACAAATGATTTTAAATGGCATTCCTAAAGAAGAGATAACGGGTGTAAAGGAATTTACGGCCAGGAGCAAGGAAATATTTAGAAATGCTTTTAATGATTGGTTAAAGCTAAAAGAAGAATTCCAAGCCATAAAAATTCCGGAAAACTTAATTCAGCTTTTAAAAACCGATAGTAAAGAAGATCAAGAAAAGTTACTCAAAAAATTAGCAGTAACCCCGGAAGTGCTCACAGCCTTTATTTTTATGGCGTACCATAAATTCGGATACACATTGAGTCAACATACCTTTAGATTTCCCAAAAGATTTTTTGAAACAACCAAAATATTACATATTAAAATTATTGATAGTGGAGCGCACTGGCATTGCTTTTTTACAATCTTTAATAGTTTGGGAGAAGAAAAAACCGCTTCAGACGACAAAGAAGAATATCTTTATTATATGTCTAGCACCTTTGGTATTGATAGAACGGAAATCGTTAACCAAATAAAATCGAATGGGTTCGAATTAAAGTTAAGCCATCTACCATATATCACATTAAAACATTATGAGCATTCGTACCAGATGTTTTAAAGACAGGAACCTTCGTAAACAATCCCCAATATTTGTAGCTAATCCACGAACTCGTTTAAACTTTTTTGATTGAAGCGAAAAAATAGGAATTTTTGAACCAGATATAGTTTTTGCCGAAAATACCAAGCTAAAACCATCTCGGCTTCGGTTTTTTTCTGTAAAACCGAAGCCCACACCTCCTTTAAAAGGAGGAGAATTTTAAAGGCAGGAAACATCATGGTGATACCCGCATTGAGATCAATACGACAAACAACTCCTTCCCTTAAAAAAGGGAAGGTGGATTTAAATCCGATAGGATTTGAAGACGGAAGGGCAAAACCATTCTAAAAGCTAAAACCACCTCGTCTCCGGTTTCTTTCTGCGAAACCGAATCCACTCCTCCTTTAAAAGGAGGAGAATTTAAAAGGCAGTGAAATATTATCATTATTCCTATATTGAAATTAAAGTAACAAACAACTCCTTCCCTTTTTTAAGGGAAGGTGGATTCAAATCCGATAGGATTTGAAGACGGAAGGGTAAAACCATTTTAAAGGCAGGAAATATTATAATTAACCCAATATTGAATTAACAAAACAGGGACTTATCCCTCAGCTTCACACAATTAATCCCTCTCAGACAAGTTTTTTTACACCAGAGACAAGTTCTATCCCTCTGAGACAAGTTTTTATCCGTTAGAAATAAGTTTTCTTAGACATCTTTGTACTGTTGATGAACAAATAATCATAAATAGCATGAAAATTCATAGTAAATATAGAAACATTTTATTGGAAATTATCTGTTTCCTGTTTATACTGTTGTTTGTATATGCAGCGATGAGCAAACTATTGGTCTTTGACCAATTTAAGATCCAAGTAGGGCAATCTGCCATGTTAACGCCCATTGTAGATATCATAGCCTGGGGAATCCCTTTCCTTGAATTTGTCATCGCATTGATGCTTATCATCCCGCGATTTAAACGCTTGGGGCTTTATGCCGCCTTTACCCTTATGGTCATGTTCACAACCTATATCTTTATCATTTTGAATTTTAGCAATGATATTCCCTGTTCCTGTGGGGGCGTTCTCGAGAAATTGGGATGGACTGAGCATTTAATATTTAACATTGCCTTTGTTTTTCTTGCCTTTACGGGCATCCTACTAATGAGTAATGACAAAATGAACAATGACAATAAGAACACCTCCAAAAACTATTTATACGATATATACGCATGATACGTAAAAAAACCTATACCGTTCTTTTAATCTGTACCATAGGCAGTATGAGCCTTGTTGTATTGATGTTTATCTTAACAAAAAAAGAGATACAGCGAGACATGAGTTTTAAACGTGGATTTCTTCATGATGCCCCAAAAAAAATTCATGAATTGGATCTGGAATACAATAACTATTATATCGCCGGAGCGGCCGATGGACAAATCTATCTGGGAAACCCTCAATCGCCCTTATACCTTACGGTACTGGACACGGCACTTCAAAGCAAAGAAGTGATTCATTTAACTATGGATCAGGATAGTTTGCCGTTACGTTCCCCACAGCTCCGGGTGACTCCCCCTTACTTCTTCTTGATGGACGGTACCGTTCCGTATGTCCTTAGGGGGCGCACCAAGGACTGGAAAGCACACTCCATATTAAAAAACCCGCTTTATTTCTCTAATGCCCAGCCTATGGACTCGGTTACCTTAGCGATACGAGCCATAAGTAACAAGACCAAAGAGCTTGTGCTTGGTACCATAAGCCTTATGGATACAGCAAAGGCCAACCTCTCTTACAAGCTCTTGGAAAAACAAGTGGATGGCATTTTTGATACTGATGGCACCCTTCAGTACAACCAGCAGTTACGACGATTGATATATACCTACCGCTACCGCAACCAATATATTGTAGCCAATGACAGCCTCCAATTGCAATTATTGGGAAACACCTTGGATACCATAAGCCAGGCCCAAATACAAGTGGGCACCATCGCCTCTAAAAACCAACGGAAACTGGCAGCACCTGCCCTTACGGTGAATAACTACAGTGCGACCTCTGGAAACTACCTATTTGTAAACTCCAAGCGTTTAGGAAAAACAGAGTCTTTGTTTTTATGGGAACAATCATCCGTTATTGATGTCTATGACCTTACGGAAAACAGCTATCAATTTAGCTTTTATGTAGCCGATATAGAAACGCAAAAACTAACAACATTTCAAGTACTCAATGATAAATTCATAGGACTCATCGGTAACCATATCGTTACCTACCAACTAGGGGATCGTTTTAAGGAACCGCAGCAGCCTCCAGCCACAACGGCTCTAAATTCAAAAAAACAAGTATCGGAATACCGATAAACAATACTGCAGTCAGGGCTAAGACCGAAAACCTGTAAAAAAGAGTAGGTCACTAATAATTTAATTTTAAATACTTTTATTATGAAATCAAAAATTTTTAAAATCGTTTTACCAGCGTTTGCTCTGGTGTTTGCCATTACCGCATCGCTTGCTTTTACACCTGCCGAAAATGGTAAGGCAGAGGATGCTCCAGTTAATAAAGGATGGTACCAAAATCCTGATGCAAACAACTGCGTACAAATCATGCCGATTCAATGTCAAACTGATATAGCTCCGCAGATTTGTACTACTATTGTATTTGGTGTAGAGCGTCAATTGTTTTATACAGCAACTGGCGACATTACGACCCCATGTAATATTACTTTGTATAAAAGACCAAATGGAAATGGACAATAATCGCTATACGAGATTATTGCAGCATTTCAATGATTAGAGAAAGAAGCCGTCTCACAACTTGAGACGGTTTTTTATTTCAAAAAAATTGAGATATTTTGTATAGTTATATTTAATTTATAAACGTCTACAAACGTAAGTTCGACGTCATGTAATCTGATATTCAGATGTTTAAATAGTTAAATAAAAATAAAAAAAACCGATATCATTACAAAACCATAGTTCAGGTTGACAAACATACTCTGTAACTTTTAACTGTTTAACCGTATAATCGTTGAATCGTATATCACAAGCTTCATTGGCACATCAAACTTTGAACTTTGAACTTCTAATATTGCATATCTAACATCTAACTTAGTCAAAATTTATATTGAACTCAGGTTGTTAGAATATGGCGTTTACAAATTCCAATTGTTTGCCCTTACCAAAAGGCTATATTGATTGACTTCTGTGTATGTCTATTATCTTTTCCTACTTAGAAATTAAAAGTTAAATCTCAACAGTACCTGATGAACTGCCAACGGTTTGAAACAAAACATTCTTTCCAGAAAATTCATCTACGATTTGGATACGCGCCGTGCCGCTTTTATTTAATCAAAAGACCTGTCAGGGTTTTAAACCCTGACAGGTCTTTGCCTCTAAGCCAAAATAGCAATTGAACTTAGACCAAAACCACCTCGTCTCCTTTTAAAGGAGGAGAGTTTTAAAGGTAGCAAAATACCATGGTTATACCCATATCGAAATCAAAACGACAAACCACTTCTTCCCTTTTTTAAGGGAAGGTGGATTTAAATCCGATAAGATTTAAAGACGGAAGGGTAAAACATTTTGAAAGCTAAAACCACCTCGTCTCCGGTTTTTTTCAGTGAAACCGAATCCACGCCTCCTTTTAAAGGAGGAGAATTTTAAAGGCAGGAAATATTGTGGTTATATACTGGGGCTTCCCTCGACAAGCTGGCTCCTACATAAAACATCGACTGGCTATTTTTTTAACGCTTGGTCCGGCTTACAAACAATTTCATAGGTATCAGCTCCTTTTAGGATGGTTTTGGCGATTTCCTGAATGTCCTTTTTGGAAATGCCATTGATGATGTTCTCAAAGTTTTTGGGATCGTGCCTGTTATAACCCTCCAAAATATAATCGGTGAGCAGACGCATATATTCACTATTGTTGTCTTTGGCTTCTTTCCGTTCTTTGAGATAATTGGTCAATGTCTTATCCAAATCACTTTGATCGATATCGCCTTCTGCCAATTTATGGATTTCGTTATGTACTATTTTGATAAGCCCTTCCTCTTTTTCTGGGTTAGCATCAAATGCTATCGAAATCGTGGCTTGTTTTCGTGGTTCTTTTAATAATTGTGCATTGACACTAGCTCCATAGGTACCTCCTTCCTGCTCCCTGAGGGTTTCGGTATAGCGTAATTGCAGGAGGTCGCCCAAGGTTCTTACAAGCCATTCATTTTTAAGGCTATAATCCAAGTTATTTCTATAGCCAATACTAACGGTACTTTTAGGGTCTTCCATCTCCAAAAAGACATCTTTATCTATATGCTTCCGCACCCAATCTGGGGTATTGTCCATCCATTGTTCTTTGCCCTTTTCGGTAGGCAGACTGGCGATATAGGATTTCAATAAAGGCCGGATGCTGTCTATTGGGACATCACCGACTATAAAAAATTGGAAATCTGCGGGGTTTGCAAAACGCTCTTTATACAATTTCTTGATGGTTTCGAAATCAATCTCCTTGGCATAGTCCTGATCGAACAAGCGGCGTTGGGGGTTATCATAACCATACAGAGCTACCGTAACACTATCGCTAATCTTGGCATTGATATCTTTACTTCTACGCATGATATAATTGTTGACATTGCCCATCAGTACCTTAAAGGCGGCTTCATCAAATCGGGGTTTTACAAAATGAAGATAAACCATTTGCAGGAGGGCTTCCACATCCTTGCTTGTCGAGTTGCCGTTAATACCTTCCGTAATATTATTGATGTATATGGTCGTATTTGCCGATTTGCCAGCCAGAACTTTTGTGAGGTCGGTAGCGGAATAATCGCCCAAGCCTGAAAAGTCAACGGTATTTTTAACCATACTGGCCGATGGTAGGTCATCATCCTTAACCAATGACAGTCCGCCATCACTAACGGCTTTGAACTGGACATCGTTTTTGTTTTTATTGGAGAACTTATAATGTACCTTGACCCCATTACTTAGCGTAAAGGTCGTGGCATTTAGTTTTTGGGACGTATATTCGAAATTGATCTCTCCTGGTGTTATGCTGTTATCTGAAAGGAGGGTCTTTCCAGCAAATCCATCGGTATATGGGGCAAGGGTGCCATCGTTCTCAATTTCCATTAGGATTGCCTCGGCTTCTTTTTTAGTGAGATTGTTTTGACCCTTTACTCCTGTTACCAACAGGTAGCGGTTATTTTGTGTATATAAATTGCTTATCGCCCGGTGCACGTCTTCTGCCTTTAACCCTTTGAAGATGGATTTTACAACTTCGTATTCCTGTTCCACATCGGTCATGGTAGCATGTTCCAAATAATTATTTTTGATGGTTTGGATGAGCTGGCGATGGGACTGTTCGTCCTTTTTAGAAATAGACTTTTCATAAGAGGTCTCGAACTGATGGATGGTTCGATTCAATTCTTCAGGTGTAAATCCAAATTTGACGGCTCGGTACACTTCGGTCATGGCTATTTTATAGGCTTCTTGTTGCTCATTGGGCTTTGGGTATATTTGACAGGTGAAGGACTTGGTCGTTCTCGAATGGTCGCCAAAGCCAATGTGTGCCCCAAGAAAGGGTGCCTCGGGTTTCTGGCTTATTTCCTTTAACCTTGCTGAAAGCATGGTCGTGACCATAGCGTTGAGCAGGTCGGTCTTTAGATCGGCGACCGTTTCTTCCCGTAACCTTTTGGGATGGCGGATGCCAAAGGTAATCTGTGCCGTAGAAACTTCTTCATCCAGGGCCATAACATATAAAAGTACCTCGTTATCACGAATTTGGGTGTTGATACGTTGCTTTGGATGTTTGATTGGGGGAATGTCGGAAAACCGTTCTTTTATCTTTGCTTCCATACCATCCAAATTGATATCGCCTACCACTGCTATGGCCTGTAGGTCGGTACGGTACCAGTCATGGTAAAAGTCGCGTAGTGCCTTATATTCAAAATTATCAATGACTTCCATTTTCCCTATCGGGAGTCGATTGGCGTAGATGGTGTTGTTGAACATTGTGGGCAATTGTTGTTGTAATATACGCATGTTACCGTTTTGGCGGGTGCGCCATTCTTCTTTTATGACGCCACGTTCGGCATCGATCTCGGCATCGGTTAACAACAGATTGTTGGCCCAGTCTTTTAATATCAACAAACCCGTATCGATCATATCGGGCGTTGTGGGCATGTTGTCGATGTTATAAACGGTTTCGTCAAAAGAGGTATAGGCATTGATGTCCTTACCGAACACCAGGCCTTTTTCCTGAAGGGTATTCAAAATGCCCTTGCCTTCAAAATGTTTGGTACCATTCAATGCCATGTGCTCCAGAAAGTGTGCCAAGCCCTGTTGGTCATCGTTTTCAAGCACAGAGCCCACATTTTGGATGATGTAATAGCTGGCGACGTTTTTGACCAAGGTTGATTTTGCGATGTAATAGGTCATCCCGTTTTCCAGCACGCCCTTTCGAATGTTGGTGGTTTGGGGCAAGAGGTCATTTTTATGGATCGTTTGCGCCGAAAGGACGGTACAGAACATAAAGCTTAATATAATCACTACATTTTTCATGGGTTCATTTTTATTGCCTGCACTGCCGGCTGGAGGAACATCCAAATAATCATTTTTCTGTGTGTTTAAAAGTTGATTATGGCTGTTTTATTTATTTACGCTTAACAAGGTTTAAAAAACACGACACCCCATCCTCTAATGGGATGCCGTGTACTCCCGATAGCTATCGGGATCAAAATAATGCTCAAAATATGAATGACTAATTCAAAATAAAATAAAGAAGTGGTTTAAACTTTTTCCAATTGGCATACTTTGATTTCTTTTATACAATGTCTAGAGGGATTAATTATTTTCTGTTTAAATATTAACTAATAATGAAAAAATGGCTGTTAATCCCTCATATGACATGCATCATTGTTTATGTTTTAATCATTGAATATTCATTTTATATTATTATGTTCTTTTAAACCGCTTTCTAAAAATGTTATGAAATTGTTGACATCGAGGTCGTAGGCCTTTGGTTCTACCAATTTTTGGCCGTCTGCATCTATGAGCACATAAAACGGTTGGGCGTTGTTGTTATACGCCACTATTTGATAATCGGCGTTCTGTTTGCCAATGGACTTTTTGGTCTTACCGTCATATTCAGATACATACCACTCTTTTTCAGGTAATTCCGTTTTCTCATCCACATACAATGCCACCACAACATAGTCTTCGTTTAAAATTTTCAATAGCCTTGGGTCACTCCATACCCTTGCTTCCATTTCCCTGCAGTTCACACAACCATGACCTGTAAAGTCTATAAAGATGGGCTTGTTTTGTGCCTTAGCACAGGCTTTTGCTTGTTCCAGATCGAAATAGCCTTGAAGGCCGTGTGGTAAATGGAGCATGTTAGCGTATTTTGGTCTATCACACGCCCCTACCTCTTCCCCTCGAAGGGGAGAGACTTTATCCCCCGTAAGGGGAGAAATGGCTCTGGATGACATAGGATTTGTATTCATGACGAACTCCTGTGATGTTAGTGGCGGTAAATAGCCTGATAAAGCCTTTAGGGGTGCTCCCACCATGCCCGGAATTAAATACACGACAAAACTAAAGATGATGATGGCGAGCATTATTTTTGGAACGCTTGCTTTTTGATTCGCTGTGGTATGTGGCAGTTTTAATTTACCAATAAGAAATAGCCCCAGCAAGCTAAAAATGACAATCCAAAAGGCTAAATAAACCTCTCTGTCCAGAATGCCCCAATGGTACACCTGATCGGCGACACTTAAAAACTTTAGGGCAAATGCCAGTTCCAAAAAGCCCAAAACAATCTTGACATCCTGTAACCAACCCCCGGATTTCGGCAGTTTTTCAAGCCATTTAGGGAAGGCCGCAAAAAGGGTAAAGGGAAGCGCCAATGCCAGTGAAAAAGCAAACATGCCCGCTACGGGCTTGATCACCGCACCACCGGCCGAGAGCACCAATACGCTACCAACAATAGGTCCCGTACAGGAGAACGATACCAATACCAACGTAAAAGCCATAAAAAAGACACTTAACCAACCGCCCTTATTACTTAAAGTATCCATTTTATTCACCCATTTATGAGGCAGTGTTAGCTCGAACATGCCCAAAAAAGACGCCGCAAAAATTAAGAAGATGAAAAAGAACAAGACGTTTGGCAGCCAATACGTGCTTAACCAATTGGCAAACTCGGGGCCGTTGATACGTGCGACAATACTACCGGCTATAACGTAGATTAAAATAATAAAAAAGCCATAAAGCAGTGCTTTAGAAAACCCCTTGCGCTGTTTTGTTTTTTTGGTGGCTTCACTTCCAAAAAAACTCACTGTTAGTGGAATTAGGGGAAATACGCAAGGGGTTAGTAGGGCTGCTAAACCTGAACCGAATGCCAATATCATGAATGTCCAAAATTCGTTCATCTGTATATTTTGTTTGTTTTTATATTTGTTTAGCCCGTTGGGATAATTGCTTTATCTATGCTAATTTTATATAAATTGTCATGGGAGCCTGTCGAAATGTATTTTCTAGTGTCTTCGACAGGCTCTGACTGACACTTGAGTGCTAAATTGAGTTTTTAAATTAACGTGAGTTCGATTTAAAAACAATTCTATACTTAAGGATAAACTCCACTATTAATGGAGAGTTACCTTGAGATTTTATCTTGAGTGCAGCCGAAAGACTCAACCTGACAAACGATAAGCTCAGTTTGACTAACTAATATCATTATATATTGCTTTTTATAGAAATAAAAATGATATTTCAGACTGACAAATGCTCTATGTTTTAGCCTGTCGAAGCTGCATGAGCAGAAATAGCTAAAAGACTTCGACAAAGCCTGTGCTGAGCTTGTCGAAGTGCTCAATCTGATTATGTTTATCAAACTGAAATGATTTGAAAAGTCTGTCATACTGTCGAAGCCTATCATTGACATAAACTTGGGATTAATCCTTATGTCGCACCCAAATTCCCCATACTTTTTGCTTTCATTTTATATTCATTACACGGTCTGTTATGATTTATTTATTTATTGATTGTTTTAATCTGGAACTCAAATTCGTCATCTCCCAGAATGCATTTGCCATCAACCGTCGTACAGACCTGATAGGTATAACTTCCTTTTATTACTGGATTCTTGGAAAGGATTTTGACTTTTTGGCGAAATTCCGCTGTGCTCTCAAAATAATTGACATCGACTTCAAAAACGTCATCGTATTTCTTTTTAGCACCTATGGCCACAACATCGCCCACTAACTTATAACTGCCATTAGGCGAAAACGCGAAAACGGTGGGCAAGGGGCCTATTTTGTAGTCCTGGACATTGGAATATAAATGCCAAGTGGCATCCAATTGGATTTTAAAGATGAGTTCGATAACATCTCCTTGTTTGATGTCTTGCTTTGATAGCTTGCTGGTCCATTTTGCCGGCGTTAAAATCTGGGCGGACACTGGGATTCCCATTAAAAGGTTTAAGACAATTAATATTATTCTTTTTTTCATTCCACAGGTTTCATTTAAACTTTAAAAAGGCCTTATTTCTATTTTTCTTCTAATTCCAAATATTTACGGATGAGCGGTTCCAACCTTTCACCCCGCGCGTCTCTATCTACTATAATGCCTTCCTTATTTAATAACCATACGGTAGGTAATGACGTTATTCCATACAAGGCGTGAAGGCTTACCGATGCATCCGACCCCTGGTCCAAACGCTGTGGCCAATTGGCACCAGTCTTTTTGAGAATGCCTTCTATCCTGTCTTTAGCGGCATCATTATCTGCGGCGATCCCTATTACCTCAAAGCCCTGATTACGGTATTTGTCATATAGGCTCCTCACATGTGGCATTTCTTTAATACAGGGCGCACAATAGGTTGCCCAAAAATCAATGAGTACCACTTTGCCTCTCATTTTGGCAAGATCTACTTTGGTGCCATCCATAGCGGTAAATGCCATTTCCAATGGCTTGGTATAATCCACTCCTTTTAATGTCTCGATGGCCTCTACATTTTCGGCGGCTACTTTATGTAAGACTTTAATTCCTTTTTGGTCTGCCTGTGGGTGATCGCTACTTGTTATTTCAAAGAAGTATTTCCAATAGGCATCGGCCGCAACTGGTGAAAAATTTTTGAGCAATGTCAAAATATTCTGAACACGATCGGACACGATTTCCATGGATGCATATTTGTTGGCGTGATGTTCCAGGCGTAGCCGAATGTGTTGCCAGTACTGCTGGTCAAACCGATTCCAATAATCAGCCTCCAACTTTTCCTTTTCTAAGGGACTATATAACCTTAAAGCCTGACGAAACTCACGGCTGATCAGTTGAAATTCTGCACCTTCTTTACGTTTTAAGCTTGTATTGGATGCCAGTACACTTTCTGCCATAGCGTCCCCTGTTTTTCGCCATTGTTCCCATGCCACAGTATCTACCGGCAATAACCGTAGAAACCTCTTAAAATCCTTAGGTGGTATACTGGCCAACAGCTGTACAAGACTGTCAGGGATGGTTTTAGGAACAAAATAAGGTTCAGCATAAGCGTTAAAGAATAGACCTAAGGCCCTATCGCGACGCTCATCTTGTGGGTAATTGTTCCAAAACGCTGCTGCCAATCGAGCTCTTTTTCTTAAAAATCCATCCTCATACCGCCTTATTTCTAAAACACCCCCTTCTCTAGCCCTTTGAGCTTCTTCAGCAGAGCCTAAATAGGTCATCGCATCTTCTAAAGCTTTCCAGTCTATATCTGCTTGTGTTTCTATAACTGTCGTATTTGTATTCGGTTCTTGCGCTTGCATGTTAATGGTAAAAAAAACAAGCAATGGCAGGATGCTATTTTTTAACCTTGGCAAGGTTGTACCTTTGAACTTTTTAATCGTATTCATACTTAATTTGTTTAAACTATTTAATTACTATTTTAAGTGAGTTCTATATAAATTTTCTTTTTTATACTTATCGTAACTTATTATTTTTAAGCTTTTTTGTCATTTAGACAACGTGAGGAACGAGCGACGAAAAACCTTTAGGTTCAGTATAAGCTAAACCTCATAATTATGGGATTCCTCCTCATGCTTCGTTCGGAATGACAACAATTTTCATTAAAAAAACTTAACTAACTGATTAATAGTTATTATTATACCGAACTCTCGCTATTTTACCGTAACTACAACATCTATCTTTTTTCTAACTGGCGGATAACAGATATAGTCATTACAGGTTTGATATATTATGTTGACCTTAATAGTTTGTTTACCGGGCTTTACATTTTCACATGTTTGGAATTTTTGGGACATTCTAATATCGTTGCCCCAGTAGGTATCCAAAAAACCAGGCTTATTTGGTAATTCCAATCCGCCTATTTCTTTTAAGCCCGCTGGCACTTCAAAGCTTACGTTGGTAGCAATTTTACCCTGCGCGGTGTTCATATCAATAGGTGCATATATATACCAACCGGGTTGGGTACTAAACGTCGTCGTAATACTAAACGCTTCTCCTGCTTTTACTGTTTCCGGTGAATCGATGGTATAGCTTACAGGATCACCTGATGTAGATTGTGCCATCACAAGAGGCCCCGTTGTGCCTACCATCACCCAGCATGTCATTATCATTAATGCTTTATAAATCATAATCATACTTTTTTAACTGAAGTGGTTTAAACTTTTACGATTGAAGCGAAAATCAGTCATTTTTTGTCCAATCGAAGTCTTTTTTGAGTTGCATAGCATCGCTACGGAAAGAAAAAAAGACGTAAAGTGGGCAAAAAAGGCGATTTTTTAGCCAATTAGAAAAAGTTTAAACCACTTCATAATTAGTTTTATGTGCTATTCCTATTATATAGATGTTCTCTCAATTGGCTAGGTTGAAAGGCAGGTGCTCGTCCCTATTTTTCTCCTAGCATCACGTATACATATCCCTTATGAGCAAGCGTACGATGTACCCCTTTCCCATAGTAACGTTCGTATGGTTCTTTATCCGACACATAATACTTTTTCAGTGCCTCTTCCTTTCCCATCGCAGCTACGATACTGTCATGACGTGCCTGCTGAATTTCTATATTTTCTTTAAAACTATCAGGGTAATAAAGAGGATTGAGTTTGCCAATGCCCGTATCGTGTTCCCAACTCCATGACAGGTCGTGGTCAAAGGTTCCTTTTAATGTGGCAACACTCGTTCCTATCAACAGGTCATTCACCCCGTCATTGTTCCAATCGGTTACACATATATTGAGCCAGCTCCCCGGGAATTCCTTCTTGCCATTTTTGGTTTTGAACAAAGGGACGCCCGCTTCAAAGCGCAGCACTTCTTTCCCGCCTACCGGACGGTCAGGTGTTTTAACGCCACGGAAAAATGTTACCGCTGCATTTTTTCCTTTATCGGTAAAAGCATCTGTCATTAAAATATCGAGTGTGCCATCCCGGTCCCGGTCAACTACGTAAGGCACCATGTTAACTGAAGAGTGGGATTCAAGTTGCTTACCATGTACGTCATATAACAGCTCCCTTTTTCCGAACTTGGGAACGGATTTGGTCCCTATATTTTCACAGATCCGCAATGCCTCCCCCCCTACAATCATATCCTGGTCCCCATCATCATCAAAATCACCAAATGCAGCGGAAGAATACATCCAATATTTCCTACTTTTAAAATCTGTGATTGGAGGTTCATGAGATGCCTTAAAATAATCCAGGTTACTCCAACAATCCCTTATAGGGTCATAAGCTTCCTCCAGCTTTATACCGTGTAAAAACCCATTGGCACTGCCCCGAAACCAGGTAATGTATCCGGGTGTGTACTGGCCCGATAACAGATCGGTAAAGCCATCGTTATCCAGATCGGCGAAGCGGGGGGTAAAGGGGAAACAGCAAAACGTATAAATGGACAATGGTGTGCCCGTACTTTCCTTTAACTCGGGTATTTCCCTGGCATATATAAATTCATCAGAAAATTCAGGAGCCGCATCCGTTCCCTTATTTTGGTATACCCGTATATGATGTCCTGTGATAACGCCCCATTGGCGACCACTTCCAAATTCCCCTATCAATACATCTTTTTTACCATCACCATTCCAGTCGTACACTGCAGGGGCCACCCATCCATTGCCTTCGCCCCTCACCGGAAGGGAATCGCCCATGATCAATTGGGGCTTGCCCAGTTTAGGAGCTCCCGGGATATCGGCGTGGATGAGTTCGGGGAAATCATTGGGGCCCAACGTGTTTTTAGTGTCTTTTTTTTTGACCGTCTGTACATCACTTTCTGTATTTACATTGCATTGTGTATTTACAGCACAAAACAGAAGACTCACTATTAAGATTATTCTATTCATTTTTTATTGTTCTTTAAATTTATTATGCATACTTATCCATTTCCTGGTCCAAAGGAATGGGTTGGTAAAGAGTACTATTTTGGTTTTTTGGGCTCCATAGCCTATACGCTAACTGACACCATCACTTAAAGTGTCCAGTCGGCACTCGATCCTATTTTTCTCCCAGCATGACATATATATAGCCTTGATGTGCCAGTGTTTTATAGGCTTCTTTTTTGTAATAGTGCTTAAAAACATCTTCCTTCGTCTGACGACCTTTCTTTCTCCATTCCTCATCACTAAGCCCCGATTCTTTTTGGTTTGCTTCTGCACGTTCCATGCTTTCTAATATTAATCTCTTCAAACTAGCGGATGTATATGCCAGATTTTTTTTTCCAATGCCTGTATCATGTTCCCAACTCCATGACAGGTCGTGGTCAAAGGTCCCGTTCAATGTGGCAACACTCGTTCCTATCAACAGGTCATTCACCCCGTCATTGTTCCAATCGGTCACACATACATTGAGCCAGCTCCCCGGGAATTCCTTATCGCCATTCTTGGCCTTGAACAAAGGGATGCCCGCTTCAAAGCGCAGCACTTCTTTCCCGCCTACCGGACGGTCAGGTGTTTTAACGCCACGGAAAAATGTCACTGCTGCATTTCTTCCTTTCTGCATATAAGAATCCGTCATTAAAATATCGAGTGTGCCATCCTGGTCCCAGTCAACTACGTAAGGCACCGTGTTAACTGAAGAATGGGATTCAAGTTGCTTACCATGTACGTCATATAACAGCTCCCTTTTTCCTAACTTGGGAACGGATCTGGTCCCTATATTTTCACAGATCCGCAGTGCCTCTCCCCCTACAATCATATCCTGGTCCCCATCATCATCAAAATCACCAAATGCAGCGGAAGAGTAGATCCAATATTTCCTACTTTTAGGAGTTGTGATTGGAGGTTCATGAGATGCCTTAAAATAATCCGGGTTACTCCAACACTCTTTTATAGGATCATAAGCTTCCTCCAGCTTTATGCCGTGTGAAAATCCATTGGCACTGCCCCGAAACCAGGTAATGTATCCGGGTGTGTACTGACCCGATAAGAGATCGGTAAAGCCATCGTTATCCAGATCGGCGAAGCGCGGGATAAAGGGGAAACAGCAACCTGTATAAATGGACAACGGGGTGCCCGTACTTTCCTTTAACTCGGGTATTTCCCTGGCATAGAAAAATTCATCAGAAAATTCGGGAGCCACATCCGTTCCCTTATTTTGGTATACCCGTATATGATGTCCTGTGATAACGCCCCATTGGTGACCACTTCCAAATTCCCCGATCAATAGATCTTTTTTCCCATCGCCATTCCAGTCGTACACTTCGGGAGCCGCCCATCCATTGCCTTCGCCCCTCACCGGAAGGGAATCGCCCATGATCAATTGGGGCTTGCCCAACTTAGGGGCTCCCGGAATATGGGCATGGATGAGTTCGGGGAAATCATTGGGGCCCAACGTGTTTTTAGTGTCTTTCTTTTTAACCGTCTGTGCATCACTTTGTGTGTTTACGGCACAAAACAGAAGACTCGCCATTAAGATTATTATTCTATTCATTTTTATTGTTCTTTAAATTTATTATGCATACTTATCCATTATCCTAGCCCAAAGGAATGGGCTGATTATGGCTAACATTCTATTTTGTTGGTTAATTAGTTCGTTCTAGGTTCCTTCATGAGATCTCCCCCTTCGCGGGCAATGTCATTAAGTTAAGTATGATTATTCTAAATTGTCACATTGAGTATTATCGAAAATGAAAATATATTTTTATTTGAAGATAGAAGCGCAGCTTGCGAAAGGCTTAACAGAAAAGAGTTTGACAAAGGTTTCGACTGCCTGTCCGCAGATAGACGGACGTTCAGATTGACATCCGAATATATTTTTATTTTTGTCATACTAATATTTATTGTTTTGTTCATGGCACTTATAACCGCTTTCCCAAAGTTTCCGTTTGAATTGCGAAAGATGGTTTTAATTCTAGATTCTATTTATGAGATCCCCGCATTTATGAGATCCCCGCCTTCACGGGGATTTAATTATCGTACCCATCATTTTGAGGCAATAAATTGGGATTCAACAAAATTTCAGATTCAGGAACTGGAAACAGAATGTCTGTATGCTGCCATCCAGATTTTATGGGTGCCAGGATTTCGGCGGCCCTTCCAGTTCTTTTTAAATCGAACCAGCGCAGTCCTTTTTCTGTAAATAGTTCTACCTGTCGTTCTTGAATAATGGCATTCAGCAACTCGTTTAAGGTGGCGGCTGTGGTATTTGGCAATCCTGCCCGAGTTCTAATTTTATTGATGTCTGCTTGTGCACCAGCTATTTTATCCCCGCCTTGATGTGCCCGTGCTTCCGCACGGATTAAATACTGTTCTGCCAATCGAAATACCACTGTATATTCCAATGAAGTGGGATTATCGTTAACCTTTGTATCGCGCGCCTGTTGGTATTTATACGCATAATACCAAGTATTTGCACCCACCGTTGATTTCCCGATCCAATCAGACTTACGCCGATCATTAGGTTCGAATGCATTCATTAGAGAGGCACTTAAAACAGGTCTAACGCCTGGGGAACCAGGAAAGATGAATCTATTGCCTTCCAAGGTATTAAATCCATCCTGAGGAGGTTTGATTTGCCATATCGATCCTGATGAATTCTTTTTAAACACCTTTTTTAAATCTGGCTCCCATACAAAGCTGTTAATGACCTTACTTGCAGTGGCATCTGCAAGCTCCCATTGTTGGGTATATAAATAGACCCGTGCCAATAGAGCATCTGCAACTGCTGTGTAGGCGCGTACCCGCTCTCCCGAAACCGAAACATCTGCACCCAACAACCCCGAAGCCGCTGTTAAATCAGTTATAATATGGCCATATACGACCTCTACCGGCATTCGCGCTACCTTTGTGTTCGCTATATAATCGGTCGTGCGGATATAAGGAATGGGGCCATACAGCTCCACCAATAAACTATGCAGATAGGCCCTAATAAACAGGGCTTCGCCCTTTATTTGATTTTTGTCTTCGAGGCTCAAGGCTGAAGAATTATCAACGCCTTCTATCACAGCGTTGGCTTCATAGATCCCATTATACGCGTCACTCCACCAACCTGATACTGTAGGATCTAACGCAGTCACATTATGCGTATAGATTGGGGTCAGATTATTGACCTGATCCAGTTCATCGGCATATAAGCCCATCTCTTCAGATAGGTTATATACAAACCCTGTACGTATTTGGGCATAGATACTTCTTAAGGCTGCCGTTGCTGTTGTCGCATCTTCAAAGACCGCTTCGGCAGTCAATCGATCTGTGGGGAGGTCAACATCCACAAAATCATCGCAGGACGACGTCAAAACGGAAATCAATAAAAGCAGATATAATCCTTTCAAAATACCAAACTTACCCTTTATAGAATGGATTAAGAACTCTATTATGTATCTCATCACATATATTTTTTTAAGTTGCATAAAAACTGTGTTTAATGTTAAAAACCTAAATTTAGACCCAAAGTAAATTGTCGTAATGGCGCTAAATTATCTAATGCCGATACTTCGGGATCGACACCATCATATCCTGTTATAACAAATAGGTTCTGCCCATGCAGATAGACACTTACATCCATGCTCTTTGTTGCAGTCTTGGGAACCGTATAGGACAGCGATACATTTCTCAATCGGATAAAGGAGGTATCCGTCACTGCCACATCACTGGATTTATACCTATTTGCTGCCGTTGCTAACGCACTATTAGATAAATAATAGCGTTGGATCGGGCTCTCATCGCCCGGTTGCTGCCAACGGTCCCATAGACTTACAGGCATATTTTGAAGTGTGCTCCCAGGATCTCCAAAAAAAGACAGTTCCTTAAAGCCTTCTTGTTTGGTGAACTGGAAGAACACATCCAGTTGTAGGTTTTTATACTGTATGGTATTGCCTAGCCCTCCAACATATTTTGGGGTAGGGTTAGGGTTTAAAAACAATTTAGCGTCATCACTAAAACGGATAGTACCATCATTATTAAAATCTTCAAATTGATACACGCCAGTTTCTGGATCTACCCCGATAGCATGATATATTTTTCGGACTCCTAAAGGTTGTCCTATCACAAAGGATTCTGCAAAAGTCGAGCCTTCCAATCCCGGAAATGCGACTAGTTTGTTTCTATTAGCCGAGATATTAAAGGTCGTACTCCACTTAAATGCATCGCTTTGTATATTTAGTGTACGTAAATCGATTTCAATGCCCTTGTTTTCCACTATGGCGTCATTAAGGTTGCCATCTATGCCAGGAAAGCCTGTAGTGGCAGGCAACGGTATATTAATCAGTTGGTCAGAGGAACGGTTCTGGTACCAAGCGGTTGAAACGAATAGGCGATCCTTAAAAAATCCAAGCTCCACAGCGGCTTCCAGCTTTTTGTTTGTTCCCCAAGAATAAAGGTTAGGATTGTATAGACCTGAAGGCGCCAAACCTGGACCATTGTAATTTCCAGAGTCCTCATAGGAATCATAAAACCCGTAATTATCCACTACGTTATCGCTACCTGTAATGCCATAACTGGCACGGAGCTTCCCAAAGCTTAACACCTGGTTCTGTTTTAAAAATGGTTCCTTCGTAAATATCCATGCCGCCCCCATCGCTCCAAAATATCCAAAGCGTTTACCGGGCCCAAAGCGGCTGGAACCGTCCCGACGCCCTGTCAAGTTCAATATATATGTATCTTGCCAGTTAAAGTTAATCCTGCCAAAGAATGCCTGATATTTATATTCTGAACCTATATCCTGCAAAATCTGTATTCTGTTCGCCGCTTTTAGATTACGCAGTTGGCTATTGCTAGTAAAACCTAATCCATATTGAGACAATTGCTGATCTTTAGTCTGTTGAAAGGTGGCACCCACCAATAGTTTTAGGCTGGTATCTTTCCAATTTTTTTGCCAATTGATCTGTGGTTCCACGCTCCAGGATTTTTGGACTTGATCATTAATAGAAATAGAGGAACCATTGATACTGGACTGACCTGAGGTTGTATTTGGATCTAGGCTTGTATGTGGGGTTTCAAAATAAGTTTTCGTGCGATAGTCGGTAAAGCCCAAACTGGTCTTGAACTCCCATGCCGGGGTTGGATGATAGGATAGTACCGTATTTGCAATGAGGCCATGGGTCAATGCATTATAACTTCTTTCTAAAATAGCCAAGGGGTTTTGCCACGTGGAATTTTCCCAATTTAAGTTGCCTTGGTCGTCATAAAGCGCTGGTGCGTTGGGTGCTAAAGTCCTTGACTGCCTTGTAAAATCACTACCGGGTAAATTATTGGTGTCTGCACCATAGTTTGCCGAAACATTCAATTTTAAACGTTCATCTTCTGATTGGTGGTTTAGGTTAAGCAGCACCGTTGCCTTGTCATATTTAGAATCTCCAGGGAATACAGTAGTCTCACTTGAGTAGCCCCCACTTAACAAAAATTGGGTCTGTGCATTGCCTCCCGAAAAAGAGAGCTGCGCATTATGCCTATAAGCGGTACCTCCAATAAGCACCTCTTGCCAGTCTGTATAACGATCTTGGTCCCATACTAATAGATCGGGCATAGTACGTGATATATACTCGGGTAGGTCTTCCAGTGTGAGACCGTCATTTGTAATGGCTTCCTTGCGCATCTCTAAATATTGCTCGGTGTTCATTAAATCCAAAAAACGGGTCACCCTGCTTAAGGTACTGCTTACATTGACCTTGATCTGGGTTTTTCCCATCTTGCCTTTTTTGGTCGTGATCAATACCACGCCATTGGCACCTCGGGATCCATAAATGGCCGTGGCATCGGCGTCCTTAAGCACTTCAATGCTTTCTATGTTTGCCGGATTTATGGTATTTAAGGGGCTTACCCTTCCGCCAGGAATAGGGCTTTCTGTATTGAAAAGTCCCGAAAATTCAGAACCGTATGGTACCCCATCTACAATATATAAAGGCTCGTTGTCAGGGTTTGCAAAAAACGCTCCTGAATTAGATATAAAATTATCCCCTCGAATACGAACACGATAACTTCCACCAGGAACACCAGAATTCTGGGTAATAACAACTCCGGGAAGGTGTCCTTGCATGGCTGCCAAGGGATTGTTGACCGGTTGTTTTTCCATGTCCTTGGCTTCGATTTTGCTGATGTTCCCGGTTCGTTCCCGTTCAGATGTTATATAATAACCTGCATTAATGGTCACTTCGTCCAAGGTACTGATACTTTCTTTGAGGGACACATCAATGGTCGTTTGGTTACCAACAGTTATCTCTTGTTTTTCAAAGCCCAAAAACGAAAAGATCAGTACATTTTCCGGATTGGGCACGAAAATGCTGTAACGCCCATCAAAATCGGTAGTTACACCTAGGGTAGTGCCCTTTATCAAGACTGTGGCACCCGGTAAGGGATTGCCTAATGGGTCTGTGACCGTGCCAGAGACACGATGTTGTAGGGCTTTTGAATGGGGAGCTTTCTCTTTTATGAGAATCGAATTGTTTTTTGCAAAGATGATATTGACAGGACTTCCATCAAGGGTATGATCTAATAATTTATTTAACCTAATGACTCCTTTTTTGAGATGCACTTTAGGAAAATCTTTAAACAAATCGAAATGGTACACAAACATATAATCTGTTTGCTTTTTAACAATATTGAATACTTCATCAACGGACATAATAGTATCTGCATCTATAACAATCTTGTCGTTTTGAGAGCATGCATGTTTGGGTGCCAAGCTGAACAGCGTTGAACAGAACAAGAATATAAAGGTTCGCATCATAAGCTTTATGAGTTCTTTTCTTGTCCCGAAAGTTATCGGGAAGAAAAGCACATTAGTTAATTCAATTTTCATAACTTTACATGTCATTAATTAGTTAAACTTTTTTTGATTAATTAATACGGCTTAGAAGGGGATGAAGTATGATGTTTTTAGCGAAATTTAAACTTCGTTCCCTTTACTTTTTTATATTCTTTTAAGTGCCAATGTGCCATCTGGTTCCTTTTCATTATAATTTATCTCTACCAATCTTTCGGTGCAATCGTTTAGCGAACACCCCATGTCTTTAAGTTGAAAATTTGTCATTTCGACAAAGGAGGAATCTCATTAAATCCTTACTAAATAATATGAGATTGCTTCGCCAGTTCGCTGAAGCTCGTGTCCTCGTGCCTCGAAAGGACAAAAAACAACTAAATATCTTAACTTAAACATTCTGCGAGTATCAACTGATCCATTGACGTCGTCAAATCCTCTATTTAGCTTACTAATGCGAATCAAGGGTTGAAAATGAGCCTTGCCAATCCGGGAGATACCTTTGCCAAAGTTTTGAACTTTGGCAAAGGTTAAACCTCAACTTACTGAGTATTAATACTCTTTAAAACCCAACCCCTTGATTCGCATTACTATGTATTCATTTTATTAAATTGATTTTGTGAAATCGAAGATTTGACTAAGCCAATACTTCCTATTTAGGTTCGTCAGATCTTCAATTCTTCACTAAACTTTTTATTTTTAAGAGACTGTTTACGCTATTTCTTTATAATTCTTTTAGTCTCCGTACCATTGCTGGTATTGATCTGTAAAAAATACATCCCTTTTGACAGATGGCTCACATCGATTGTCTCTTGTTTAGTCTGTAAGACCAGTTGTCCTAAATTATTATATATGTTAATAGTTTTTAAGTTTAAAATATTTTTAACATACAGGATATCCATTACTGGATTTGGATATACCAATACATTTTGGCGCTTATAATCATCTGTTACAGACAGTGTTGCCAAAGAACTAACTGATAAATTGTCAAATCCCATTATCACTCCAGTATCTGTTGTTACCGTAAAGGACGTGACGTTGATCCAATTCAAATCCACAGAGGCAGCCCCTCCAACCAGTGATGCCTCAACCACCGGATTATCACCTCCGGTAGGGGTAAACGTATAAACTACATTGCTGGCAGCACCCTCTAAAGCTAAAATGGAATTGACCACTACGGGTTGATCGAATGTAAATGTAGACGATGTAGTGCCACTGGCTAAAACAACATTTCCTGATGACCCTCCAAAACCTCCAACAGGAGTGAAGGCCGTACCATCATTAGCAGTATTATCATCATTTGTGAACGTCACCGTGATACCGCCTTTGGTTTCGGTGACATTGTTGCCGTTATCAACGGCATTCGTGTCCCAATCAAAAACAGTTTGACCACTAACTGTGTTAAAAGCCAATGCCAATACAATAAATAAAAATGTAATTTTTTTCATAATTAAGGGTATTTAATGGTTAATAATTAGTAGTTAATAATTTTAAATAATAGTGTTTTAGTACATGACAAAAACTGAATCGTGTCACATTGAGAGCTGCCTAAATGCGATTAAAACTAATATTTCCAATGTCTTCGACTGCGCTCAGACTGACATCTGAGTATATTTGGGTTTTGGTCATATACTAGAATAAAACGTTTGTTAAAACGAACTCGCCTTGAACCAAAGTCATAAGCATTTCTTTTCATATCCAAGTCCCACCTGCCAATAGGCGGTAAATTGAGTACCAGTGTTGTATTTATCTAAAGGTTAAAAAAAAGTGTTGTACTTTAGGTTCCCTGTTCCTATCTGACTACAGACTGGTTCACTAAAATGATTTACAGATTTAAAGAATTAATTAGGTTCTAATTGTTTGTGCATATGCATATGACTTGTTCACAAACATCTACCACTTGATTTTAATACGTTCCACCTTTATTTAATAATTAACCTTTTATCGTTTATTTCATAGTTATTGATAAAATTGGTATTCTTAATAGCTGTTAGAATATCCTCAATACTATTGCTTTTGTTGAACGTGCCAATAAACCGTTCTTCTTTTTTTACCCTATTTTCAATGGTCACATCCATATCGTACCATCTTGATAGTACTTTCATAATGTCTTTTAAAGATGTATCCTCAAAACTAAAAACACCGTCTTTCCATGATGTTACATTATAGACGTCGACCGAAGTCATGCTTATATGATTAGTTTTTAGATTAAGGCTTGATTGTTGGTTAGGTGCCAGTACTTTGGGTGTTGGGTGTTGGGTGTTGGGTGTTGGGTTTACTTTTACGCTTACTTTGCCCTCTACCAAGGTGGTATAGATATGGGTCTCATCTTTATAGGCTTTTATATTGAATTCCGTACCTAATACTTCAACGTCTTGGGATTGGTTCAGCACCTTAAACTTTGCTCCCTTATGGTCTGTACTTGGTGACACATCAAAATAGGCTTCGCCATAAACGAGTTCTACCTGACGAACCTCTCCATCGATAAAACTCACCGGATATTTTAGCTGGGATTCAGAATTCAACCAGACTTTAGTACCATCGGATAATCTTATATAGAATTGACCGCCTCTTGGAATCGTTAATGTGTTATAGGCAATCGCTTCGGTCTTCGGTCTTCGGTCTTCGGTCTGGTACACAATCTCCTCGCCGTTACTGGTTACATAGGATGCTTGATAGGTTCTGCCTTTTCCCAGAACGACGTCTTCCCCACTTTCTAAAGTTAGGATGGCTTTATCTGAACCTACTTCTATCGTGTTGTTTACAATAACTGGCTCTGTGAACTGTGGGGTATCGTCTCCTTTATTTAAGAAAATAGTCAATGCAACAATTAAAAGGACAGATGCTACGGCAGCATATCTGTAATACAATAATTTCCTTATTGGCACATGCATCTTACTTCGAACAATTTTCCAGTCTTTTTCCGTTTCAATGCTCTTTAAAAGACTTAGGCGCTTGCCTTCTTTGATGTCCAAGAGCATCTGTTCTTTCGTTTTTTTATCGAAGAAATCAGATTTTTCGAAGTCTCTGCAACTTTCATTCTTTATGAGCGATGCTGCTAATTTTTTTGAAAGTGATTTTATTTTATTAGAATTTTCCATTCGGAATATATTTGCTGTTAGAACTTGTTCCTTTTTAGAACTCGGTTCTTAATAGTCATTACAACAAAAAATAAAAAACGGGTGGTATAAATACCGTGTTTTTTTTATAATGGGCGTTCGGCTTAAGCACCAAGGATGATTTTTACACATCTTATGTAATCATCTTCGACAAACTATCTATGACGTTTTTTAAAATTGTGACTTCGACAAGCTCAGTCTGACAAACGACAAGCTGTCTCACAGGGGAACTATAAAAGTAAGAGGGTAAATAAATTTGTCACACTGAGCTTGTCGAAGTGCTTTTAGAAGAAATCTTGGAATCCTTAGCCTGACAGAGAAGCATCTAACCATACTTGTCGTAGCTACATGTCGAGGTACTAAGAATTGGACTTTGACAGGCTCCTATCTGACAAACTAAACATCATTCTATATTGCTTTTTTTAGAATAAAAATAATCCCTCCGACTGACAAATGCTGGATGTTTATGAATTCTTAATGTTTAGTGCTGTCATGCTGAGCTTGTCGAAGCATAGTCTATCGAAGCTTCTTTATTGATATTCACGCAACTAATCCCTCTCGGACAAGTTATTTTCCTCCAGAGACAAGTTCTATCCGTCTAAGACAAGTTTTTATCCCTTAAGAATAAGTTTTTTTACCCATCTTTATATAACCCCATGTAAAACAGCTGTCAATTTGGCTTTTATACAGGGGATATAGGAACGGACAAACTAAGAACATTCAAGTACCAAACTATAAATCCATAGGGCGTATCGGTAACCATATCGTTATTCCACCGATTACCGATTAAAATACTGCAGTCAGGGATAAGACCGAAAACCCGTAAAAAAGAGTAGGTCATTAACATGTAATTTAAATATTATGAAATCGCCATTAACAACAAGTTTGTTGAAAACAAATACCTATAAAAAAAAGGCGATACCATATGACATTTAAAAAACAATTAAATATTTACATTATGAAATCAAAAATTTTTAAAATCGTTTTACCGGCTTTTGCATTGCTGTTTGCCATTAGCGTATCGCTTGCATTTACTCCTGCCGGAAATAGTATGGTGGAGGAGACTCCTGTTACTGCAGCATTCTACCAAAACCCTGATGAAAATAACTGTACACAGGTTGTTGTTGACTGTGACACTTGTGGTTGTGAGATTTGTACCGCTGTAATATTTGGTATCGAGCGTCAGTTGTTTTTAAAAAACGCAGGAGGCAAATGTAATATTCTCCTATATAAACCTTAACAGTGGTTTTGCAAAGGTTAGTAAATTAGTGAAAAGGTGTCGGTTTTGGACACCTTTTTTAAGTGCTGACTTTCTGAATTATATCATTTAAGCTTTGAAATTTCTGTATAATAAAAGAATGTTTTTTTTTCTTTACACTTATGTAAATCCCTGATATAGGTTGACCACAAAAAGTCAATTTATATATCAGGGACATCCACATCTCACGATTCACCATTTTCACGATTCCACTCATCTTAAAAAACCCAAAAGCTTTCTTAATTTACGGTAGGCCACTTTTTTATGGTCTTTGACGGTATTGACAGAGATGGACAGTGTCTTGGCTATCTCATCATTGGTGTAGTCCTTGATGCTGAGCCTTATCACCTGGGCCGCTTTGTCCGGTAGTGTTCTGATGGCGTTTTCTATGATAACGGTGGTTTCC
>LLBZ010000576.1_pt3 | contig 44551 bp, 47 predicted proteins | sample 1489421 | NCBI WGS metagenome assembly LLBZ01 (sample SAMN04092657, study PRJNA295927) | soil metagenome | biome: Soil prokaryotic community; feature: Bulk soil; isolation source: soil from tomato rhizosphere | host: tomato cultivar Moneymaker | place: South Korea | collected 2011-11-01 | reverse complement strand
ATATATTCGTGAAAATTAAAAAATTAAGGAATAAGTGAAACTTTAAGAGCATATTATTCTTTGTTTAATAGGGGTGAAAAGTTGCTAAAGCATGCGATTGAAGATTTGATAAACGCTGCCATTATTACCAAAGCCAGGGAAGATTTAGCTGTTTAAAAATGACTTTAGGCTGTGGAATTTACGGGTCTCCGTTAAAGACTGAAAAGATGGAAAAAGAATGGCCAGTAAACAGAACAAGAACTCAGTTTGAAATAGGGAGGATCGCGGAAGAGGAAAAAGATGTTCAGCTCTTTGTTATGTGGTTGAGTAGTGGAAAATTCTACGGAGCTGAATATATGGATAAAACAGATAATTGAAAATGTTCTAACTAATAATGATAAGTGACATTGATTTTGATTATACGAAGGGCAGTTATATTGGTCCCTCCAGCCCTCTAACAACTTACGACATACTGGTCTCTAGAGGCTGTGACATGGTTAACCGATATGGTAAAATAATGGTTGGCTGTGCTACTGGGTATCTCGTCCAAATGATATCACAGCGGGAATACTTATGAAAAAATTGCTTTAAGATATTTCCTGTCTGTCCAAGAAAAAATAAAAGTAATGTTTCCTCCACAACTTGCAAGAATCATTATTATAGTATTAAAGTAATCATAAATCGCCAAAAACAATCAAGGGAAGAAAAAAGCATGAGCAAAGAACCAATCAGGTATAAATTAATTAGTTAATCCTTAAAGCTCTGAATGTTATTTTATTTTAAGTGGGTATCTGTAGTAATAATAGTAAAACTACGAGAAGTAAAACAAGAAAAGACAGCAGAGCAAAGTGTATAATTAAATTAGATATTTTAGACATTCTTGACGATTCGGGATTCTCACCAATAATTCCATATACTAATAGATTCCATTTATTTGCTGCTGGAACAGATTATAAGACTATGCTTCAAAAGCAGAATCCCTTATTTACAGCAAAATCAGCTGTTCTCGCTGCTAAAGAAAAGATAAACTAAGATCAATTGGATGACATACTAATGTTCCTAAATTACATGTCATTACTCTCTCAATCCAAATCCAACAAAACAAAAGAAAGATGGCAATAAAAGAAAATATTAATGATGAAAATACTCTTTGGAGGATACACGATGTATAGGTCTGATGGATTTGTGAAAAGGAGTTTGGATGCAACTGCAGAGGCAGTAGTAGGAATGTCCAGGATCATATCTAGAAACGTATTTTAAAAATAAAGGGTATGGAGAGGATAAATGCGATCGATAGATAAAAATGATGAGCTTGATAAATTAATCTCTTTAATCAACGAAGTTAAACCAGCTCAAAATAAGGACAATGAATTCGATATGTCAGATAATGATGAATCAATATCAAATTCAAAAATTACGAAATAAGAAAAGAAAGAGAATGATTCAGAGACAAAAGGAAATATTACTAACAATTCTGATCAACCCTCCCAAGCATTTATCAAGTCAAACCTTAAAAACAAACTATCAAGTCCTACATACCTAACTCCAAGTGACGTGAAATAAATTCATTCAATGGTTTTAGAAGAACCTGGTCAAAAATTCGCGATGTTTCATTAATGTAATATAACATGCCATGGTTTGTAGAATACTTCTGTTTAATATTATTTAAATTATGAATCCAATTCTTAAAGTGTATGAATCAATTACTCTTCATATTTTTATGAAAAGTACTTTAGAAGCTAACTGAGATCTAAAAAAGATATTAGTTGTATCAGAGGAAATACTGCCTCAGTATTCCCAACAAAGATGGTAAAGTGATAAAATTCATAGAGTGATTTTTGTTGGCCACTCTATACTTATGATAGTCGATGAGTTATCAGCAGTGAAGAAATGCAAGAGTTCCTTCAGACAGAACGCGGTTGTTTCTAAACCCGGTGATGGAAATTCAGTATGTCTCAATTTAGACTCTAAGGACGTCAATAAAAAATTTGATAGAGCTCAGAAAGTGAAAGCAACTGTATTAATGCCACCTATGAAAGCTTTTTGGGAGGACAGATTTAGTTGGTATAAGGATCTGTAAGGGCATATTTGTGAAACTGCAACTCACAAGAAAGACACGACCAATGAAGAATCTGAATAAGCCGCAAAGAAGCTTTTGAACGAATAAAAAATCAAGGAGCAAATTGGGTCGAATTTGCATAGTATTTCGCTTGCGGGATACATATGACTTAAAAAATGAGTCACTGTAAATTCGGATGTACCATAGAATTACTACATAATATTTTTATGTAAGAATTTACTATAATAAATGCAGTCATGAAGAATGGATCTTGACTCTTTATTTGAAAATGATGATGGATTTTTAAAATTTGAAAAGTTGAGAGGAAATTTTGATTGGTTTTATTCCAACTATGACGAATTAAGAAAGAATTACAAAAGTCAATATGTAGCAGTAAAAGAAAAAACAAATATTGATAATGATTATGACCTAGAGAGGTTGCTAAAGAGATTGAATTTATACAACTGTGACGAATCAATCGCCATTGAATATGTAGCTGGTTGATAAGATAAGATAAAATAATTGAACAAAAATATCATCCAACTCATACGAAATAGTTACCATAATATTAATACCATAAATATTGATTTTTTTTAGTACAGTTATTGCTTTTTTGTCTTCCAGATCCTTTAATATATCAAATGAGCTAAACTACAGCTAATTTGCCACTGCTTAAGAGTTAATCTCACATAATGGGTAATTATCTAAAATTAAGTTGAATTGAATTAGTTGTTTAGAGAATGTCTATTACTTGAAAATTTCTTTGCTCTTTCTGTGATCCTATTATGTTATTATTTGCGGAAACGCAAGGCATAGAATAAATGATGTAGTAAAAATCACAGCCAAAAGAAAAGATAGGTACCCCAGGAAATTCATAACATTTCATCCATATCCTTGGTTGTTCTTATTTTCAGATTAGATACTGTTGCGGGCACTATACCTATAAGCAGTACATAGAATGCGCACCCACCATCTACCAAGAATTTATTTATTGAAAAAAAATTGTGTTATTCAGGTCAATGATTGGGAGCAGGATAGGAGTGCTACGATAGAAATCAACTATTCGGGATAAGTACGTAATCGATCATCTCAACCTTTCTTTCCTCTTTATTGACAATAATTTAAACTAGTTAACTATCATTACTATTCTTGCTATTCAGTCTCAATTCGGAGAATACAGCTAATATTTAATTAAAAGATGGATGGTTATAGTATACGGTGTATTCTGTACCAACTGATATATGTTAAGCATTACAGGACGAATAATATGGCTTGCTTGTCAACTATCACCATACTAGGCATGTCCATACATCTATCCTGTATCTTTTATTCTCTTAATCTTCTTGGTAACTTTATTATTATTATGCGATTATTCTATTTTCAATCAAATATCTCAAACTGAAAATTCTATTCGAATGACAGTTAAGGATCTTAATTGATGTTTTGTAATTCATTTGGTTTATATCAATCAAATATAATAACAAACCATTACTTAGGTCGTTCGTTCATATTTTTTATATAATACAACCCCCAAGATAACCTAATAGATTCGAATCCCACTCCCCGCGCTTTATTCTTGAATTTATATTAAGGCTTGATCAGTCCGACTAAGAACGATTAGATCAATGAACAAAGTATCCAATCAAAAAGGAACCTAATACTTTGACGATCAGTATGTTTCGTACAGAAAATCAAACTGAAAGTTTGATCACCTTGTTGCCTCAACGCTTAGAACAATAGGTGTGTCATGGATAAGGTTGACGCACAAGTTGACATAGCCAAGTTAATCAAGTTAGCTCTCGGTTCTTATTATAGTCAACACTGATCGAACTTTGTCCATTTTTCTTATCTTCATGGCAATGATCTCTTTTAATTTATCCATATTGTCTGAGGAGATTTTAACTATCATGTCGTAAACTCCAAACACTCTATTTACTTCCTCAACTTCAGGGATTTGTTTAATTTCTTCCAAAACTTCATTCTCAGATCCTAGATCACAACATAACAAGATATACGCCGTAGGCATACTAATTGAAATATTGCTAAATTATAAAGACTTTGTTTAGGTCAGAAAGTTATAACCTGAATGGGAAAAATATAGTTATGAGAGAAGGTCATCTAACATTGGGGATGAAAAGAACTACCTGAGACATTAATGGTTTTTTGCGAGTCATTAATTTACAGATCAAAGATTCAGGTCTCAACCAAATAAAAAGAGTTGTGTGATTTCCCGATTAATGAGATTTTCGGAATATTAATTTACATCATTTTTGAATCATTAGATTTTTGCAGTACACTTTAAATCGGTACTAGAATTCAAATCAAGGATTGAGCAATGGTAACATACGGTTATCTCCCAGTCCCCAAAGAGATAAGAACATTAATATCCTCTGATTTTAGATTTAGCATGTGTAATCTGTTGATTATATTTCGACGTTACCCGCATAAAGGGTCTTCATAAAACTAATATTGATACATTTTTCTTATTATGTGAAGAGATATTTTTCAGTTTTTCTTTAATATATATCATCTCCCTCTTTTGCGACTCTTTTGCGACTCGGATTCATTATTCGCCATCATGTAAAATTAATCCCACCTATATGCAATGGGTGCTCGTCCTAGAAAAACAATTTTTCTAGATGAAAGATAAATAGTTGTAGAGTATACCTGAGACGATTAATACTTTAAAATTTCAGAGACGAAAGATGTCAATTCTGACTGTCTCTTTTTGTAAAAGTACTATTTGATTTAAACGACTAAATCCTGCCCTGGATTCTCCTTTCGTAGATCATAGTCAGGCAACTAAAATCAAGAGATCGATTTCTGATCATACTCTTTATTACCATTACACTACAAATTTAGGAATTATTTTTGGAAAAACAATAAGTATGTCATAAGAAAGGTATAAAGGGCTTAAATCAATCTGTTTCTTTGTTTCTCACCCGTAATCCCTGCAGAGATAATTTGGATACTAGTTATCAACAATGCAATTCCAATTAATATTCCTGCTAATGCAAGCCCTATACCGGGATAGGCAATCACCACTATCGCCAGAACTATGGATAGTATTCCGACACCAATTCCGAAATATTTAGACCACTTACTACTTTTGACATCTTTAATAGAATGGACAATTCTGGATATTCCATCTATCAATAGTGCGATACCCAGAAGCAATACAACGAATATTCCTGCTCCCACTGGATACATGAGAGCCACTATAGAAACAATAACTACTATTATGCCTAGTCCAATACTAATAAATCTACTTTTACCAGAAAAAACAATACCACTTACTATTTTTTCTATTCCCGCAAATAACAACAAAAAGGCTAGGAAAATAATTACTGATATGGATCCCAAAATGGGATTAATCAATACAATAATTGACAAAATTAGGATTATTATCCCTAACCCGATCTGGGCCATTCTTACCCATGATGGTGATTTTTCAACAGCCATTCAATTTTTCACCTTTCTGGTTGTACCAAAATAACGAAATTGTATACCTAAGTTGTGGTCGTCATATACTTGAGCAATAATTTCTCTAAATGGAAAGTATTTCATTTTTATCCCATTACTTCTATGGAGATCCATTATTTAATTTTTTTATAACATTAATATATAATTTGGTACCATGATATCATTTATGGTAGAAACTATACCCTTTCTTCTATTATGATCCCGTAATAATCTCATTGTTGAATAACTATCGGTATTAACTAATTTTAGTAATTGTTTATCAACATATGATTGTTATTGTTTACAACGGTTATTACGTCCATGCAATTTGATTGATATCCATGCCCTCTTTTTCAAAACTTCTTGTTTGAAGTATGCTCTTTGTTTGATCATTAATCTCTAGATTTTCAAACAATTTCTGTATTTTGATGTCACTTTTATCTAGGTGATTTAGACTAGGAAATTCTTTTATAGAGCAGCAATCACTGTATAGAAAGGAAAAGATTATGAAAACTATTATCATAGGTTTGATCATCGGGCTTTCTATTATCACAACCATTTTCTATGTGGGCACAAGTAATGCTCAAACAGGAAACGCCAGTGAAACCGCAAATACCTCACTTACTAATACTTCAAATTCAGAAGCTGATGCTCCAATTTCAATAAGTATTCCGGTTGAAAAGGGATATGTGAATGGAAATTTATCATACTTTATTAGTACGGATGCTTCAGAGGAAATGATTGTTTCATCGGTAACAAATACAACTAAATTTAAAGTTAATTACGCACCTACCCTGAGTAATACTTCAGAAATTTCTCGTCAGCAGGGTTATGTTTTTGTAAATGGGATAATCGGAAATGGGACATTCCAACATCAGTTACCAGTTGCTTCTGCTAGTGGTGGAGAAGAAGGCTATAGTCCATTATTTGAAATCAATTATGTGAAGTGGAATAATGACACAGAACCGAGAATATTAAAATCCACTAGTGAGATTTTGGATGCCGAAGCCAGGGGCGAGCTTACCATTGAGAAATCTAACATTGTCATCAATAGTCCAGCGGTGGAAATCGAGTAAGGATTATTAGCTAGTGTGTTTACTAAAAATAGTTCATCCCAAATAATTTTTTTGAACAACCATATGTTATGCCCGACCAATTAAGATTGCTAAATAATACAACATATCATTAGTATCCATTTATTAGTTAAAAGTTTAATAATCCTGTAGAATATCCGAAGTAAAAGGGAATAGTTGCATCCGATTTACTTCTTTATCGCATTAATTTTTGCTATATCATTTGCAAACCTTTTGATTATTTTTGCTGATTCGGATGCTAAAATAATTTACTCCAGTTGGATGCTTATAATAAATTCAGCCATAGCCTCGGCCCTTTCAATATTTGCAATTCTTAAAGAAAGACACAGCATCAAAAAAGACAAGACCGCCGTATACTTGACAATCGGGCTAATCTTTTACTTCTTAGCCAATATAGTTTGGGGTTACTATGAGTTAGTACTAGATATTGTATCACCTGTGCCTTCTCTAGCCGACCTTTTCCTCATGTCTGCATATGGATTCTTAATATTTCGCTTAATAGTAACATACAAGAACTTAGATAAAGTAAGCAATAAAAACATAATTTACATTATAACGATAGGAACCGGACTATTTCTAGCATACATTTTGAATTTAACTCTGAGCTTGACAGAGATTTCCAACTTTAGAGGGCTCATGCTCTTTTTGGTCACAATCACTTATCCAATTTTAAATTCAGTTCTTACTGTTTTGGCCTTGACAATATTGTTGAATCTCAAGAATGAAAAAGAAATGTCAATTCCCTGGATTTGTGAGCTTATAGGTCTTTTGGCCATTGTAATCGGAGATAGCTGGTTTGCAATAATAGTATTAACTGCATTTGTGGACCAGATTTGGATTTCTGCAGTCCTCATATCTGCTCACTATTTGTTGATTTCTGGAGGTTTGATATGGTATATTCGTTACTCTAGTAATTGGAATTTAGACCGGCTCAAATTCAAAAACAAGTTTGTGGGCAACAATTCATTCAATAAGAAAGTCATTTCTGGACTAGTCGGAGGTGTATTAGTCTTCTCTGTAACATTGTTATTCGCTACAAATACCATAGAATTTTCTGATGACGGTATAGGTGTTTTACAAGCCAATCCTGATTCGAACATGGACAGTTTAGATTCCGATAATAAAGACGTCAAATTAATAGGTGCAATTGTGCCTAAGACTGGATCACTCTCTTCAATTGGAAAGCCTGTTATTGCTGCCCTTTATATGGCAGAAAAAGAGGTCAATGAATATTTTCAAAATATAAACTCCTCTTCTCGAGTTAAATTGATTTTAGATGATTCAAAGACCAGTCCACAAGAATCTCTTGCAGCAATTAAGAGGCTAGATTCCCAGGGAGTAAAAGTAGTAGTTGGGCCGGCAACAAGTACGGTGGTAGAAGCGGTTAAAGACTATGCAAACGAGAACAACATGACTTTGTTAAGTTATGCAAGTACCTCCCCGATCCTCTCCATTGCAGGAGATAATTTGTTTAGATTAGTACCAGACGATATCACTCAAGGAAAAGTCATGGCTGAGAAAATGATTAATGATGGTATGAAGGTTATCGTACCTTTTTGGAGAGGCGATATCTACGGAAATGCATTAGAAAACGCAACGACAGAACACTTTGAAAAATTGGGCGGAAAAGTTGAAGAAGGTATAAACTATTCGCCTTATACTGGCAAATTTGCTACAAGTTTGCACAGAATCAATTTTATAATGTGGAACCAAGAGTTGAAGAAATTAAATGAAATTGTATCTGAGGCAGTCGCCGAACATGGCCCAAATTCAGTAGGTGTCTACACCATTTCTTATGATGAAATAACACCAATACTGATACAAGCTCAGTTATTCGATAAACTTGGAAAAGTCAGATGGTATGGTAGCGATAGCATTGCAGAAAACCATCACATCACCAAGAACATAGACTCGTCGATTTTTGCCTCTCAAACTCATTTTGCCAATCCCTTATTTTCGATCTATAGTGATTCGGTAAAGTTATCTGAATTTGAGAGGGACTTGCTAGAATCAGATCATGGAAGCTCGATCACATATCCGGCATTAGCTTATGATTCGTTTTGGATTGCGGCAAAGTCGCTGGACAGATATTCCGACTCCACTGATAGTAATCGAAATAATGAAAATATTACAGACTTTAATCAAATTCTTACCGAAGTCTCAGAATCTTATGAGGGAATAACAGGCAGCATTGATCTAAACGCTGCAGGAGACAGAACAAGTGACAATTATGATTTTTGGTATGTTACCAAAGATAATACTACCCAGCATTACGAATGGCACAAGGAAAGTAACAATAGCACAACTACACACACTGTAACTCACTAAATCACTTTTGTTCCTCATAGATGCGAAGCTTTCAAGTCTCTTTTAACAATTTTAGTTGGATTTTAATTTGATGTTTCAATTTTGATCTCTCTTATATACTTGAATGTCTAGATCATAATAACTTGATGTCAAATATCATGAAATGCAAATGTGGATTAAGGGACATCATTAAACCCAAACATAATGAAACTGTGGAACAGTTTATGAAAAGAACAAAATGTCCAAGGTGTGGGAGTTTTGGAGTATGGAGGCAGCTCTCTCAGGACGAATATATGTGGGAAAAAGCAAGCCACTGATTGCATTTTTGGAAAGATTAAACTAGCCTTTTATTTTAATTGGATTCAGATTTTCGCTTTAAAGAATGGTCCTTCCTAATATGGGCCTTCAATAGATCCATGTCTCCAAAATTTTTACCACAATTAGAGCAATCGTAGGGCTTGGATACTTCATGAACTAGCACCTGATGATGCATTAAATGCTCTAATCTTCTGTATTTCTTTCCACAATCTGGGCAACAGTGCTTTTTTAACATAGAAAACATGACTATGAATCTCATAACTTTATCTGAGTATGATTGGACAAAATTTAAAACTTTTTGCAATTATCAAATTTGTATCCATGTTTTTAACGTTTGACAATTTGTTTTCAACGACAATTTTGTGAATTAGCCAATATGTTCAATTGCCGCTTGAGAATATAAAAACAAGAAAATTTTATTTTTATTTATACACCAAATCAAACCTTTGCATTACTTAATATAATCTGCTCTACTGCTTGACTAAAATTCAACATTCCCTTTTCTCTCGCATATTTTTCCAATAATTTTATTTGGTCTGGCGTAAAGCAAATAGGCATTGTGCGTTTTAGCTCACTCATACGAATAAACTAAAAACCGTCTCGTATTAAAGTTTTTATTCCAAGCCAATATTGAATATTTGACTGATAGATTTGTGAACAAATGATTGTCTATGTTTGTAAATAGTGCCGCTAATTTCCACTTTAATTTCGACACATCAGACCAACCCTTCAATTTACATCATTATTAAGGATCCATTTCTCAAAACTATTATTGATTTTAAAACAAACACATGACAAGAAATGATCGTGTAAGACGATAAAGAATACAACGATTTGTAAAGAGAATCATCTAAATTAAATGGGTATATGGTTCCCAAGATAAGGAGAGATAATCACCAACTCCTATGATATTAGTATAAGAAAATTGACTCATAGTTTCAATAAGTAAATATTGAGTGGATCATTTCCAAAACTAATCCATACAAATAGTCATGATAGATAAGGATAGTGAAGAAAAAATTGCTCAAATAACAATAAAAGTCCAAACAAAGACTATGAATTATGTTTTTAATATGGTCTTTACAAGTTACTGTAAGATGTATCTAAGGAATTGAATACTATGAAGGTCATAAGTCATACTAAAGTAAGAAACATCCTCCTCATTTAATGAGCAAAGTGTCGATAATCGGATATTCTGCTATATATTTTCATCGCCTCTGAACTACATTTAAAACGCAGAGAATTGACCAATCGTAATGCATAACTTCTATAGACTCTATCCTAATCTACGAAGGTGTAGCCTAGAAACGATTGCGACCAAATTGGGAGGGGTATTACGAATACTTCCACCATGTGGCCCAAGATATACATGGCTCAAAAGGCAAAGATTATCCAAACGTGTGTGGAATATATGATATTGCAAACGACCAAATGGAAACCCTTGGATATAAGCATTTGACGAGATACCAATTTTTTTATTTCATAAAAATAATTAATAATATACTAACCAAAGCAAACAGATATTTTTGTAATAGATAACAAATCAATATAAAATCAAACAAGATATAAGAAAATCCAGCCAGAGAGTACTAATCAGGAATAATCTGAATTGCTTCCTCTAACAAAACATCTTGAATTAAACCTCAGGAAGGTACCGCAAGAAAGTTATGGCTATACTGACAACTGATAATCAATTCTACACTCAGATATGAGTTAACAATAGATCAAGTCGTACCTGACCGGGCATGTGATTATAATATTGAGAGTTTTGGGATCGCATCATACCAAATCGGTTCATAAGATGTAAGTGTGGACTGGCTTATATGACCAAAGTGCTATCAGAATCATATCCATCTCTATTTCACTGGTCCAACCGCTATCAAGACTCCTTCAAACAGTGGTCAATCTCTCGTCCAAATGTATCAAAATCTTATCCGTTCAGAGTTTATGGGTGTTAGTTTTCCAAATTTTATGGGAAGGAGTTTGTTTTCTTTATAACTGTAAGTTTATATATAAGTATGTTAAGATTTTGGCAAAACGCATCCCACATGAAATCAAAATCAGGGTTCTTGAACAATGGATTTTTGGCATACCGGTTAATGCCATAGCTCTCTATACTGGTATAGGTTATGGTAGTGTATACAGAATCATAGAGTTGTTTAAATGCAAAATTCCAGACTTGGATGTGTTAAGAGCAGTTGCTGTGAAGATATACCAAGAAGGCTTGAGTCTTAGTGACGTGGCATTGGGCATAAGGATAAAAAAATTTGTTAGAACAAATGGGTTCTTCTGAGATAGAGATGGAAAAATTACTTACGGAAATAGATATTCATTGTTTCAAAGCGAATCAAACTTTTTCAAATTTTGTTAAAGAAATACATCAAGTTCATAGGTTCGCTATGGGACTAGGGATTTCTATTCACCAAGTCCCTGAATATATTGAACAAAAGAAAAAAGAATTACAATCATTGCAAATTGAACTAGAAAAAATTCATTCACTAATCCTAAAGAGAAAGATCGAGTATCATGGATTACAATAAATGTTAATCTATTTGGGAATAGTTCTCCAAGAATCCATCCCTTACAATGACGACAGTTCAAGAGAGTTGGCTAGGTATTCACGTGACTTTATCAAATGAGTAGATCATATCAATGATGAATATATCTGTAATTTACAGTATTCTTATCCTAACGAAATAAAATCAAAATGTCAGTTTTTCTTTATAATATTAATAACTAATGATTCTCCCACTTGCGGCTTTCCATAGTTCTCGTAATTACGTTTGGGCATGGTGATCGTAATGTTTGTTTGGGGGTATGATTGTATAATCGTTTGTGGTTGAGCTCTTAACATGGCCTCCATAATAGGTTGCAATTGCTCCTTCATTTCTTTGTCAGGTATAGCTCGATTAATAGCCTCTAACATCATCTGTTGCTGTGATACAGGTTCTAACTCAATATCCTCGATCATATTTAGAGTTACCGCAACTCCGTTATCACTTAAGCTCTTAATCTTGTAAACATTTTCTCTAAGTTCCATCAATTATTATAAATTTTCTATAAATATAATCTTAGTTGAAGTCAACTGTAAATTATACTACAGATGCCGAACCTATTGCGATTCCGGAGGAGCTTGACAGAATTCGACCAAAACACCGTTAAGAGATTTGGGGTGAATAAAAGTGATTTTTCGGCCATAAGAGCCTGTGCGTATATCCCCTAGGAATCTCATGCCTTTCCCTAAAGCATTCTTCACATCAGATTCTATTTCATCTGCAGTTATAGCTATATGATGTATACCCTCACCCCTATCTCTAAGAAATTTGCTAATTGGACTTGAATCATCCATTGGTTCAAGGAGTTCCAATCTAGTATCCTCCAAATTTAACATAACAACCTTTACTTTTTCCGTCGGAACTTCCTCAAAATCAATTTTATCAACCCGTAATATTTTTTTGTAATTTTCCAATGCTAAATTTGCATCGTTTACGGCTATAGCTATATGATCAATTCGCATAATAGCATTAGCGATAGAAGGAATATATATTTTAGAATCGGATTCACTAATTATTGTCAGCACCTGGGTCTCTATACTGAAAAATTGACAACATCTGTCAAATTATTTGCGCAATTACAGATTGCAATTTTATCCTTAAAGTGGCCGATTACATAGTACATCAAAAACACTGCGATTGCCATTCAAGTGTTTAATTCTCCTTAATTTGCTATTTTTATAAGTTAACACACTCTGCTATGTGGAGTTAATTAATCTGGATTCGAACCTAATAACTAGACTGTTCTTCCAAGATAAATTAGATGTATCATAAACTCTATCGCCCGACAGTACTAAGAATGTGCAACTAATTATGTCTCTCTATGAAATTTGAGTTTTATGATTAAGCATATAGAAAAAACGTCAGAATTAGAAGATTTTCGACGAATCGTTATGACAAATTTCTATTTTAAAATCAGTCATACTAAAACAGCCACCATATATTTACATGATTTGTTACTCAAATAAAATAAACTTTGAATTACCAGACCACCAATGTATCTGATGGTTGATGCAAAACAAATCCTACTTCTAAATCTACATATCGTAGGGTTGTATCAAGGAGAGTATTCCTACTAAAAAAATTGATATGCCACTTCGAACAACACAGATGAATCTCCTAAATTTTCATGTGACTTGAGCGAGTATATAGCATGCCTCCGGGCATACTGTCAATTGCTATAGTTGGCTGTTGAAAATGCTAATGTTATGAGATATATATCAGTCGCTACCCTATTTTTAGGGAAAATAACGAATTACGAAGAAACGTATCCTGTGAGTGGGATCGACTTGTAATATATTTTCTCTGGTTTAATTTTTAGAATTACGCGTTGTTCATTTAAGTTCGTAATCGGATATTTGTCTAAGTTCAGGTATTTTTTTGCAAGTTTATTAAAGTGATCCTCTGCTCCATTCACTACCTTTTCTGTCACTAATCCCATTATAGAAGCTGTTTCGTATGGGTTTTTGGTGCTAATAATAGAGAGTGCTACTCTTTTGTCCGCCCGAGTGTTTCGCTCCTTAAGTCGGCCCATGACACTATTGATGATAATATTATGTTCTTGATCATAGTCTACCCAAACATGTGTTACATGAGGAGCACCATTAGGCATGATAGTTGCAAGAGAGGCGAAATTTCTTCCTTCCAAGAGCGTAATTACCCTTTCATCAAGCATTCCGGATCTTGTTCATTAATTGTTTATAATCCTATACTAAATTGAAAAATTAACATGTGTAAATTTATTGAGAGATACCATTATCTGATAATTATTTTAGAAACATTTTTCATAAACCTTTTAAGTTCAAAATGTGAAATTAAGATAATTGGGAATTCTAATAACTCTAATATTAATAGTGATTATTGCCCTGGTAGTATTGGGCATAGGCTGGACAAACTTCTTCTCAGCAATAATGAAAGGTGCCGATAAAGTAAAAGAGATACCAGTTGTTAGAAATATTACAGATACAGCTCAGATTGAAATAAACAAGATACTAAATAATGTGTCAAGCAACGTCGTTAATAACATAGGTAAATAGCCCGTTCGGTTTGAGACTAATAAAATATTTTTTTGATTTGATTATATATAGGAGTTAGATTCTCTGTCTATGTTCATATTCTTATGATTTATTGAACTCTGTTCTAGTATAAGTTAAAACGATTTACACTTTATTATAAAAAAAGTTAATGGCTATGGCCACAACCACAACCACCATGTCCGCTTGATCCCATGTTGCTACTTTGCTCTGCACAAGTAGGACATTTTGATTGTTGAGTCTCTGACATAAACATAGTTCCACAACTGGAACATTTCAATTTTAGAATACCTTCCATGATTAAAAAAATCCCCATAACTAATTAAAACTTATCGAAAATATTGATTTGAAGCTGGTAAAACTAATGAGAAAAAAAATTTTGATTTAAAAAAATGTTTGGCTAATCCTGACTCGGTTTCGCGTATTGGAGGTGAGTATATCGGCGCCTAAATCCAAAAGGTTTGAAGGGTTTTCCATTACCGTGATAGAATTTGGAGAAGAATTCGACATATAACAACCTCGCCCCCTGAATTCCGGGCTCGAAGACACCTAAGATGATATTAAACATGTGTCCAACTATGAGGATTACGAACCCTAATAATGCAAAAATTATCCCGTTATCAAGCACCCTGAGGAATACATGATCGATCACGTCCGCCAAAATGATCGAAGCCATCATAATTCCTATAAGCCTAGTAAATGAAAGGATGTGACTGATGATTGAAGGTAATTCCATCATGGCTCTGGTTCCTTCTCCATAAAACATTAGTCCAATCCCTCCGAAAATCAAAGCAAAGTAGATAGCCCCTGTAATACTGGCCATTGGATTAATGTTTTCTTGACCAATTAATGCAAGACCTATGAAGACAACACCCCAACCAAAGAGTAGCCATCCGATTTTTCCTATAGCGTGTCTCTTATTTCCGTGACTATGGTCATTTATTATACCAAGGATAAATCCAAACGATACCATTCCTAATCCGATATATCCGCTAATCAGCAATAATTTTCGAAGGCCCCATTGTGATAATGGATCAAATATTGTACCATCCTCAGGCAAGTGGAGATTTCCAATACTATTTAAGAATCCAAATAGATATTCGTTGAGATGGAATCCAAAGTATAGATTAAAACAAAAACCTAATACGATCGCTACAATGCAACCAGGTGTGATGGCCTTTGCTATCTTGACCATCTGAACAGGTTGTAAAATAGTCTTACCAAAATTTCTAAGCGGCTTGGGCATGATTGTAAAGTTCTTATGACCTCCTTCAATTCTCCAAATAACCCATCTTGATACAAGCAAAATAACTACCGCATAACCGAAATCAGCGAACATCATACCATAAAATACAGGAAAAACTAGAGCAAAAACCAAAGTAGGGTCAAATTCATTGCCCGATGGTAGAGAATAGAATCTTATAAAAGATTCATACACTCTTAGTTTCTTGGGATTCTTCTGCAACGTAGGCGGTACTTCATTTGTATCAAGAACAAACAAAAGTGTTCCTTCACTATGATTTTGAATTGCAGCTTTTGTTTCTTCAATCATTGATTTTGGAATCCACCCTTCTAGCGTGAATGTATCACGCGTCACACCCAGATTATCAATTACCTCGAGCCTCTTGTTTTCTATGTCTAACTGCTCTTCCAAACCCTTAAGCAAAGAATAATTCTTATTTGATATATCCAACAAATCAGCATCAATTTCGCTTAAATTCTTTCGTAACTGTGAAAGAGAATTGGTTAAATCCTCAATAACTTTGTCAGGTTTACCCTTTAAATTTGGTACAGCTTCCATATGAACTCCATAGAGGTTTATGATTGAAGCCAAGGCATTGGAAGGATAATGTGGCAAAACTACTAACACGAATTGTGTTACTTTTTCACCTTCCTTAGAATACAGAATAATATCCTGGTTATTTGATTCGAGTTTTTTCTTAAATTCTGGATACTTTTCAGTTGATACACGTCCAAAGAAGGATCTTGCGGATTTCAGATGCAGAATATTGAGATCTTCAGGGAAGAAAGAAAACTCGGTAATTAGTTTCATATTGTTTTCAGTATTCCTTATTTCAGTAAGAATGCTCTCTTTCTGTCTCTCCAAAGCTGAGACTCGGTTATCGATGTCTAATTTCCTCAATACATCATTTAACTCCTTTATAGAGCTGAATTTTACTTTTTCTTTTAACTGAGTAGGCGGTAGGACACTCAATATTCCGCGAATTCTTATCAATTGATCTGCAATATGTCTATGAGATTCGCTTTCCTTTTCATTACTCAAATAGGAAGATATTTCCTTTGAGATTGGTTCTATTTGTACTACACTCATTTCCTGCAAAACAGATACGATCTGTTGACGGTATTTCTTTAGCCCAAGAACAGCTATCTTGGACATGGATTCTGGCCTTAGTAATGTCAAGATCTTATCCCCTATTTTGTATCAGAAAAAATAATTTCAAATATTTCCTTTACCATCGATGGATCAAATTTGAACGATATTGTTTTAGACTTGTTTTCCGCTTCGCTTATAATTTTTTTTGCTTCCAATTCAGCTTTTTCACGGGCACTCTGAATACTTGATTCCACTAGTTTTCGTCCATCAGCTTCAGCCGCTTTTATAGAATCAGTTAACCCCTCTTCTAGTGATTTTATTTCAGAATGCACTTGCATTTTACGCTCATCTATTTCCTTTTGAACTCTTTCTTCTATCTCTTTAATCTGTACTAAAGATTTGATATAATGTTCTTGATCTGAAGACTGATCCATAGTTAGTTAACACCCAACAAATAATTGATAATAAACACCAATAAAATCACAGTAGCAACTATGTTTCCAATTTTAATCATACGAGTTATTTTGTGAAATTTTCTTTGATTATCATTTGAGAATCCTTCTCCATAATTCTTGTCATTCATGCCGTTAAACATTAATTTCAGGTTCAACCTCCCTCAATTCTTGCATTTCTCTTTCACCCATCTTTCTTTTTACTGTCTTCAACATTATAAAAGTGTCACGTTCAATCTCATCTAAACGAAAAGTAATGAATTTTACGGCATTCATTAATCTAGGAATGAAAACGTTCTCTATAGCATTGGACTTTCGTTTAGTCCTCTCTATTTCATACAATAACTTTCGCAGTGCTGTTTCTTTTTCGGCAACCTCTAATACAATTTTATGAATCTTATTGAATGAACTTATTGCCTCGTTTATAGATGTTGGTAGTTCTAGCAAATATTCTTCATAAACTTTGTTTTGCCCACCTTCTAGTCGTGGTATATGGACGCCCATGATGCTTTTGGATTTCACATTCAATTTACCCATCATAGGTAGCTTCATGGATTCATTCTCAAGCCTGATTGATCCGGCTAAAATTTCGGCCATTCTAATTGCTTCATATCCTTTTATTAGTTCCTTTTGTAAATTCTCCCGCATAGCAGCTGCGGTTTTACTTGTATTAAAGAATTCAAGGATCAGGGCCTGACGTTTCAATTTTAGTAATTTGAGTCCCTTTTTGGCGATCACTATCCTTCTCTTGGTTCGAATATATTCCAATCGGGTTGGTCTTATATCAGATGATGAGGGCATATTCTTTCTTATTCCTCGTTATCCGATTCAACTTCAAGAGATTTCTTTCTATATTTCGCAATAAATTCAGGCTTGATTCTTTTCATTTCAGATTCAGGTAAGTCAGATAGTAATTCCCAACCTATCCCCAATGTTTGTTCTATAGATCTATTTTCATCCACGCCCTGGTTTACGAATTTTCTTTCAAAGTTATTTGCAATGCTTAAGAATTTTCTATCGATTTCACTTAGAGCCTCTTCTCCAACTATGGCTGCTAATGCCCTTGCATCCTTACCTTGCGCATACGCTGCATACAACTGATCTGCGAGATTACGATGATCTTCCCTTGTTCTACCGCTTCCGATGCCCTGATTCATTAACCTCGACAAACTTGTCAACACGTCTACAGGGGGTTGGATATTGAGTCGGTGAAGCTCTCTGCTCATAACAATTTGGCCCTCAGTAATATAACCCGTCAAATCGGGTATTGGATGTGTGATATCGTCAGCTGGCATAGCGAGAATTGGAATTTGAGTAACAGAACCCTTCCTACCCTTAATTTTACCTGCTCGTTCATAAATTGAGGCAAGGTCCGTATACATATATCCAGGATAACCTCTTCTTCCAGGAACCTCTTCTCTAGCAGCTGAAATTTCTCTTAAGGCTTCACAGTAGTTTGTCATGTCAGTTAGAATAACAAGGACATGCATTTCTCTTTCATACGCTAAAAATTCTGCTGTTGTTAATGCAAGCCTAGGAGTCAGAATACGCTCCATAGATGGATCGGATGACAAATTCAAAAACAAAACACTACGTCCCAAAGCACCGCTTTCTTCAAACTGTTTTACAAAAAAGTTGGCTTCCTCACTAGTTATTCCTATTGCCCCAAAAACTACAGAAAAAGATTCAGATGAAGCGAGTACTTTTGCCTGTCTTGCTATTTGAGATGCCAATAAGTTGTGAGGCAGCCCAGCCCCAGAAAATATGGGTAACTTTTGGCCCCTCACCAAAGTATTCATTCCATCGATATTGGACATTCCTGTTTGAATAAATTCGGATGGTTCTTCCCTAGAATATGGATTAATACCAGAACCAACGAGGTCGTACCTTTCTTTAGAAATTATTTTAGGACCGTTATCTCTTGGGTTACCCAAACCGTCAAAGGTCCTACCAAGCATTTCATCAGATACGGAAATCATCGCTGTTTCCCCAACAAATTTTGTGGAGGTATTATCTGTGCCTAAACCATATGTTTGGCCAAATACCTGTACAACTGCTAATCCCTCCCGTGTATCTAAAACTTGACCTTTTCTTCGCTCTCCATTTGTTAGTTTTATTTCGACCATTTCTCCATATGCGGCATCTTTAACCCCTTCTATGAATATAAGCGGGCCAGCAATTTTTGAGAGATTCTTATAGGCGATCTTGGACATTTAGCGTGTAACCTCCATGATTAATTCTTTGAACTGTTGATTCATATTAGTTTTGATTTCCTCGACTTTGGGACCGACTTCCTCTTCCTTAGTCCACTTTATCATAGACAGTTCTTTCCTAGTGGGTAATGTTCCAATTCGGATTGATTGAACTCCTTTCTTGATAGCATCAGCTTCTAGTCTCCCAAATTCTAGAATGGTTTCTAACATCAAGTATTGCTTCTTAATAGAGGTATAAGTATCAACGTCGTCGTAGGCACTTTGTTGCAAATAGTCTTCACGAATTGAACGTGCTGTATCTAAGATTCCTTTTTCTGGTTCAGGAAGTGCATCGTATCCTATGAGTTGAACGATTTCCTGTAATTCAGCTTCTCTTTGCAAAATTTCCAATGCTTCTTTTCTTAATGCGGTCCACTGAGGTGAAATATTATTTTTATACCAATCATCCATATCATCAGCATACAGAGAATAACTTGTAAGCCAGTTGATTGAAGGAAAGTGTCTACGCGAGGCGAGATTTGCATCCAAACCCCAGAAAACACGAGTAACTCTCAGTGTATTTTGAGATACTGGTTCAGAAAAGTCTCCTCCAGGCGGTGAAACCGCTCCTACTAGAGTCAAAGAACCTACCCTCTGTTCTGGTGAAGTTACTATTGCTTTACCACCTCTCTCATAAAATTCAGCAAGTCTTCTACCCAAGTAGGCTGGATAGCCTTCTTCACCGGGCATTTCTTCCAGACGTCCAGAAATCTCTCTTAAGGCTTCAGCCCATCTCGATGTACTATCAGCCATCAAAGCGACATCATATCCCATATCTCTATAATATTCTCCCATGGTGATTCCAGTATAAATACTGGCTTCGCGAGCGGCGACTGGCATATTAGAAGTATTCGCCACCAATATTGTTCTCTCCATTAACGGTCTTTTAGATTTAGGATCTTCAAGTTCTGGAAAGGTTGTGAGAATTTCAGTCATTTCATTGCCTCGCTCTCCACAGCCAATGTATACGATAACATGACTATCTGCCCATTTCGCAAGTTGTTGTTGGGTCACAGTTTTCCCACTGCCAAAGGGACCTGGAATTGCCGCCGTTCCCCCTTTTGCAACAGGGAAGAACGTATCAAGAACTCTTTGACCTGTAAGTAACGGGGAAATTGGAGGTAATTTCTTAGATACTGGTCTTGGACTTCTTACCATCCACCAGTTTGATAATCCAACTGCCGATTTGCCTGTACTTGTCTTAATTTCGGCAACATTTTCATTTACAGTATATTTACCCTCCGAGATATCAGTTAATTTACCGTTAACACCAAATGGAACCATGATTTTGTGGTTAATTAATGGTGTTTCTTGAACTTCACCTATAATTTCTCCTTCACGAACTTCATCATTTTTATTTTTTAACGGGACAAAATCCCATTTCTTATGCTGATCTAATGCAGGGATTGTGACTCCTCTGCCTATAAAATCACCACTTTTTTCTCGCAATACATCTAATGGCCTCTGAATTCCGTCATAAATGGAAGTGAGTAATCCTGGGCCTAATTGTATTGACAATGGTCTCTTAGTATTGATAATTTTTTCGCCAGGTCTGATACCAGTAGTATCTTCATAAACCTGAATTGTTGCCTTGTCTCCTTCCAGTCTAATAATTTCTCCTAATAATCCTAATTCTCCAATACGTACTACATGATACATTTCTGCATCTTCTACATCAGTAGCCACCACTACTGAGCCAGAAATACGTGAAACTATTGAATTTGACATCTTACCTTATCTTTCACCCTTATGATCCCATTTTAATACTTTATCCCTAGTACACGTTTCGCTAATGCTGCTATTGACTCCTCATGAATCGCACCCTCTAGCGATGGCATAAACAGAACTAATGGATCAATCGAAGCTTCAATTTTAGATTTAGTAGTTTGTGAAAGAGAGTCTTGTACGAACTGACTTGCGATTACCAAATTGTATTTGTGAGAGGCAAACAATTCCTCCATCTTTTTTACGGCTTCATTTTTATCGTTGACAACAAATGTATCCTCAACCCCCAACAATCTATAACCCATCACAATTTCTCTTTCCCCGATTACTGCAATTGATTTTATGTTCTCAGTCTTTTTACTTGACATTGTTCGTTTACTCCAATACTAACATAGAGCTTATACGCTCTGGTGTCAAGTTATATCGTTTACCATATGCAATTCGCTTAATATTATCCCACTCAAATTCAGCGGTTATAATGAAATAAAATATAGGACCAATTGAGAGGGCAATATTTTTTAATTTTTTCACATAATAACGGTTAATGTATTTGTCAATGGCGACTTCAAAATCTACCAAATTTTGAGATTTTACATAATTATCCAGAAGATCCCCAAATTTGATAAACTCCTCGATTCTAGTAACAAAGTCTTCAACTGAATTTGCTGAAAAGATTTCTAACAATTTTTCAATTGGGATTTTGCCTTCTTCGATTAAATGCTTTTTTACCAAGTCACGTTCAAGTTTTGAATCCTTCCCTTTTAATAGGGTCAATATGTTTTTCTTATCGATCTGTGTCCTAAAAAGATCCCTAGCTATTCCTTCGTCGCCTTGGAAAAATTTTATACTTTCCAGCAAATTAGTGTAATAGAAAGACAAGAGTTCAGTCATCATAGGACTAATATCAGAAGTCTTTTGGTATGTGTCGAGATTTTGAATAAGTATTGGACCATATTTGTATTTCACTAATTGATTAACCACACCTTCCACTGTTGGTTGAGATAATATTATTTTCATTTCATCATGAGGAATGTTTCCTGCTGTAATACCTGCAGGGAAATTGCGACTAGATACCAGAAATGGCTCCGTCTCAGTAATAGTCCTTCCTATAACCTTTGATGATAGGATGAGTTCGATATTATGGATATCCCACTTTGAAAAATATGCCCTTATTGCTTGTTTTCCGCTAAATGGAGTGGCCTCCAAGGCAATCTTGTTAACTTCTACAAGATGTCTGTTGATTGCAACTTCTAAAAGCTCAGGAGGAGAGTACATTGCTGCTGCCCTATCGATTTCAGGGCCATACCATGTGGATTCTAATAGTCTCGATACTTCTCCAACATCCTCGGCTTTGACTAGAGAATCAATAAATTCCTTTGATAAAAAATTAATCGAAATGGCTTGCAATCTACCAAATGAAGATGAATAAGATGAAGTGGTCATGTAACTTTAAACCATTTTTTCGTACAAGAAATTCTTAATTTCATCTTCGTGATTCTCAAGTAGTTCCTCAAATGTAAGATCTAATTCACGCGTACCAGTCTTGTCGATAGCAATTATACCTCCAATGGTGCCAATATGGGTACCTACGTTAGCTTTTAGATCTTTAATCATTTGGTTATCACTTTCCCGGCAACGAACAGTGACATCATCACCAAGTTCTCGTTTGGCGAATAAAACCATTCGCTCCAATATTTTCGTATATTCAGACTTTTTGGTAAACGCCTTTAACTCATGCTTTATAGAATCAAAGGCCGAATCCATATTCGCATTAATCACGTCAAACAAGATTTTTTTTGATTCTAATCTAGCACTTTCTGTGATTCTAGAATATTCTCTCTGTGATTTGTTTTCCGCTTCACTTGCATATTTATCCTTGATATCCTTAAGTTTTTCAGCTTGTATGGCTTCTATCTTTGCTTTCTTGTCATCCAACAAAGAGTTTAGGATAGAAAGTTCTTTCTTTTTTCTATCCTGTATTTCTTCATCAAATGTGTTGAGGGCAGACATTTGATTTTGCATCTATTACAGTATACCCAACAATAGGATAATACCGAGCACGAATCCAATGATCCAAAGAGTTTCAGGGATGACGAAGAAAAATAAGACTTGACCAAATTTTTCTGGCTTTTCAGCTATAATACCCATACCAGCAGCACCAATTCCTTGTTGTGCATTACCAGTACCGATTAGACCACCTGCAATTGCAATTGCGGCTGCCACTGCTAGTAATGATTTGTTTAGTCCAGCGTCTCCTCCTTCATTCTCTTGTGCAAATGCCTCGGGGGTTAATAGCGTAAAAGCCAACAATGCTGCGCCTGCTGCTACAGGTATCATAAACAATTTTGAATAACGAGATTGTTTCATTAATAATTAAAAACCTCTGGTGGCATATTAATAGGTTTTTTAAAATTAACTCGATATCGCACCATTCCTCAACTAATCCGGTTATTTTGGATTTTTTTGGTAAAAAGCCCAACATAATATCCTTTTTTCATTTGATGATCTAAGTTGAATTTCGTAGAAAATATGTTACCATAATGCTGGGAACGAAATTTTGTAATACAGATTGAACCGTAATTATCATTTACAAAAATGTAACCTTAATTGGCGGAAGGCACAACAATTCAAATTTTATTTGAATTTCAAGTTACATGATCTTATAAAGTTACTTACTGATCAACTAAAATCATTGCGAAGAGTCGGAGCGTATAATCATGTTTATTAATTAATTTATTGGGCAGGATCGATTATGTTAACTAGTGTTGCGTAAGTTTATCAAACTTGCTCTATTGTCTAGTCTGAGACACAATCCCACTGATGTAGTTAATATATATGATACATTTTCCGATTTGATGAATATTACCACAGGAGGGAAACTTCTTAATTTTGGATATTGGGATAAGGGAGTTAGCAATCCATTTGATGCTCAAATTAAGCTTACCAAACTTTTGGGAGAATTAGGTCGTTTCTCTAACGCAAAAAATATTTTGGATCTTGGAAGTGGCTATTCGGTTCCTGCGTTAACATGGTTGCATTCATACCCAACTGCCAAAATTTACTGCATAAATTTAAGTCTTAATCAAATAATTGAAGGCAAAGCCATTTCTGACCAAAATCAGTTTTTAGAAAATGCATCATCCAAATTGGAGTCGATAGAAAGCATCAAGGATCGTCTATTTCATATAAATTCCACGTCTACGTTTTTGGCACTTAAAAACGGCACAATGGACAGAATTGTGGCCCTGGAGTCAGCTCAGCATTTTAGCCCTTTTGTTGAATTTGTTAGAGAAGCATGGCGCATTCTAAAACATGATGGCACGTTTGTAATAGCAATCCCAGTACTTGTAAACAAACCCCCAGGAAATCTAATACCATTATATGAATTAAGAAAATTAGGCATACTCAATATAACTTGGGCATCCCAACATTATAAAATTGAATTTATTGAGGCAATGATAAAGGAAAATGGTTTCAAAATAGACGAAGTTGTATACATAGGTTCGAATGTATATCAACCTTTAGCCAATTACTATAATACGAACCGAATTAATTTAAGAAAAATGATTTTGAAGCATTATCCTAATTTTTTAGAAATCGTACTATACCGATCTATCTCCAAAATGAAGAGGGCGTCAGAAAGGGGAATAATCGATTATGCTCTGTTCAAAGCGGTGAAGAAATGAGTTATCCCAAATGAGGTATCAAATAAACATTTGAATAGACTATTAGAAATTTTTCTCCAAACTTTTCATGATAAACTACCTCATGAATAATTCTTTGATGAATGTAATACTAATAGGATGTCTTGTAATTGATGACCAAAATCTTCAGCCATAAATTTTCTTTAAAAGATGATAATATTTGTTTGTTATCTAATTTGGCTTATAGAATCATTAGTCCCCGGTACCAAAATTAGCTCTGGTGTTAGGACATTGCTACTCCTTCCACGATTCTCCATTGAATTATTATTTAAATAGCTTTTATTTTTAGATTATCTGATGTCCACATCTGTCGAGTCCAAGTCTGATATGTATGGTGATGCCAAACCGGTCGTTACTACTTCTACTTCTGATACAGCAAATGCGAAAGATTCACAAGCCCTCAAAAGGCCAAAAATGGAAATAAAAAGATCCAGATTTGAGGAAATAGTAAATTGGCTCAAGCAATGGGGATTTAAAGTTACAGACAAGACTAAGGAAACCAAAATTCAAGGAATTGAATTTCAAGCTGAAATACTGCCACAAGTCCCTTATTCATCAGGACTTAGTACTCCGTTTTATCTTGAATTCCAAGACGATTTGGACGATGGTTTGATCATAAGGACAACATTTGAACTTGACAAGAATATTGAGATCTATCTCAATAGCCAAAACAGAGCTAGGGAAATAGAATTGACATATATCGAAATCTACCGATTAGTATTACCGTTAAGAATATCTATAATAAGAGAGCACCCGTTCATTAAATTATTTAAAATTATTTTTACCCAAAATCTTGACAAACAATTGTTCTTTGATAGCATCACTGATTTAATGAACTCGATGTCAATTATAATAGGCAAGTGGGACGAAAAGTATTATCAATCAAGACCAGTAGAAAAAAAAGTTAACAAGGAAAACAAGATCACAGATTTCGAATTGGAAAAAATATTGAAAAAATAGAATAGCCCTTATTGGTTTGCGCCCTACCCCTTACAGCCAGGGGTTCCAAAAGCTCACAACAATTTAATAACAAGGTTAATATGTACAGCATTAATAACAACTCGTCTGTATGAAATGGTCAATTTAGATCATTACGAAATCCTCGGCGTATCCAACGATGCTTCATACCGAGAAATTACTTCAGCATATAGAAAGCTCGCTTTACAGTATCATCCAGATAGGAATAAAAGTCCCCATGCAAATGAAATGATGCTAAAAATAAACACTGCTTATGGAATTTTGTCTGACCCCCATAAAAGAAAAGAATATGACAATTCCCTTCTACAAATAAAGAAGTCAATAAAATACAGTCGGGTATACAAATCATCAAACATTTACCGGACTCCAGATGCGTCATCTAGGCTCTGGGTCTTGACAAAGACAATAATAACTAAAACTTTTAGAACTCTAATATTATTCTTCAAATTTATTCAGGGCAGGTAGGCCCGGTTTGGCCCACTTTATCACCTTGGTTTAATCAACCCGTAACGTCCCAATAACAGTAATAAAACCTGAATCCAAAAAAATTCATGGTTTTAAACAACCAATGTGTTAGAACGCAATTAAGATTTGAAAACCTCCAATGTAACATTGATAGTCACTGTAATTATTAAATACGTTTCTTTATTACCTAAAAATTTGCACGGGGAAGGAGATTAAAATCTATTGTTTACTTATGGATGGTAAGATATTTGCAGCTATCTTTTCAAGGTACATCTGTATATGAGGCTCGATATTCCAAATTTTTTCGCTTTCAAATAAATGTCCATAACGTTGAGAACTACCCATAAGCTCCCTTTTATTTAATTTATCCAGGTAGTTATCCTTTACAGATGATTCAGTAAAACCGTTTTGTCTGGCAATAGAATCCAACAAGTTATGTATTCCTGATCCATGTTGCGCGGCCTCCTTGATTCTATATGCTATCTCCTTGGGGATACCAATCTTTTCTGCCAACCTTCTATGTACGCGCTTTCCCAGTGTATCAAATGCATCAACCCCATCATTTTGTATATTTAATCTTGGATCTATTCTCAACACCGTATCGATCAAGTTAGGATCGAGAAATGGTTCCCGTAGTTCGATACTCTGAGACATTGTTATCTTGTCCTCTCTTTCAAGTGTTTCTTTGTACAAGAGCTGAACATCCTTTATCATGTATTCGAGTATTTTATCATATCCATATTTTTGGACTATTTTTGAATACCATGAGTAACCTCCAAAGATTTCATCTGCACCTTGACCTGTTAACATAACTCTTATGCCTTGCTCGCGGGCCAGCTTAACTGCAGCATAAATTGGGATTGCTACTTCAACTTGCCCCATGTTATCATCCTCAATAACATTTATGATATTGGGAATCATTCGTTCAACATCATCCTGCGAAAGTTCATTAATCTCCAATCGTAGATCTAATTTTTCAGCTATTTCAATTGAATTTGTAATGTCATTAGATCCCCTAATACCAGAGGTGTAACATATTACTTCTGGGACCATCTGCTTTGCCAAGTATGCAACTATAACACTATCAATACCGCCTGAAAACACTATCCCTATCCTACTAAAGTCACGTACTCTTTTTTCGACTGATGCAATTAAAGCATTATTATATGCATTCAGTGCAGAATCGATATCCTTGTAGGAAATAGGATACTTTGAGCGTATCGATTTGCTTGTATTTACAGTGACTGGATGCAAAGATGTTGTAAAACTATTTTCCTCAGACCTTTGGGAGATAAATAAAGCGTAGCCAGGTAGCAATCGCTGAATCTTGCCATCCAAACTGATCTTCCACAATGCCTTTTTCTCAGACCCAAACGCAAAGTATCGGTCATCCTCTCCATAATAAATTTGCCTTACTCCGATCCCATCTCTAACCAATATTATATTGCCAGTTGATTGCTCTTTGATAGCAAGGATATAAATTCCATCCAGCTGAAATACCGTCCTTTTCACTGCTTCAAGCAAATTTCCATTTGTTTTTTCATAATGATCCTCTAATAGATGAATAATAACCTCACTGTCGGTAGAAGTCTTAAATTCATGATGGCTTTCTAAACTCTTCCTTAATTCTCTATAGTTATATATCTCTCCATTATGCTCTAAAACAAGCTTTTTATTACAACTTAGAAATGGCTGTGATCCGCACGATCCACCAACAATGGCAAGACGTGAATGAGCCAATACGTTAAATGCACTAGTCTGTGAAAAGAATAGCTTATTGAACGTATTTGAATATACTATCTCATCCTCGGTAGCAAGTCCTACACCATCGGGACCACGATTTTTCATACACGATAACATTTTTTCAATTAGCGGTGCTACGTTTTCGCCTCTCTTACTCAAAATACCTACAATTCCACACATTTTAAAAATTTCCTAAACAATTACTATTGTATAACAAGATATAATAATAACCTCATTACTCAAATTTAAGTATTACACTTTATATACTACATATAATTCATAATTTCGTTAAGGTCAGGAGTCCTTATTATATTCTTACTCTGTTTAACAATATCTTGATCTTTTGGCATAAATGCAATTCCCAAGCCAGCTTGTTTTATCATGCAAATGTCGCCTCTTGTGTCGCCTATGGCTATTGTATCCTCAATACTCACTCCATACTTTTTTGAATAGTAATTAAGTTGATATCTCTTGCATATTGAAATTGTGCATGAACAGTTTATTTTCTCCCAACCCAATGGCATTTTAATCTCGCCGGTCAGTACCCCATCCTCAATATTTAATTCATTAGCAGCGATGAAATCAATCTTTAGTTTATTTGCGATCACTTCAGCTGCTATAGTATAACTATCTGTAATTATTCCAGTTACATATCCATTTTTCTTAAACCAAGTAACAATCTTGTCCGCGTTAAGCATAATTGGAATTGAACCTATTGCTTTAATAATTTCACTTGCCTTAATGCCCTTTAATAAAGATGCAATCATTTCTGTTTTTTTGTAACCTGGCAAGGATGGGTCAGATTGAATTTCAATAACCTTCTCTGATAAGTTATATTTTCTTGAAATTACTTCAATTAACCTTCCATTAATCAAGGTACCGTCCATATCAAATACTACAAGTTTAGGTCTATTAGCCATCATGAGTCATGAGTATATCTGTGTCAAACCACTATAATATGATTTTCTTGTAGATTATGGAATAGGTATTATTATGAGAGCAATTATATGATGATATGAAGCTTGATTTCCCCCCAAGATTTTCTGAGAGGATAGGAGCTATTAGTCTACATGCTGTGCAGAAAATTTACGAATTAGATTCGGGAAAATCCCCAGAGTTTCATGGGGGTCATCGAACCATTCGGGCTTTTGATCACGATGAACTTGCAAGTATCTTTCGAGAGTTGGCTATAGTCATACCAATCAAAAATGAAAGACTGAGATTAATAGAGGGAGTTCTGAGTGGTATTCCTAATGAATGCATGGTAGTCATAGTGTCGAATAGTCAGATCTCGCCAGTCAATAGATTTTCAATGGAAGTTGAAATGATAAAACAATATTCTCAGTTTGCAGATAAGAAAATAATCTTAATCCATCAAGGAGACCCTGACTTGGCGAAGATTTTTGAAGAGGTGAATTACACATCCATTCTGGATTCAAAGAAGCAAATTCGAGATGGAAAGGCAGAAGGAATGATTATTGGAATTCTTATGGCTAAGATGCACAACAAAAAGTACGTTGGTTTTATTGATAGTGATAATTATTTTCCAGGAGCTGTTAACGAGTATTGCAAAATTTATGCTGTTGGATTTGGAATGGCATCTACTCCTTATAGCAATATAAGAATCTCTTGGTTATACAAACCAAAAATTAGGAACAACATATTGAAATTCCCAAAATGGGGTAGAACTAGCGAAGTCACAAACAAATATCTCAACGCGCTTCTATCGTATATCACAGGCTTTGAAACTGACATAATAAAGACAGGGAATTCGGGTGAACATGCACTTTCCATGTCATTGGCAGAGAATTTGAATTATTCAAGTGGATATTCTATCGAACCATATGAATTCATAAATATCTTGGAAAAATTTGGTGGTTTACTTCCAGCCGATTCTCCCGATATCGTCGAAAAGGGTGTAGAAATTTTTCAAATAGAAACAAGAAACCCGCATTTTCATGAAGAGAAGGGAAAAGATCACTTAACAGAAATGTTGCAGGCCTCGCTTCTCGCAATCAGCAATAGCAAAGTGTGTAATTTAGAATTGGCAAAAGAAATAAAGGAACATTTGTCTAGATTGGATACGCTTTACAGAAGAGATAAAGGGAGTAAGGTCGAAGCAAAAAAATATGTAATAATGGACCCAATAAAGACAATTCCAATTGATAAATTTGCCGAACTTGTTAAAAAGAATGCAAAGACTTTTAACAAGATTTGACCCAATTTTTCTAACGATAAAATTATTTTTATTTTAATCCTGTTTTTTTTAACGCGATAGAAATAAAAGAAAGATGATTATTTGTCTATGTGAAAATTCTACTCACGAATTCCATTCTTCTATTCAACTGACTATGTTCGGTTTAACGTGATTTTTTTGTATACAACTCCTTGTTATCAGCATATTCAAATTTAGCAGTATATGACTCAGATATGATATTACTTTTATCTTGTTAATGTCTCTAGACAGTCACAAGTAAAAAGGCCAAGTTTGGACAATCGCAGTTATTATCACACTATTTCGTCAAGAATTTAGTTATATTGGAGATGTTAGTATTCTGTTAATGTTCATTGAGAAATTTGCAGTCTCTAATATTACCCGGAATAATTGTAGGAATAATTGTAGGAATTCTTTTGTTCTTTGCAGCTTATAATTATTACCCTCAGAAAAATGTAAACATAAATTTGGATGGGAATTGTTTTGAATTTTTGGATCGAGCTTATGAGGCGTACAAACTGTTAGAAATGGAAAGGGAAAAGGAGCTTTTGAAAATGCAATTAGACGCCATAGGACATGTTGCAACTGGTATACCCGTAACTTTCAGTGGTTCTAGTAATCTGGTAGATCATATTATAGATACATACAAGATCAATGTTACGCATAGACAGATACTAGGGGATAATCATACCCAGGTTGACAAGGTAATAATTAGAGGAATAGCTAATCTATCACTATTAGAACAAATATCTGTAAAGTGGCAGAATAATAATTCTGGAGCAACATCAACTATTGAGGGCACAGAACTCGGAATACTGCCCAATCCATATATTAATTCCAGTGAGAGCATAAAGATTAAAGAAAATATTGATAACTATTTTGTTAATGGTATCAAGAAAATCGTCAATTCATCAACTGGTGTTAAACCTAGCGAGTGTAGAAGTACTATAATCTATGAAGATACATGACTTTTTTGGAGAACTTCTACCTTGTAAATTGTACCGACTTTTGATTCTCTTTTCTGGTATGGATTTCCAATCTGATGAAAAATATCATTAGGCAAATTGATTTAGATAATTTGAGAAAAATTGTGTTATTCTAATCTGGATACTGCATGTCACGCTCATCCTTAATGGGGTGGCAGGGTCAACCCAAAGAGAGACTTACAGATATTACACTTATAGTTATAGCTAGTATATTTTTCCGATAATGAAATTGTATTAATAGCCTTATTGTGAGTAAGAATAAACTCAATTATTAAGATTTAGAAAGATACATGATTATTTGCAGGGAAATTGAGCATAAGGCATCTTCTTATCGTCCACTAAAATAGAAAATCTAAATTTGAGTTTTAGATTTAAGGAGACAAAATTTGATAAAGTATAGAGGTATCAATGCAGCAAGATTGAAACTGGGTTATTGATTTATGCCGATTTGTATGATAAAATGAATTTTGTACCCTAGTCTTCATTCAATTAGCACGATCAAAATCACCCAAGAAAGGCGCAAGCAATATATGAAAAAAAATAGTAGATTCGTCAAATCTGTTTCTTGGCTCCAAATCCAGATAGACCTAATCTAGCATCTTGTTTTTGATTTGAAACGCCAAATTACAATTGGGAAGGAATTCAAACCAGCGTGACTTCCTTCATGACATTTAGTATAAGGGCCGAAAGAATATGACGACAATAGACATTAGAAAATGGGCTTTCTGATGTAGGTACTTGCCAGTTCGATTTCAGATAGATGTTAATTTTTTGATACTAATAGTGCTATCAATTCTCCTCCTTCAAAAGAGATTGGTCTGTAAAAAATTAATGTGTTATTTTGGTCGTAGATCAATGTTTGGTTAGAGGTGGCTCCCAATAGAGTTCTCTCATAGTCCATTTTATCAAAATAATCAAACATCTCGATAGTAGTGTTCATAGGCGAATCAATTTGATCAACTAATTTTGAACCATTTCTATCTATTACCAGGAAGCGTTCATCTTTATAATCGATTTTATCAATTGTTTCTTTAACAGACTTCAGGTTGACTATTCCTACCAAAAATCCAATTAGGTCTTCCCTCGGAGCTTGTATTGATTTGTCACCATGATTGGGCGGAAACACTGGCACAGCTACCGCTATGGCAGGGGCATTAATAGAAGCGGATAAGAAAACGGAACTAACGTATGTACTATTTGTGGCTGTGACACCTGTGTACCATTCTCTATCAGCAAAATTGGTTCTTGGAAGTTGTTCTTGATGACTGTAGGGCTCCCCTATGTAGATATTTCCGTCAGGGAGAACAAGATAGATACTAGCTATGTCGGGATTAATTTTCAAGATATCATTCATTGCTTGTCTCTTACCATAATCCAGGTCAGCTGGTATCCCATGGTATGTTTCGCTTAAATTACTCAGATAAGGCAATGTACCCATGATTGGGTCTTTACTTGCAAATTGTAGGCTATTTATTATGCTATTAATCCTATCTTGAACTAAGTTTGCAAAAATGTTTACGGAGAATATCTTATCATGATCGAAGTTAGCACTTGAATTATTTAATTCGTTAACGTTTCCAAAGACGTCGCGTGATAGCTCAAGTGAGAGTATATTCACGGTAAGTATGATCGCAATGAAATGGGTCAACAAAATAACAGAAGTATTCAAGTTCGAAGATTTCAATAATAGGTCATCGAATTTTCGTATATATAAACAAATGACAAGCAGATAATTCATGAAAATGAAGACCTCATCAACAAAAGGATGCAAAGGTATTTGTCAATAAGTCCAATATGGTGACAATTAAAGAATTACATATTTGTTGATTAGTACAGAGTATAAATCAGAATGACAAGTCAATTCAATATTTTTCTATGTCAAAAATGAGGTATTATAATTGTAATAATAAATTTATTGGGAGGGCGATCCCAAGACGGTTGTCGATTTGTCAAGCACCATATTAATATCTGCTATATTCTGTTTGATTTCATCGATAGTTGCGTTACCATTGATTTGATCTCTTAATTTCTCTCGCAACAAGTCTTCGCCCCTATCTGACAATTCCTTTCCAATATGTGCCTCTATAAATTCAAAGTTATCAAGGTATGCGGTAGTAGCCAATTCTGTTGCCTTTACTTTGTCATTGTTTTGGAGAGCAGTTTCTACTTCGTTTAATAATCCCCTAATGTTTGAAATATAATCTTCAGATGAATAAACAGCCTTCGTGTTTGAATTGTTGTCCTGTGGTAGCTCATTGTTAATCTTGGTGATGATCTGGTCAATTACAGATGGGTCCTTTAAATTATTGACAGAGTCGGTAAGATTTGCAAAGTCAGAGAGGGTTTGAGTAATTATGTATGTGTCGTTTGAAATATTTTGAGTGTCATTAAATATAGAGTATGCTCGATCAATAAACGCAGACCCATCTTGATATTCTAATTCCATCATAATGGTACCATTGGAAACTCCTTCGGCATATTCAGCTCCAGATACTGTTAACAAATCTTTAATGACACTCACATTGTGTTCTGTGGAACTTAAAATATCTGCCGGAACTACTGTTGCGATGACCTTGTCGGAAAGATCGAAAGAGGATTGGCTATGATTTTCAAATTCATCTAAGGTGCTATTTTGAGAAGCTAAAGTAGAAAGTTGAAATAGATTACTATAGTAAGTATTATTTAGTTCACTGTCCGATGATGCCAATGGAATAGTCACAAGTGTCAACACCTCTTCAATGGGATGAAGGGTGTGACCCAATGTCATAAGTTGGTCGTTAAAGAATTTGTTAAATGCCGCCATTTCTACATGGCCTTTTATTTGTTCAATATTAGAATGAAATCCAGTAAAATCATGAGTATCTTTTAAGTTAGTATCGTTATTCTGGGCCAACGTCAGATTCATGGAACCGATGTTCAGTAAGACTGTAGATAGCAGAGCAGCCACGACTATCATTACTAGATTAGTGTTTTTATGATATTGCATAATCAAACCTATTTTATTATGTATTTATATTTCGAGACAATTCTCGGGGAAGAGAATTATACTTATAGCATTTATGATTCGCCCAGTCGGCGGTATGAGTTCTTCTGATCCTCTCTGTTCAATATTTCATTTTTAACAAAAGAAGCCACTTTTAGGTCAGCTGGAATCAAAACGTAAGTGAGGTCCTTGCATGATAAGCTTTGTACGACACTGTATCAATATTTTCAGTATTAGAAAAATGGTTATGTTTTTTTGAATCAATCTTTTTAGAAATAAGCTTGCACTATATCAGGATTTGGTTTCAGGGATTGGAGAAAGGAAAGGTATAGAAAAAGTATTGATACTACAAGGTGGAGGTTCGTCAGGTGCATTTGGCTGTGGAGTTTTCAAATCCATAAAAAAAATGGCGGATTAACCTGGATATTGTGGCGGACACATCAATTGGTGGAATAAATGCCGCCATAATTGCAGGAACCCACTATATAGATGATGCTACTAAAAAATTGGAAGAATTTTGGATTGAACTATCAGTACGATTTTTACCGGTCTTCCCAACAACTGGACATAATAGAAAGAGTTCATTCGATAACATGTTTGAGAATTTGCTATATTCTCTACCTAAAAATAGCGTATTTCCGAATTACTATGGACTGTGGAGAGAACAACAAACAAAAGGCAATCAGAGTTCCTCTTTCATTAGTTCTGCGATACTAGGTAATAGTAAATTCTTTGTACCCAGATGAATGCAACCGGAGAATCTATTTGAACTAGACAAAATGATCCCTTGGAATTGGACACATTTGTACGATCACAAGCCCTTGATAAGAACACTTGAAAAGTATGTCGATTACAATAAATTGAAGCCAGACCCTTCAAATAGTACACGTTTAATCCTGACAGCAGTTAATGTGTTAAATTCACGAGCACTTACATTTGACAGTAGAACACTAAAAATAAAACCAAAACATATCCTCGGTACTTCTGCTTATCCACTATATAACTTCCCATGGCTTGAAATTGAGATAGACGTATACGCATGGAATGGAGGGCTGTTTAGCAACACTCCTCTACGTGAAGTTCTGGATGCATCGCCAATTTTAGATAAGATAATATTTTTGGTAGAAAACTATCCAAAAAAAATTGATAAATTACCATCAAATCTGGGAGAAGTTTTTCATAGAGCGAGAGACATCAAATTCTCAGATAAGACTGAAAATAACGTAAACATGACAGCATCTATTACACGGTATCTTGATTTCATAGAGGATTTATACCAAATGGCGAAGAATAAAAAAGATAAACTGGGCTTTGATGAAAAAGTATTAGGAAAAATTGATAGGAAATATAGGAAATATCGACTAGATCATGGAGCTGAAATCAGAGAGATTTTTTACATATCACGTGATGAAGAATTTCCCCATATATATGAGAATGCAGATTTTTCTCCAAATACGATAAGAAATTCAATAAAAGAGGGAGAATCTAAAGCTGACAAGGTAATTTGCGAACATGCAAGTCATGACTGATGGGGTTATTTGCTTAGGTGAACAAAGTAGGATAATGTTAGATCTAACCAGAAAGTACACAGTATTCTAATCGTCCTAGTATGGAAGATAACAGTGCTAGAATGAAAGTAAAAATTACAAAGTAAGATTGTTACTTTATTCTAGCCTTTAGAGACTATATGAAATTGGTCTTCATTTGTTAAACCGTTCATCTAAAAAACTAATTTAATAGATTGTAAGTTACTGACTTATTGAAACATCGGATAGCCTCATCATATTCTTTAAGTTGATAGAACGAATTTCCTTTCATATACCAAGCATCATACCCATTGTTTTTGCAAGACTCAAGTGATCTGTCAAAACACCTTATTGCAGAACCATAGTCCATCTTTATGTAGTATTCGACACCTCTTTCATACCAATAATTTTGTGCCCTAAACTTTTCTGACATATAGATATTTAATGGATATACAAGTATTAAAGGTTTTGGATGTTATTGACAATGCTCTGCTTTATTTGCTATTATCATCCATTTATAACTATGTGTAAAGGTAGAGTCAATGATCTTTGATTGAATGGAACAAACCAAACCTTAATAAAATATTCAAATAAATTGAACTAATTTTATATTTTTACCTATTTACGAAATAAAAATACAAAAATATTATAGCAATATATCAAAGGATTATCATTAAAATAAGATTTCAGCAAATTAAATCGTAAGCATCGGTAACAATCTTTTGATAAAGCGAATTATTTAGGTCTAATCTATAATAGTCTAGTTTGTCAGGATCATATTTGTGGACAATTTCAATCATTTCCATTTTTTTCTTTCGTTGTAAAATTACATCTCTATGTGCGTATCCTGTCACAAATTTATAACCGCTATTCATTGCTTCGTTTAAGAATTTTATTCGCAAGAAGTGACCGGCTGTTCCACCCCAAAACCCCTCTGTTACACTCATACCTTCCAAATAAGCAGTATTTTTTAACCCATAATTAAGATCAATGGTTCCTGGTCGTAATTGGTATTGCTCCAATGGTCCTCCTTTCGCATAACCAATAATTTTACCAACATGAGTATCAATTCTTAAAGTAACCAGAACAGCTAAATCATCGATCAATGTTTTTCTGAAATCATCTTCATGTATTTGAATCAAAGAAGGGACACTTCTACGAATATCTATTAAGGCTTGTATGGTATTTTGTTTTAATTCTCTTTGATTTTCAACTACAAATACCAATTTGGTACCTTTTTTCAGATCTCTTAGTCCTAGTTCTTTATTCCATGCCTCCTTAAATTTTGAGACATTCTCATAAAAATTCTTCTTCAAATTTGAAGGGAGGACAGACATTATCATTTCAAACATTTCTTTCTCATTCATCATCATTTGTTCGAAATACTTTACTGAATTCTTGTTGATTACCGATGGATGCCAGCCCAGAGCATGTGCATTTCGTCTAGCCATGTCTTTAGCATGCTCATAATCTCCGAGTGCATAACCAGCTATCCTTTCGGAAACAGAGAGAAACCACCCTAGTTCTAGAAATCTATCCCTCTCAAGTTTACTACTTGGTGGGATATTCGCCTTATCTAAAAGATGTCTTATCTTAACCATGGAATACTCTGCAATTTTTCCTTCAAAAGGATAGGCCGTTCTATGGATAAGTGCCATCACGATATCCAAATTTAGACCTGCATTCCGAATATATTTTCTAATCTTAGTATCATTTCTAATGAAGTATTCAACACTATCTTCATTGGGTTTGTCAAATTCCTTTAGTGGATCATAGTCGTGGAATAATGCAGCTACAAATAGATAAATCGTTTCCTGTTGAGAGATCTTATATACCTTTGAATTATTAATTCCATTTATTGCAATTAGTATGAAGTAAGCTGCCTCAAGTTCGTGTTGAATATTGTGATACCCGTAATAGTCACTTCCTAAACCTTTCTTCGAAAATTCAGAAACTGTGTGACGGAGAATTCCTTTAAGCCATTTTTGCTCCAATCCAAATTCACAGCCAAGATTGAATATATTATTTCGTAATTCAGACTCGACTGTATCTCCTTTATGATAGTGAAGCCACCAAGGAAATAATTTCAGTCTATTGTAAAATTCAATCCCAAAATGAATGCTTCTGTCTTGCATTTCAGCTGTAAATGTCTTATTGATTCCCGGGAATACTGGTTTCCCCTTCTCATCACCAACCGGCATTTACCTGTCCTCCTAACTGAAAATACACATCCACGATATATAAGTTGCTTTTATGGTAGAACTCTGTTACTTTTTATGTAATTTTCAACAAAATTTATGAAGAATGATACAATATTTGAATATCAAGTGCTAGATTTGACACATCTTAAGTCAATACCAACGCAAATCTATGGACAAAATATTGTTTGGATATCAAACAATACATATCAATTTTTTTGAAAAATTTCTATTCGAAAGGATCTTTAAAAATTGGTTGATAAAGGAAAAATATTTAAATCGAGGTAGGAAATATTAGAATATTCGTTAAGGTAACACAGCAACTTTACAAAGATACCCGACCCAAATCCCGTATCCCCTATAGCACAAAATTAATCGTAATATAATATATTTTCCAAATCTTTTAAGATTTCTTTGGCTATCTACCCCATTATGAAAAAATGGTTACTAAGAACGTGATTTATATGAAGAAATCAACCAAACAATACCAAAAGGGTCAATTACTTTAGCCACAAAATCTACCCCATATTTCCGTTGAGGTGGTTCCAGAGATAAGCAGCCTGCCGCCAAAGCTTGATTGTAAATAGAATTGACATTTTGTACATAAATCCACAAATATGTTCCTTTTTGCATATTTACGTTTTTATTCTCTTCTATCATAATGCAAGTATCCCCTATCATGACTTCAGCATAATGTTCATCTTGATTATTATCCACTTCCTTTTTCTTGATTGCACCAAACACTGATTGAAGAAATAAAATGAATTTGTTAATATTATTAATTACTATATATGGATTGACGGAATGATAACCCTGAGGTATTGCATGTATATGGACCATAAAAACCTTGTTACCTCTCGTAATTATTTTAACATAACGACATAATTCAATTAAACGGTGTAATTGCTTGAATATTCCATTATACTCATATTTGGAGGATAATTTGGTTGTAAGGTTATCTATATCGTAGAACCATTGAATGTAAAGTTTCCACCAGATACCAGATACCAAATCTAAAATGGAGGTTGAATCTAGCATTAACGAAATATTAATGTTGAGTAATTTTGTTTTTAATTTGAAAACAAAATTCTATTAAAAGAGGAGTCATGATAATTTGTGTAAGGAGTACGATATTCTAATAGTTACACCCTGATTTCAACCATAAAGAAACTCGACTTGACTATGATTTACTTGCTCTAAATCATCAAATTGGGTTCTTATGGTAAAATTTTGAAAAAACGTTATTATATTCAAAAATTATTACAATATCCAAATATTTTTTGTGTTTTCAAGATTCTCAATAACAAAGTCTAATAGCATGATTGGATTAGCACTGTTATTGGGTATTAATGGAAATAATCTAATTAGTAGTTTAATTGACAATAACAAAAATAACATGATACCTTTTGCGACTGGCGTATCAATCATAATTATTGTAATTATTGATTTGTTAATGACTCGCCAGCTTCTGAGTTATGACTCAACCTCCGGAAATATCGCGTTCATTTGTACGATAATTATTGGATACGCGGTGGGTTCCAATATTCTCCTTAGGTTTGCCCATAACGTGAGCAAGGATTTACGAAAGAAATCCCGTATTAGTTACGCAATGCATTGGTCAGTTATTGTAGTTCAGGGGATGCTTTTAACAATACTGATGATAATGTTACTTTTTGGGAACCCAGGATATGTATTATCTAGGTTTGTTTTTGCAGTGAGCTCCGTATTAGCAACCGCCATTATGTTCATTATTACGTACAAATTCTTCTCATGGTACAGAGCTAGCAAATACAAGAATTCCATAGTATTCTTCTATGCTTTGGCAGCTTTAACTTTAGCATGTTCGATTATAGAAGATGCAAGCACAAAGCTGTTGATGATACAAATCATATATGAAAACGAATCTCAATCCCCTCCAATAACGGAATCTTCCTTTCAGTACAAAGACTCCCAAAAATATGCTGGCCAAATTGTCTTTGTAGATCCAAAGAGCAATGGAACTGCATACTTTGTAATACCAGATCACCTATTGGAGACTTACAATTATTTAAACTCCATCATTTTGCCGATAGGATTTGTATTTAGATGGATTGCATCAACCATGTTACTAAGAAACATATATAGTAAGATTAGTAGTATGCCGATATCCCTATGGATTATACTATCCCTCCCATTGATACTTTATCTAATAGGTAAGATGCCTGGATTCTTATCAGGGGAGAGCCTTGCAGGCATAGATGAAGCATATAGATATTACTTTAGAGTATTGTTTAGAATTGGTACTATCGCAGGTAATATATTATTTGGCTTGGCGTTCTTCATAGTTGCAAAGAAAATGAAAGCCTCTAAGATGAGAGACTACCTGATGTTAGCAGGAATAGGAGATACAATTGTAGGGATATCATTATCAACTTCAGCAATTGAACCCTCCTTTGGTGTGGCGGGTCATTCTCTGGTTCTAATATCCACATACTTATTTACTCTCGGATTGTATTCATCAGCAATTACTGTTTCACAGGATCTAAAATTGAGACAATCGATACGAGATTCCGCTATTGAACAATCAAAGTTATTGGTAGGCATTGGTTCTGCCCAAATGGTTCAAGAGATTGAGAAAAAGGTAACAGAAATGGTAGAAACGGAGAAAAAAGCAATGAGTCAAAAAACTGGTATACAACCTTCATTTTCAGACCAAGATGCGAAACAGTACTTGAGTTCTGTACTCAAAGATATCAAGATTATCAAAAATATCGAGGACATTGTCAACAAGAGTCGAAACATATTAATGGATTCCAGAGAATTTGTATTATGCACAAAAGTTTCGGGATTAGAATTAGCTTTTAATAACTATTTTGAAGTTTATAAAAGGATTAGCAGGTATCAACACGCATTGTCTCATGGAGGGATAAGGATTACTACATCTATAAGGAATAGTAACGATATTCAAATGGTGAATAAATTTCTCGATTTAGGGATCGAAATAAGGCATGTAAAAAATTTACCTCCAATAAGCTTTGCTGCATCTGAGAAAGAAATGATTGCTACTATTCAAAAAACAGAAGGCGGCCAAGTAATTCAAAATCTATTGACAACCAATGAGAGGGCATATTTAGAACATTTCAAGTCCATTTTTGATGAACTTTGGAAAAACGGAATTGATGCTCAAAGCAGAATCAAGGATATCGAGCTCGGTATAGACAATGAGGGAATAGAAATCATACAAAACTCCGAAACGTTCGAGGAAGTATTAAGCCATCTTCTAAGTTCTGCATCTGATGATATTGTTGGGATATTTTCTACGGCTAGAGCGTTCATCCGCCAGAAGCATTCGCTTTCTATGTTGTTATTGAATGACAATTTCAAATCTTCTAACCTCAAGATAAGAATTCTAGTACCTGAAGACCCGGTAGTATTTCAAACAATCGACGAAATAGATGAAAATGGTCTTTCAGAAAAAGTAAAGATCAGGTTCATAGAACCAAGTATGCAAACTAGAGCTTCTATAGTAGTAATTGATAGAAAACATTCTCTAGCAGTGGAAGTAAAAGATGATTCGAAGACTACCACTAAGGAGGCAATTGGATTGGTTACATATTCTAATAGTAAGTCAACCGTCTTGACTTACTATTCGATATTTGAAAGTTTTTGGAGACAAGCTGAACTGTATAAACAATTGCAGTCAAATGATAAAATGCAGAAAGAATTTATCAACACCGCAGCTCATGAACTCAGGACCCCAATCCAGCCTATTATAGGCGCATTGGATATTTTGAAATTTTCTACAAAGGGAGAAAAAGAAAAACAGTTGGTGGAAATAGTAGATAGAAATGCTAAGAGATTAAAAAAACTTGCCGAAGATATATTGGATGTTACAAAAATCGAGGGATACTCAATGACCTTAGTTAAGGAAGAATTTAGAATCAATGAAATCATTAATGAGAACTTGGAAAATTACAAATCCACTATTGACAACAACGACATACATTTCAACGTGGATTTAAAAGGTGATCCTCACTTATATGCTGACAGAAATGGTATCAGTAGAGTACTTTCCAATCTTATCAGTAATTCAGTAAAGTTCTTGCCCGAAAAAGACGGAACAATTAGCGTTTCCTCAGAACTCTTGGTAAAATTCATAAATGACAAGTCTATCAAAGTTGTCCAAGTTACCGTAAAGGATAATGGAACAGGGATTGATAACGAAGTATTTGCTAAATTATTCAAAAAATTTAACACGAAATCTTTCCATGGTATCGGATTGGGTTTATTTATTTCGAAGAATATTGTTGAGGCCCACAATGGGAGAATATGGGGTGAAAATAATCTAGACGGCATAGGGGCAACGTTCACTTTTTATCTACCTGTAGACTCTAGCGAGACACAAGAATAAGTGATCTGGGGGCGAATCGTTTATCCAATAAGAGGAAAATCTTGATCATTGACGATGAGCAAGATATCACATTTATACTTAGGATTATACTAGAAGGCGACGAATTTAGTGTCGATACATTCAACGACCCAAGGACCGCTTTATCGAATTATCTACCTAATTTTTATGACTTGATTGTTTTGGACCTAAAGTTACCTTATATGTCAGGCGATGAAGTTTACCACAAGATTAGATTATTGGACAAGGAAACGAAAATTTGTTTTCTGACCTCTAGTGAACATTCTTTTCATCTGTTTCAAGAGAAAGGGCACGAATTACCTGATCTAAATCTGTTTATACAAAAACCAATTGAAAATCAAACATTTTTGAGAAAAATTAAAAAAATCCTGGAAGGATGATATAGATCTCGATGTAGATGTGGAGAATGATATTGACAAGACGTTTCTCTATAATTATGAAATAGTATAAAATGGAAAGAAAAAAATTTAGATTGGCTCGTAGAGGGATTTGGCGTACAATCATTAACCTTAGAAAGTTAGCTCAATAGTAAACAAAATTATATGACGCTTATCTCCTTTAGGTATCAATCTCAATATGAATATGAATAATCAAACTAAACTATGGTTAATACTCATTTCCCTATGGGTCATAAATGGATCCAGTTTTTTGGCAATAAAGGTAGCTATTGATACTATTCCACCATTATTAAGTGCAGGTTTACGATTCAGTATAGCTGGTGCAGTGCTCTTTAGTTTGTATTATATTCAATATTATCAAAAATCTAGGTCTGATTCAAAATTCGCTCCGCAGTCCGAATCTGGTTCAAAAGGAAATTTACCGATAGGTCAAGTCAAGACTCAAAGAGAATCAATTACTTTGAGTCAGTGGAAAGACAGTTTGATTCTAGGTGTTACATTGTTTTTGGGGGGCCAAGGATTACTAACCTGGGGGGCACAATTCCTCTCCTCAGGAATGACGGGGTTATTAAATTCAACCATCCCTCTTTGGGTGGCAATATTGGGTTATGCAATCTATAGATGGTTCAAAAAAGGAAGTAATGGGCAGAATTTATCTAAGATGACTCTGATTGGTTTGGGATGCGGTTTTGGTGGACTAATGCTTCTTGTAGCTCCATCGATTGGTTCGGGTGAAATGGACCCGGTAGGAGCTGTCGCATTGATTATTAGTTCCATATCGTGGGCAATAGGGTCGATATATTCTACGAAGGCAAAGCTTCCAGTAAGCATCTTAGCATCTTCAGGGATGATAATGATAACCGGCGGATTGATGCTTACTGCAGTCAGTTTCTTGTTTGCAGAGTACAAGTCATTAGATATCATGCAAATTTCGCTTCAATCAATAGTTGCGCAAATTTATTTAATAATAATAATCACAATTGTAGGATTTACAGATTTCTATTATTTGCTAAGAGTAACATCTGCATCTTTAGCCAATACATTTGCTTATGTTAGTCCAGTTATAGCAGTTTTGTTAGGATGGGCGGTCCTGAAAGAAAATTTGACAATCACGACAATAATTGCGATGATTGTGATCTTGTTTGGAGTAGCCCTCATGGTAACCAAGAAAAGGAATAAGAAAAACAATCCTTCAAAAACTTCGATTGAAAATGTCGAGAAGGCGATAAATAGCAAGTCTGATGATCCACGACAGTATGATTAAAAGGTGGCAAAAGGGATACAAAGATATTGACGATTTTTCTGAACCTAGAGAATGTTGATAGAAGGTTGACTGATAAAATTATAAAGGAACTAGAAGCAGTATTTTTTCCAAATGATAACAACTTAACTAATTATTTTAAGCTAGTTTACCATGAATCTGCTTCAACGGTTGAGGATAGCCGTCTTCGAGAAGATAACAGAGCGTCAATAAGAGGTATCGAATTGGATGAGAAAGACAAACAATTAGATCTTGTAAAGCAAAAGGTAAAAGATATTTTGGTTAAGATTGCTATAGATAACTATGTAGTAACACTAGATCCGCATTCTCTGAATGAAATTGTAATTTTAAAAAGATCTGAAGCAGAATCGACTGGGGCATTGCACTGTCGCCATTGCGGGATGGAATTTGAAGACCAGATTCAACTTGGCAATCACCTGAGAATTCATTATATGATTTGACGTTATTGATGAATGATACCTCCGCCTTTGAAATATTGTATAACTAGTAACCCAAAAAATTTGTTGCAAATCTAAGAGAATTTCAAAATAATACTCTTGGCTTATCTTATCTTTCTGATAATACATTAGAAACAAAAAAGAGAATGAATAACAAAT
>LLBZ010020857.1_pt1 | contig 50362 bp, 72 predicted proteins | sample 1489421 | NCBI WGS metagenome assembly LLBZ01 (sample SAMN04092657, study PRJNA295927) | soil metagenome | biome: Soil prokaryotic community; feature: Bulk soil; isolation source: soil from tomato rhizosphere | host: tomato cultivar Moneymaker | place: South Korea | collected 2011-11-01 | reverse complement strand
CGACAGGTGATCGGTCGTGATGTTGTCACCGAGCACTGCCAGCGGCCGCGTGGAGGCCGAGGTAGGCGAGTGCGAACATGGCGAGCATCGCGAAGATGAGGGCGCCCGCGTCGCCGATGCTGAGGCCCGCGAGGTACCCGGCGGGACTGTTACGATCAATCATGGAGTGCCCTTTCAGGGTCGGGGCCGTGCGTGTTGGAGAGGTGGCGCGCACGGCCCATTGTCGTGTCGGTGGTCATGTCCGGCCCAGTGCGTGGACGGCGCTGGCCGGGGTGCGTTATCGTGATCGCATGTGAGGCCCGGTCGTCCCGCTTTGAAAACGGGGGGCCTCCAGAGAGGCGACGCGTAGCGTGGCTTTTCAGTTTGCGTGTAGGCCCCCCGGCGACCGGGGGGCCTTTAAGCGTGCCTAGCTGGTGAATGACTTGCACGTGGAACAGGTGACCTCGGCCGAGTCGTCCAGCTTGCGCCAGTAGGACTTGCGGGCGGTCCGGGCGTTCGCCTCGCACAAGGCCATGCGGGCCCCCAGCGGGTGGCGGTACCCGTGGTGGACCACGCCCAGGCTCGCCGCCTGGATCCGCACCGGCGGCGAGGAGAGGGAGACCCCGACCTCGGGGCCGCGGCCGTAGACGATGATGTGGGCGCGGCACATGCTGTCCCCGTCGTAGGCGGCGGCGTCGCACTCGTATTCGGTGCACTGGCCCGCGTTGTCGCAGGCCTGGCGGTACGCCTCGTACGCGGTGTCCACGGCGGCCTGGGCGTTCGTCCACCGCGCGGGCTCGCGGTCCTCGTTCACGCGGGCGAGGACGTCGTTGGCGATGCGGACCTGGGCGAGGCGGCGGCGGACTTCCACGGCGAGCGCGCGGACGCGGTTGGCCTCGGCCTCGGCGAGCTTGCCCAGGCATTTCTTGCAGGTGACCTTGGCCTTGGTGTCGGGTCCGGTGTCGGGCAGGACGATCCATCCGCGGGCGGCGACGTTCCCGCCGACGCCGCACGTGGTCCACGTGCCGGACGAGGTCTGGAACGCGTCGTGGATGTTCCCGCTTCCCTGGGGTCGCACCCGCGCGCCGGTCACGCGTTCGCCGGTCGCGATGAAGTTGTGGCCCTTGCACCTGCTGGATCCGGGGGCGGTGACCTCGGTGCACTCGCGTTCGATGCACTGGCCAGCGGCCTTGCACGCGTCGCGGTAGGCCTTCCAGGCGTCGCGGACGGCCTCGTCTGCGGCCTGGAGGGCGTCCAAGTCGGTGTTGCTGGTGGTGGCCTGGAAAGCGGCCTCGGCCTCGTCCCAGGCGGCGCGCGTCTTGGCGATCGTGTCGGCGGGGGGACCGTCGGTGGAGCACAGCCAGCCGCCCGCGTCGCCGTCCAGGTCGTGGACGTAGTACTCGAATGACTCGATGCGGTCCAGGGACCGGGTGATCCGCTTGCCGTGGTTGGGGCCGCCGAGGTTGGGGACCACGGTGATCCCGGTGGTCCCGACGCCCTGGAAGACACCGGCGAGGGTGGACCCGTCGGTCATGTAGACCTGGACGTGGGTCCCGGGGGTGATCTTGGTGAAGTCGCGGGCGGCGTCGACCGGCGCCGGGGCGGGGGCGGCGTCCTCGGCGGCCTCCAGGGCGCGCACGGCGGCCTTCTCACAGTGCTTGCACAGGTTCCGGCCGTTGACACTGGCGCTGATGCGGGCATTGCCCAGGGCCTCGCCCAGGTCGGTGAAGGTCTTCCCGACGGCCATGCGCGAGGCGCCCTTGGTGAGGGAAGGGCAAGCGGACTGGGCGTAGTAGCCGACGACGCCGGACCCGTTGTCCTCGCCGTTGCCGGTGACCTTGGTGCGGATCGCCACGCCCTGGATGTGGGAGGTCCGGGCGTTGTAGCGGATGACGAACTCGTTCATGATCGTGCCTTTCGGTTTGCGTGAACAAAAGTTTAGCACGCGCGAACCGGGGCCCCGCACCGGGGTCACACCACCCGTCCGTCACCAGCCGATCACGTCACGCCACGATAGGGCCATGGCCGAATACGCATCGAAGCACGCGCGCCCCCGCCTGGACACCGCGCTCGTCGCCGACGTCGCGCGCGTCCTGCGCGCGCCCACCTGGCGCGCGCGCGTGGACGAGTACAGCGCGGACTGGAGACACCAAGACCAGGACGCGCGCGTAAGCGCGCGCCCTGGCGCATTGATCATATGGAGGAACGGGGACCGCAAGGCCTACATAGAGGAACCAACCTGGGAAGACGTGCGAGACGCGCTGGACGCGCTCGCGCGCGCGGGACTGGTCTACTCCGCGAGTCCCGGGAGCGCGGGTTGCGCGACCGGGTAGGGCGCGCGCACGTAGGACGCTCGCGCGCGCCGGGGCCGGAACGGCGCGGTCCGCTTGGGGCGCGCGCGACCGGACGTCGGCCGAGGCTTACCGGCCGGGTGCGGCACGTGCGCCCGCCGACGGATGCACGTACGGCAGTTCACCGCCGCCTCGGTCGGGACCGCGTCGACCATGGGACCGCGAGCGCTCCCAACGTGGCACGCCGGGGCCGGACCCTGGACGCCGTCCAGCCACTCGACACTCGCGACCGCGTGGACGCGGCCGCCTTGGCGTAGGACCATGTTGCGGCCTTCGAACACCGCCGCGGCGCCGATCGCGCGCGCGCGGACGAGATCCTGAATCGTGTAGATGTTGCCCATGATGTGGGTCTCCGTAGGGTTATCGCCGGGTAGCCGGGGGGAGTACCGGTTCACCAGCGAGGATACCCTAATTCGCCTGTTCGCACCCGAGGGTTATGGGTATGTGGTATTCCTCCGCACATGGAAGGAACGCGCTTGCGAGACGTCATGGGCGCCATTGGATCCGGCCTCGGACTCGCCGTGGGGATCATCGCCACCGCCAGCATCGCGGCCGCCGCGGTGGCCGCGGGCGCCCTCATCGCGCTGGCGTGGATCGTGGCCTAGTCCCTGGGGTTGGGGACCCCGTACTTGGACTTGTGGAGGTTCTGGCAGAACCCCCAGATGTCGTTGGAGGTGAACGAGGGATCGTCGCGGGTCTCTTGGGACACCTCGCGATGGCACCGGGAGAGGTCGCCTGGCATCCCCCACTTGATCCGCGCGGCCCCGGGGCCGGTGAGCCAGTAGGCCCGCAGGGCGGTCATGTCGGCGGTCGTCGGTACGCCCGACTTGTCCTGTGCGCTCATGACCACATCGTAGGCCCCGGACGCCTAGTGCGACGAGTGCTAAGTTGAGTGAAACGCGAATCGCCCCGGCCCTGCCAGGCCGGGGCGATCGAAGAGATCGACGCGATGGAACCGCGGAACGACCGGGATCAATTACCAGTACACGCAGTGTATCCCGGTGCACCGTCGGTGATCCTCGCGTCCTGGAGACGAGAGACACGACACATGAGCACATTTCACCAGGACGTCTCGGTGGAGCTATTCAAGGACTTCACCCCGTACCCGCGGTGGATCCTCCGCGCCGGGAAACTCACGCCTGAGGCCACCGGCGTCTACCTCTGGTTCATCTCCCATGAAAAGGGATTCGCGATCACCAAGGCACACCTGTTGCGGTCGTTCCCCAAGCTCGGCGAATCCCGGTACCGCACGTTGATCGCCGAACTGGAATCACGGGACCTGGTCAAGCGGATCCCCGTCCGCCGCGCCGACGGGACCAAGGCCCCCATGTCGTGGATCATCCGCGTCCCCTCCCCTGATGAGGTCGACACCTGGCAGTAGCCACGCCACGAGGGCGCCGGAACCGATCGGTTCCGGCGCCCTTCCGCGTTCCCGCAGGCCACACCACGCGTTGGAAATCCACGTGTGGTCCAACCTGGGAAACCCCAGGCCACACCACGCGTTGGAAATCCACGCGCGGGTGGTCCACGCGCGGCGATCCAACGCCCTTAAGGAGACCACCACCCCAGGAAACCAAGGGAGAGGAAACCATGGAGCCCGGCGGTTCGCGCTCGCAAGCGAGCGAGCCTCCCTGCGGTCGGCGGCGCCGGGGCTCCTCCGGACCCCCGCCCCGGCGCATGTTGTGTCGTGGTCCCTCTGAGTGGTGGGTAGACGTGCCTAAGTGGCGTGCGTAACCACCCACTACGCGCGCGCGGAAAGAGGTGGGCGCCTCGGCAAGGCCCAGGTCTACCCTGAACTCTCCCGGCCCCGTCACGGCGATCACAGGACCCGCAAACGCGGCGTCCCGGCCACCGGCGGGTATGCTTCCATCCACACGCAAACGGAAGGCAAGCCATGCTCTTGTACCAGCCTGTCCACCACCTCATTTACGACTTCCACGACGCCGGTCAGACCGACATGACGTTCACCGACCTGGACGAGGCGTTCGACGCCGCCGACGCGCACAACCGTGAGAACAACCTCCAGGCCGGTGACAGCGGCTATGCCCGCGTCCACACCGAGTACCAGCGCGACGACATCAGCGGTCACCAGTACTGGTGGACCGTGGACCTCACCGACGAGGGCGACCTCCACGTCACCGACGAGCCCCCGCGATCCCCCTACGAGTCCATCCGCCGCGGCTACCACCCGGCCCGACTCGCCGACGACGACGGGCCCACATTCAAGCCCTGGTTCGGGAACGCCGCCGGAACCGTCGTCTACAAGTGGGAGGTGGGCGTGGTCGCCAAGACGCGCACCGCCGCCTACAAGTCCGCCCGCCACGCCCTCGGCGCCCACCAGGCCACCATGAAGGCGACCGCCGCGGCCGCCGAGTACCCCACCGCCGCCGCCGCCGCCCCCGACGAGACCACCGAGGCCGACCGGATCCGCGACGGCCACGACTTCCCGCGCACCCCCCGCGGCTACCCCTACGAGGGCCCCCAGAACGTCCCCGGCGCCTCCAACGCGGTCCTCCCTGCTGTAGACGGCCGCACGCTCGCCCACCACCTGGACGAGGACATGACCGCCCTGGAGGGCCGCGTGGACCTCATGGAACGACAGTTCGCGGGCCTGGTCGCCAAGTTCGGCCTCGTCAAGGTCAACGACAACCCGATCATCTACCGCCGCCTCGGCCCTGCCGGGTTCCACGACATCACCCCCGTGGTGAAGGAACTCGCCCATGACCTCGTCGGCCTGATCGACTACGCCCGCACCACCGGCGACGAGACCGGCGTAGAGGCGTTCACCGCCGCGTTCGTCGGGGACCCCCGCATCCACCCCACCGCTATCCCCGCCCTCACCTCGGCCGTGGGTGCCGTGGTTCCCATCCTCATCACCGCCATGGCCTCCCGCGAGGACCGAGGCGTGGACGACGGAGACCGCGATGAGTGAACCCCCGCGCACCGTCCCGGTCCAGCTCACATCCCGCCAGGCCGGAGTGGTCGTGTCGATCCTGTTTACCTACGCCGAGGTCTACAACGGCGTTACCGCGGGCGAGGGCGTCGCCGCCGCCCGCGAGATATGCGCCCAAACAGGGATCGACCCGGCCGACGTCCAGCGGGCCATCCGATCCGAACTGCGGGGCGTCCCGCGCTGGCTGTTGCGACTGAGAGGCAAGTAATGGACGACAAGGAACGCCGCCGCCACATGAACGGCCTGCGCAGTGCCGCGTCCTACCTGAACCACCTGGACAGCGACGATTTCCCCGACGGCGCCGTCCACGGCGAGACCGCCGTCCGCTGGGCGGTTGAAGAGATCGAACGACTGGACCGCCTCGTCGGCATCTACGAGTGCCGAGAGGGCGTCCCCGAGGAACACCACGGCCTCATCGGGAAGTGGGACGACCTGGAATGCGACCACGACCACACGCGCTCACCGCTGGAACTGCCCAAGGACAACACGGCACGGACCCAGCAACAGCGCGTCATGGTGATGCGCCAGTCGTGGCCGACGGTGACCACCGACGCCAACGGCGTGGTCCACTTCCACGACGCATACAGAATCATCGATACCAACCAGGGAGAATCACCATGACGACGTTCAACGGCGTGATCAAGAAATGGGACGAGGACGGCCGGGCGGGCGGGAAGCGGATCAACCCCCTGGATCCCGACGACCCCGCGTTCTGGGAACTCGGACGCACCCAGGCCGCCCAGGTCGCCGAGTACGCCGAACCCGGCGCGTTCGTGATCGACTTCGGATGCGGGATCGGCCGCCTCTCCATCCCCCTCGTGGAGGCTGGATACAACGTCCTCGCCGTGGACGCCTCCCAGGCGATGCTGGACGGACTCGCCGCCCGCGCCGCCGCCGCCGGGGTGGAAGTCGGTTCGCTGCGATCCGACGGATCCGACCTTCCGGTGGTCGTGGACCACGTCGTCGGCCAGCGCGCGGCCGTGGTGATCTCCCGCGCGGTCCTCATCCACCACGACTACGCCAGCGTCGAACGCCTCGTCACTGCGCTGGCGAACACCCTGGCGCCCGGCGGCCACCTCATCGCCGATTGGCCCGCCGCCGCCGAGGGCCACGTGCCCCACGAGCGCCGGGACTGGATCGACGTCACCACCTGGCACCCGCACCACCGCGCGCTCGTCGCCGCCCGCGCCGGACTGGATCCCGTCGCCACCGACGTGAAGCCGACCGTGTGGCGCAAGCGCGAGGTGATGCAACCGTGACCGGCACCCAGGCCGCCCGCTGCGGCTACAACCCCCGACCCGACCTGTGGCCGAACATCCGCGGATGCGTCCTCGCCCCCGGCCACGCCGAGACCGGCCACAACCTCGTGGACGTGTGGGTCCTCGTGGACCGCGATTACGACGGATCCGACGTCCTCGGTGTGTTCACCGACCACGCCGCCGCCGAGGCCGCGGCCGCCAAGATCAACGCGCGCCAGATGGTTGACGACGAGTACGCCCGCGTCGTCGTGGAGGGCCTGGTCCTGGACGCCCCCGCCACCGAGGACAAGGCCTGGTTCACGGTCAACCTCGGCGACGACGGGACCATCTGGGTGGAATACCACGGCGACGTCCACGAGAACCCCAGGGCCCAACACGAGGACATCCGCCGATGCGGCCCCGACGCCCCCGGTTGGGGCCCGGTCCCGCCCGACCGGCCCTCGTACTACCGGCCGCCCGTCCCCCAGTCCGAGCTGTGGGAACGAACGATTCTGAACATCCCCGACGGCGTGTCCTGGTGGGCCGTCCCCGTCGCCGTCCCCTACCCGACCGAGAACATGGACGTGGTGGCCGCTCGCCGTGAGGCCACTGCGGCCGCCGTCGCCGAGGCGCGCCGCGCCCTGGCCGCTCACCTGGAGGTGACCGCCACGTGAGCGTCGCTAAGCGCACGGTCAAGGTCAAGCTCCCGGCCTGGCGGTACGAGGACATCGCGACCGCGGCGCGGTCCCTGGGCGTCCCCGTCGCCGACTTCATCGCCGCGGCGGCCGCCGAGGCCGCCGCGGCGGTCAACACCGTCAACGACGCCGACCGCGAGCGGCTGGCCGCAGGACTGGCCGACGCCCGCGAGGCCCTGAGGGTCGTCAAGGACACCGAGGACGAGGGGATCCGCGCCGCGGCCGGGGAACTCGCCGGTGTCCAGTTCATCGGCGAACAGGTCGAATCCAAGGGCCTGGAGGACGCCGACCTCATCGCCGCCGTACTGCGGCGCCTGGAGGCCGCCCGCGACCAGCTCGCCCAGGCCGAGCTGGCCGCCCCCCGGAACCTGTTCCAGAAAGGACACTCGGATGTCTGATAGCTGCGAGCTGTGCGCGGCCGAGGGCGGACCGGTCGCGCATATGCACGTGCATCAGGTCCCCGACCTGGTCTATACGGCCGCCGGGTTCATCTACGAGGGCCACCCCATGAAAGTCCTGGGCCTCACCACCAAGGACCGCGGCACCGACAACCCGGGCCTGGAGATCCGCATGGTGACCATGGAGGAGTACCACCGCCGCCGCGACCGCGTCGGACTCCCGCCACTGGACCCCCCCGCCGCCCGCGCCGCGTGCGATCCGAACAACGGCCACGAGTGCGGCCGCTGCGGGGACACCTGGGTGGAGCCGTGAGAGCACATCCCAAGCGCCCCAACAAAACCACCAAGGCCGAACGTCGCGCCGCCAAGCGCGGCCTCGCCGCCTGGCGTACCGCCGCGGGCATGATCGCCGCCGATATCGGGGACCGCTCCGACCTGCGCACCGCGCGCCGCTGCGGCGTCGGCGCCATGGCGCGGCGCCTGCGACGCCGACCCAAGCGGGAGCGGACCACGTACTGGTTCCGCGGCACCGTCGTTCCCGACCCCGACGGCCCCGTGGCCGAGGGCGTCGCGCGCATGAAGTTCCGCGCCGACCCCGAGGGACAGACCATCATCCGGGTCACGCCCCTGGACGAGCACGGCGCGCCCGTCGTCGCCGAGGTCCCACCCGAGGCGCCGACGACCCCGGCGCCGTGGGGCGCCTGGTCGACCAGCGTCACCCTGAACATGACCGAGGTCGACCCCGACCTGATCCACCTGATGACCGGATCCATCCCGCCCGACCGAGAGGACACCACCTGTGACCAGCCGTTATTTCTACGACACCGAGTTCCTGGAGAACGGCGAGACGATCGAACTCATCTCGATCGGGATCGCCGCCGAGGACGGCCGCGAGTACTACGCCGTCAACTCGGCCGTGGGCGACTCCCTCAATGAGTCCGACCTCGGAAAGCGGATCGCCGCCCACGACTGGCTGATGACCAACGTCGTCCCCCACCTCCCGCTCCGCGGCGAGGTCAAGCGCTATCACGGGGTTCCCACGAACAAGTGGATGTCGCCGCCGTTGGACATGACGTCCACCCTCGTGAAACCCACGTGGGTGATCGCCAACGAGGTCCGGGCGTTCATCATCGGCGACGCTATCGAGCTGTGGGCCGACTACTCGGCCTACGACCACGTCGTCCTCATGCAGCTTTACGGGACCATGATGGCCCGGCCGCCGCACTTCCCGATGTTCACCCACGACATCCAGGCCTACGCCGACATGGTGGGGTTCCACGACCTTCCCGACATCCCCGACGGCGCCGCCCACAACGCGCTCACCGACGCCCGCAACGTGTGGGAACGGTACTGCGAGATCCGCACCCGCGACCGCCACCACCCCCGGATCCCCGGCGAGTAAGCCGTGGGCCACCTCCAACTCCCATCGAAAGGCGAGACCATGACCGACCACTACAGCGCCACCTGGCCCTCAGTCGGGATCCACACCCCTGAGGACGAGCGGTCCCCCCTGGAACGCATCGCCGCGATGCGCGCCGCCGACATGAACGCCGCCACCGCCGCCCCGTTCATCATCACCGCCCACGGCGACGACCTCAGGTGGGTGAACTCGATCGCCGCCCACCTCGGCGACGCCATCGCCGCCCGGCGCTGGCTGGCCGACCTCGTGGAGCGGCTGATGCGCGAGGCCGAGGTGGCCGTCCGCTACGCCGAGGCCAGCGAATCACAGGGGTCCGATGTGCGCCAGACGTCCGAGACCGCAGCTCACGCGGCTGGATTCACGGCAGGCGTGAACCACCTTGCCGAGGCCTTGCAGTCGATCATGGCCGGGCCCCCGGCCGCCGTGCGGCTGGAACGCGAGCGCCACGAGGCGCCGCGGGTCCGCCCCGCCGACGCCGCCGCCGACCCCGTCCGGTACGGGCGCGTGTTCGACTCCAACGAGGGTGACGTCTAGGCCATGACCGATTTCGGAGCGATCTACGACGCGGTCAACGGCGGCGAGGACCACCTCACCGACGAGGGCCGCGCCGCTGCGGCTGAGGCGCGGCCCTACAAACCATGCTGGGACATCCACGAGGGCGTCCCCATTCCGCCCGGACGGATCGGGGCCGAGAACGAGGACGGAAACGAGCGGTGACCGAACCAGTAAGGCGGCCGTACAGCGTCGGCCTAGCATTCAAGTCCGGGAGCCGCGCCGAGTTCAGAGCGGCCCTCACCGACGACCAGGTGAACGAGCTACGCCGGGCCGTTCACAGCCGTGAGAAGTCGGTGAGCGTCGGCAACCCGTTCGGGGAACAAGTCGTGTTCAATGCCGTGGAAGTGGAGTTTTTCCAGATAGTGGCGGTCTCGTCGTGACCCGCCTGGCTGTGTCGGCGCCGATGAACACCGCGCGGGTCACCTCGGCGCCGGGGGATCCGTGGGAAGTGTTCGGCACGTTCACCTCGCAACCGCCCATGCCCCCGTTGCCCGGGCGCCCCATGGCGGTGGAGGTGACCACGTTCTACGACGCGGACGCGCCCGACGAGGACGTGGCCGCCGGGTTGCGTCGCCGTGAGGACGTCATAGGCCTGGAGGTCGCGTTCGCGGCGTTCCGGTGGGACGGCCCGGCCGGGTTCCACGCCTCCCATGTGTTCGCCCTGGAGGTCTGGACCCCGCTGGAACCCGCCCCCGCCGACGAGCACCCCGCCGAGTGGCTGGTCCTGTGGGTCCCGGCGGTCCGCATCCTGATGCCTCCCGTCGTCCCCGGGCCCGCGGAGATCGCGTTCAGCACCGACGGCGCCCCCACCGTCCGCGGCCAGCTCGCGCCCGCGTCACCCGCCGTCCCCGACCGCCACCGCGGCCGCCCGATCGACTACCTGTACACCAAGCACCGGACGACCGAGGCGCCCCCGGCGGTAGGCTCGTGAGGCGGCTCCTCCGCAGACGACCCCCGGGGCCCCGTACTTCAACGCCAGAAGACTCGCGCGAGAACGCCGGATCAACACCGGCCGGGGCCCCGGGGGTTGAACCCGCCCCGTGGCAGGCCGAGGAACTGGCCGCCGCCCAGGCGTTCATAGACCGGGCGTGGGCCACCCACCTCCACGACACCGTCCACATCCGCGAGGACGACTGGGACGCGGGCGAGGCCATCGCCACCCGCATCGCCGCGATGCGCGCCGGTGTGGGGTTGCCACGGACGGCCCCGTGCCTATGGTGTCGTTACTGCCTGGCCGACGAGGCCCGCGAGGGCATGGCCTCGCGCCGGATCCGCCTGGAAGCGCGACGAGAGGGGACAGCATGATCCGCTACATGGACCACAACGGGGAACGGAACGTGGACGGCGAGGCCGAAGACGACGACCGCGCCGGACGCAAGGCGCACCGGGGCGACATCGTTCTGATCCGCCGCCCCAAGCGGCCGTGGTCGACCAACCCGCGGCACACGCTCGCGCTCGTCCTGGCCGTCCCCGGCGCGACCGCGGGCGGCGTCCTGTACGCCGAGGTCGCCCGGACGTTCCCCGGCGCCCTGCCGTGCGGGTACATCACCCTGGGCGACGGTTACGGCGCTGAACCGCGCCTTGAGTGGGCCGAGGACACCGCGGCGATCCGGGCGATCATCCGGCCCGGTCTCCCCTCGTCGGCCGACGAGGTGATGGACGCCGCGCTCCGACGCGAGTTCCAGCCGGTCGCCGACGACGATCTCAGGGACCTGTCGTGAACGCCTGGGCGGCGCCGATGGGCGCTGGCGTCTCTGTCGTGGGTGTGGTGGGCCTGGGGATCCTGGCGGTCCAGGAACACGATTTCGGGTACGCGTCCGGTGCGGGGGCGTGGCTGATCTGCGCCATGTTCTTCATCCGCCAGGGGTTGGCCGAGGCCCGCGCCGAGGACGCCAAGCGGCGCGCCGCCGCCGCGCCGCCCTCGTCCCAGTCGGCGCCGGAACCGGCGCCGGTACAGCGGGCGGTGTTCCCGCGTCGTCCCTCGCCGCGTCCGGCGGATCCGGAACCGCAGATACCCGCGCCGGTGCGCCATAGTCCCGACTGCTGTAGGCCGCAGCGCCGACGCCGGTAGGGCCTGGTCCGGCCGGGGGGCCGACCTGGTGATGTCTCGTGAGCGCCACGTGTTAGAGTTGCACTTACACGCAAACGAAAGGACATGCCAGTGTCGCAAACGCCAGCCGCACCCGGCCGGATCATCTCCGCGATCATCGAAGCGATGAAAGCGGTGGACGCGATCGGGAAGCGCGGCAAGAACAAGGACCAGAATTTCCGGTACCGCAAGTACGACGACATCATCACCGCCGCCAACGGCGCCCTCACCGCGGCCGGGATCGCCGTGTTCCCCACCGTCCTGAACGTGGAGCGCGAGTCGAACGAGGTCAACGTCAAGTCCGGCGGCCGCAAGTGGCGCACCCGCACGATCGTCCGCGTCCGCTTCGACTTCACGGCCACGGACGGGTCCGTCCGCGCCGCCGAGGTCTACGGCGAGGCCGACGACTACGGCGACAAGTCCCTGGGCAAGGCCATCTCGTACGCCCACAAGATCGCGCTGATCCAAGTCCTGAACATCCCCGTGGACGACATGGACCCCGACGAGTTCTCCCATGAGGGAGACCGGGTGATCGGCCGCGGCCAGGCCCCCCAGGACGCCGCGCCCCGCCGCGGCCGCGGGCCCACGATCGCGCCACCGCCCCGCGAGACCGTCACCGCCCCCGGCGTGATGGAAGGCCACCGCCGCACCCTCGCCCCCTACCTGGACAACCCCATCGAAGCGGGCGGACGGGACGGCCTCAAAGCGTTCTGGGCACAGGTGGAGACCGACAAGAACGCCGGACGCCTGGGCAAGGACGACTACAACGAGCTGTCCGGCCTGGTCAAAGCGATCCGCGACGACCTCGCCGAGGTCGCCCCCCAACGCCCGCACACGCCCCAGGGCGTCGACCCCGACGCCGCCGACCCGTGGGCCAACGCCCCCACCCAGGCCGAAATCCTCGCCGCCCGCGAGTTCGGCGCCATGGCCGCCCGCGCCGAGAACCCGGACCGGGGGTGAGGACATGGAACCCGTCGTCCCGATCCCGGACATGCCGATCCACCGCGTGTTCGCGCTCACCCCACGCTCACCCGGCGTGATCCTGGACACCGCCGAGGCCACCGTGGCGTGGCTCGTCGCCGGGTGGGAACTGTCCCCCGCCCTCGCCCAGGACGCCTACGACCATCTCGACCGGATCCGCTGCGACATCGCCACCGCCAACGCCGTCATCTAAGGAGACACCCCATGCCGTACGACAACCACCAGGACCGCCTGCTGGCCCTCACCGAGGCCCACGCCATCGCCCGCCACCTCCTTGGCTTCACCGCCCGCGCCGACGACCTCGCCCGCGAGACCGACCTCCCGGGCCTGGAGGACACCCTCGCCGCCGCCACCGAGGGCCTGTTGTCCGACGCCATCGACCTCTACACCTACAACGCCACCTCGGCCGCCGGACACTCACCCGACGCGTACGCCAAGGCCGCCCTCCCGGCCGCCCTCGGCCGCGTCGAACGCCTCGCCGCCCTCGGCCGGGAGATCACCGACACCGCCAACCGGCTCCACACGGCCCTGGAGACCGCCGCGGACCACATCCTGGGCGACCCCCACCCCACCCCCGACGCCATCCGCGCCCGCATCGCCGCGGCCGCCGCCGCCCTCGGCACCGACGCCCGACCCACCCAAGGCGAGTTGGACGAGCTGTGGAACGACACCCGCCCCACCCCCGGCGAAAACGGCCCGGTCGACCTCGCCACCTCCAACGCCCTCCGCGTCGAATTCGAACGCCTGATCATGGACCACCCCGACGCCCCCGAATGGACGGCCAGCCGCGGCGGCCCCGCCCTGGACTGGACGGTGAAGCGCTGGCGTGACTGGTACCTGGAACACGAGGCCGACTGGAGGGACTACGACACGTGGCTGTACGCCGCGGTCCACGTCACGAAATGGAACGCCCTGGACGAGCTGTGGGACCGCGTGCACGACCTCAGGGCCCACGACCCCAAGTCCGGCGAGGAACCGGCGCCCGGCTCCAACTTCACCGGCCCGGAAAAGATCGCGCTGCGCGACGCCATCGCCGCCCACATCCGCCGCCGCTCCACCCGCCCGAACGTCTACGACGACGCTTACAACCTCTGGTGCAAGGTCTGCCAGTACGACAGCGACCCCACGCCGCTGGCGTTCCGCATCCGCCTCGCCACCGACGTCGCACAGGCCATGGTGGTGTTCGACCTGATCCGCGGCCAGTGGGAGACCGAGGGCCGGTTGCTCCCGCTGCTCACCTCGGCCGCCCGCAAGGCCACCGAACTCGCAGGCCTCGCCGACACCACCGACGCGATCAACGCCCGCGCCCAGGTCAAGGCCTGGCGGAACGACCTGTACACCGTCGCCATCGCCTACGCAGAGGGCCGCTCCCACACCGGCCGCCGGTTCCAGTTCGCCCCCGACCAGGTGTCCAGCCTGCTCTACTACGCCATCACCACCCACCGCCACGCCGACGAACCCGAAAGCGTCCACAAGTTGCTCACCGCCGGACACGCCGCGGCCGCCGACGGCCGGATCACTCAGGGCGACTACGAAAAGCTCGCGATCATCGCCAACCCCACCACCCGCACCGAGGGAGACGACCAGTCATGACCGACCACACCGAGACCGACGCCCCCGTCACCGTCCCGCCGGTGGACTTCATCCTGGAGGCCCTGGCCGCCGGATCCAACCGCGGCACCGACCGCCCCGACGAGATCCAGGCCACCGTCGCCGAACTCGGCTCGTACGCCGCATCCATGATCGTCGCCGCCGCCCACGCCGAACCCATGAACAAGATGGCCGACGACCTCACCAGTCTGATCCACGGATCCGGCCGCACCGGCGACACCAGCCGCGACAACCTCTCGTCCACGTTCTCCGCGCTCGCCGAGGCCGCCGACGATCGGCTGTTCGCCATGATCCGAAACGGCGAGACCACCGCCGAGATCGGCGGATCCTACGACCGCCGGATCATGTACCACCGCCTCGCCCGCATCCGTGAGACCCTGCGGTCCCTGGACGCCGCCGTCGGCGCCGCTATCGGCGAGTTCGTCGCCTACGCCCCCGACGACGCGTGGCCCAAGGACGCCGACCCCGACGCCGAGGACACCTGCCAGGCCGAGGAACACGCCGGTGATTGACCTCCTGGACGCCATCACCTGGTGGTTCATCTCGGTGTGGAACCGCATGGCCGAACCGATCATGGACGCCCTGGACGACGCCGCCGCCCGCAACGACCGCCGCCGTTCCTTGCGCCGAGTGCGCAGGGGGCGGCGCCCCGGACCCGACGACATGGTGTGGAAGCGGCCGCCGATCCCCGCCGACCACCTCATGAGCCCGACCGAGATCGACGCGTACATAGATGCCGCGTTCGTCCGCCACCCCGACGCCCCCGAGCGCGTCTGCGGCGCCCCCCACCCGGCCCACCGCCGCCGCTGGTGCCAGCAACCGCTGAACCACCTGTGGGACACCCACGAATACGACCCGGAGGACCCGCAATGGAACCACCTGTGAAACCCGCGCCCGGCGTCCGCATCGCCTTCCACATCCACACCGCCACCCCCAAGGGCTACACGTACGAGTCCGTCCACCTCCACCCCCACGGCCGCCTGGAGACCCCCTACCCGCCCAACGTGGGCGACCTCGTCCACCTCCCGGGATACCCGACATCACACCAGGTGGTCTCCCGCGCCTGGTCCTACCCGCAACACGGATCCGCGGACTGGCCGTACGGCGCCCGCCCCAGTGAGGGCCCGTTGCTGGACCTCATCGTGGAACCCGCTATCGGCCCGTTCAACGACGACGCCACCGAGACCGAGGACGACTAATGGACCTCACCCTCCCGATCGTCACCGCCGCCGCTTCCCTCTACGCGGTCATCTGGATCATGACCGCCCGCCACCTCTACGCCACCCACTACGAATACCCGGACACCCTCCACGACCGCCGCCGCCGCTTCCGCCTCGCCGCCAAGTACCTCGCGCTGGCGCTCGTGTGGCCGCTGTTCCTGCTCTACCTCGCCGTCACCGGCGGTACCCGGAACGGGAGGCGGTGACCATGGGGAACTGCAACATGGAGGAATGCCCGATGTGGGACGGCGACACCTGCCCATGTGACACGTTCGGCCTGGACAAGGACAACCCGCCCACCCGCGGCACGTTCACCGTGGAGGTCCCCGCCGACGACGAGCCCGTCCCCGAGTGGATCACCCTCCGCCAGGCCGCCGAACGCGTCGGCAAGTCCGAGGTCACCGTCCGCCGCTGGACCTACAACTACGGGACCCGCCTGCGCGTCCGGACCCGCCTGGGAACCCGCCAGGTCTACACCACCGACCTGGACGCGCTGGCCGCCACGCTCCCGCCCGGCGCCGTCGGCGCCGAGGTGTGCGCCGACGGCGGCCACATCCCCGACACCCCCGACTGGTCCTCAACCGCCTGGACCACCGCCGCCGACTACGCCAACCTCGCCCACCGGTCCAAGCGGACCATCCTGCGATGGGCTGACGAGGACAAGGTCCGATCCGCCCGGTGCGCCTGCGGGCGCCGCCGCTACATCCACAACACCACCGAGAGGAACCAGCCATGAACGACGAGAACCCCACCCCCCAGGTGGTCGACATGGACACCGTGGAAACGATGCTGGTCGACGTCCTCGCCACCCTCGGCGCCGAAATGGACGTCCTCGTCCCCGACACCGACGAGGTCAACGGCCAAGTCCTGGCGATCACCCACATGGCGGGCGCCGCAATCGGCATCCTCACCCTGTTGCACACCAACCTGATCCCGCACGCCAACGAACCCACCCGCCACCTCATGCCGCGGACCTGGGCCCACGGGTTCCACGAGGGACCATGCGCCGTCGCCCACCAAGAACTCGCCCCGGCCGTAGAGGCCGGACTCTACGGCCGCCTCGGCGGCGCCGCCCGCGACTACTTCGGCCACGTCGCCGAGACCAGCCGCGCCCACGCCGCATCCGCCCTCTACGACGCCGCCGTCTACGCGGGCATGGCCGACGCCATCGAAACGTCGCCCGTCACCGAGGTGGCCGAACACCACGCCGCTGGCGGGATCGACGCCGCCGGGGCCCACCACCGCTCCCGAACCTCGGCGCTGGCGGGCCTGGTGGCCCTGAATGCGCTGGACACGCCGGAGTGATACCCTCGCGTTGTAACGTACGCACACGCAAACGGAAAGCATAGACGCATGGATGCGAACACTGTGGCCGAGCTACCAGGCCGGATCATCGACGGGATCCGCTACATCACCACCGTGGAGTTCTCCATGGAGTGGGGCGTGGACCCCTCGGTCCTGCGCGCCGCCGCGGTCCGCAACACCCACCAACTCGGCGACCTCGCCCTGAAACGCGGATACCACAAGCTGTACCCCTACGCCGTCGTCAAGGCGTGGCGAGACGAGCTGGACGCCCGCGCCGACGGCCGAGGCGGCGACCGCCGCGGACCCCGCGACCGCGGAGACCGACCGTTGCCCGACATCAAGGCCGTGGCCGCCCGCTACGACCTGGACTATTCGCTCGTGTACCGGCACGTCGCCAACGGGAACCTCCCAGCCAGGCAGGACCCGAACTCGAAAATCTGGTACATCCGGGCCGACGACGCGAAACGATGGGTTCACGAGTACTACGCGATCGACACCGCCGCCCGACCCGAGATCCAGCCCGCCGGGTACTGACCCGACCCGGCCCCCCTGGCCCCCACGCGCCGCCCGACGGCCGCGTGGGGGCCCTCGCACGTCCGTACGCACTACCATTCACCCCAGGACCCATGAAAGGGGGCAACGTTGACCAGGGGAAAGCGACGCGGCCCCAAGGGCGGCCGCACCGCCGCCGGTGAGGAGACCGCCGAATACGAGCGGCTGAAACACGAGATCGTGGACCGCCGGATCCGCGGCCAGGCCTTCCACGACATCGCCGCCGCCGTCGGCCTCAACTCGAAACAGGCCGCCTACGCCCTCTATCAACGCGCCCTGCGCGAGATCCAGGACGACCGCGCCGAGACCATCGAAGCGGCAAGATCGTTCGAATTGGAACGACTCGACAAGATCGAAGCGGCCGCATGGATCCGCGTGGACGCGGACGACCCCCGCGCCCTGGACACCCTGCTGCGGATCTCTGACCGCCGCGCCCGACTCCTCGGCCTGGACGCCCCCACCAAGGTGGACCTCTCATACGACGCCGTGGCCCGCGAGATCGAACGACTCAAGGCCGAACTGGCCGAACCCGACCCCGGGGCCGACGGTGGCGCTTAGCGGCCGCGCCCGCGCCATCGCCGCCGCCCAGCTCGCGCAACTGGAGGAACTGGAAGCACTCCGCGCCGCCAAGCAGACACGCGACCGCGAGCGCTACCGCGCCGAGTACCTGAGGCACAAGGACGACCCCGCCGCCTGGGTCGCCGAGTCGGTGACGTTCCCCCGCGGCGGCGCCGCCACCGAGTACCAGTTGGAGGCCATGACCGAACTGGCGGTCAACCACCGCCTGGCCCTGCGCGGGTGCCGCGGCGTCGGCAAGACCGGCACGGCCAGCCTGGTGATCAACCATTTCGCGCACACTCGCGAGGCCCTGGAGATCGACTGGAAGATTCTGGCGACCGCGGGCGTGATGCGCCACCTCGTCCGCGCCCTGTGGCCTGAGATCCACAAGTGGTCGCCCCGGATCGGCGGCCTCTACCGGCCGTTCATCCGGGACAAGGAACTCCTTACCCTGTCCTTGCAGCTCCCGCACGGCCAGGCGTTCGGCGCCGTCGCCCGAAACCCCGACCTCATCGAATCGGCCCACGCCGATGAGATGTTGATCGTGGTGGACGAGGGCAAGTCCGTCCCCGACGCCGTATGGGACGCCCTGGAGGGATCCCTCACCGGCGAGACCGGCCAGTACGCGCTGGCCTTGTCGACGCCGGGCCAACCGGCCGGAAGGTTTTACGAGATATGCCAGGGCCGCCACCCCGAGTGGTCGACCATGCATGTGACTCCCGAGAGGGCGGTGGCGGCCGGGCGCGTGTCGCAACGGTGGATCGACGCGCGGCGCCGCTCGTGGGGCGAGCGGTCGGCCATGTACCTCCAACAGGTACTCGGCGAGTTCGCGGCCGACGACGAGAACGCTGTGGTCCCCCTGTCGTTCGTGGAGGGCGGTATGGAGCGGTGGGAGGCCTGGCGCCAGGCCGGGCGACCGGCGACGCTCGCCGACGTCGGCCCCAAGGTCGACGCCGAGGCCCGCGCCGAGTGGGAGGCCCGCGGGTGCCCGGTCGCCGCCGGGGACCGCTCGTACGCGGTGGACGTCGCCACCACCGGCAAGGACAAGACGGTGATCGCCACCCGCACCGGCCGCCACATCACCAAGCTGGACTACACCACCGGGAACACCACCATGGTCGTCGTCGCCAAGGTCCAGGGTGTCGTAGGGAAAGCGGGCCTGGACGAGCGCCACCCGATCGTCGTTGACGCCACCGGCGTGGGGTCCGGCGTCGCCGACCGCCTCGCCGAACTCGGATACAACGTGATCCGCTATACCGGCGCCGCCGCCACCAAGGCCACCTCAAAGGACGGAAAGCACGGGTTCACGAACGTGCGGTCCGCGGCGTACTGGCGCCTGCGCGAGCTGTTGGACACCGAGGTCCCCGCCGACGAGGCCATCATGATCCCGCCGTTCTCCGAATTGACCGCCGACCTCACCACCCCCACCTGGACCGAGGTCACCGGGATCCCACCGAAATACAAGGTGGAGACCAAGGTGGACCTGGTCAAGCGGTTGGGACGCTCGCCGGACATGGGCGACGCCGTGGCGATGGCGTACTGGCTGGACGCGGCGATCACCGAGGCGCGCATGGCGCCGCCCTCGTCCCGGCGCCTCAACCGCCGGGGCCTCACCTCGGTCCCGCAGTTACCCTCACAGGATCGACCCACGAGAGGGGATCCCCATGGGAATGCTCACCGACGAGGAACTGGACCGCCGGTTCAACTACCACCAGCCCAAGACGCAAGGCCGGATCGACGCCCACGAGCGCGTCCGCGCCGCCGCCCGCGCGTGCGCTGCCGAGTTCAACGCCCTACTCCCGGCCGGGCGCGAGGCGGCCATGGCGTTCACGGCCCTGGATGAGGCCATGTGGGCGGCTAATGCCGCGCTGGCGCGCCAGCCGGACGAGTAGGGGGGGTGGGGGCGGTGGGTCCCCTAAGGTGTGTGTTAGAATTTTTGCACACGCAAACCGAAAGGGAAGACCATGGAACTCCACACGCTCACCCGCCCCCAGCTCTACTCCCTCGCCACCGCCGCCCACATCCGCCGCCGCTCCACCATGAACAAGGCCCAGCTCACGGCCGCGATCAAAGCGCTGGCCGAGACCGACCCCCAGATGTACGGCGCCCTGGAACTCCACCACTCCCTCAACACCACCCCCGACCAGGCCGAGACCCCCGCCGCCGAGGCGCCCTCTACCTGCCCGGTCAAGTGGGCCACCGGCGAACTGTGCCAGAACTGCCGCGACCGCGCCGAGGACACCGCCGCCGAGGCCGCGGCCGCCGCCGATCCCCGCGAGATCGTCCCCGACACCGAGGGCGCCGAGTACTGGACCGAACAGGCCCGCCAGTGCCACCAGCGCCGGTACGAGTCCGAACAGCGTTCGGACACGGACGGGTTCCTCTCCCAGTGGGCCGCGACCCAGATGGCGAACCGCTACCACCACCTCGCGACCCTCGCCAAGCGCGGCTGGACCTGGGACTACCACGCGATCTTTGACCTGGAGGGCAACCTCGTGGCCGCCAAGTACCTCCAGACCAAGTACGGCTGGTCCTGGGCCCTGCTCGCCTCGGACGACCCCGACTCCCGGATCATCGGATGGTTCAACGAGTCCAACGCCCAGGACCCGGCGCGGGCCCGCGCGAACAACGCGAAAAAGGGGTACTACGTCGGCCTCGTCCGCGTGAGCGTCCCCGAACCCCGCCGCGGCTCGATCCCCGCCGACCGCGCCGGTGACCGCGCCGACGGCGGTTTCTCCCGCGACGTCGTGATCCTGGACAACGGCCTGTGCCAGCGGGCGTAGGGTTGGAAGCGCACAACGGTTGAAGCACGACGACGCCCCCGGGTCCTTACCCACCGGGGGCGTCGTCGCGTCCGGGCGCCAGTATGGCTCCATACGCCGCGGCCGTCGGCCGGACCGTACCACCGCCACGAGGCCCGCGCAGGGGAACGAGAACGCCCCCGGCGTCCTGGGGAGGGCCGGGGGCGTCTCGGTATGGGCCGAGGCCCAGGTGTCCACGCTAGCGCGCGCTGGCAGGGCGGGGGACCCTCTCCAGGTCCGTCTTGACGGCGTACCCGTCGTCCACGGCCTTGCGCATGGCGTCCATGAGGGCGGCGAGGGCGTCGGCAAGGGTGTCCAGCGTGAGGTCGGTGATCACCGTGTTGTCGCCGGAAGTGTGGACGTCGGTGTGGTCGGTGACGACGAGGTCCCAGACGTTGACTCGCGCGATGAGGTTCACCTTGGTGCGGGGGGTGAGGGAGACGATCCGGCGGGTGAGCTGGCCGCGGCGGCCGTGGACCCAGTTGGACATGTAGGCGACGGTGCCGCGGGGGGATCCGGCGAGGGTGGCGGGTTGCATGGACATGTCAGTGCCTTTCGTTTGCGTGTAAACGCAAGCGTACTCGCCTCGTGTTCGCCACGCCACCCCCTGCGCGACCACGCCCCCAAGGTGTGTGTATAATTTATGTACACGCAAATTGAAGGGGTTCGACATGACCACGCAGACCTGGAAGCACCTGGCCGACTACGGCGACGACATCGACGTCTACGAACGCATCTACACGCCCGCCGACCAGCGCGGCCTGGTCCCCACCGTGTCCGCCCACATCTGCCGAGCCGAGGGCCAAGTCTGGTGGCGCATCTACGTCCCCGGCTACGACCGGTTCGGGGTCACCCAGATCAACATCGCCCGCGGTGTCCTCGCCGACATCCCCGGCGCCGTCGCCGTCGCCAAGGGCCTCGCCACCCGCGCCGGAAACAAGGCCGCCGCTTGGGAGCGCCACTGCGCCGAGGCCGCCGCCCTTAAGGCCCTCCACGAGACCATCGCCCGCGCCGAGGCCTCCCAGGCCCACCTGAAAATGTCCGAACGCCGCAGCATCGCCTGGGAGGCCGACATGGCCCGATCCCGCTACGACCGCCTCATGGCGCTGGCCGCCTAGACCATCCACCCGCGGGGCCCCCGAGATGGGGCGGGGGCCCCACCCCACACGAGAGGACCACGACCATGACCGCGATCTACTGGCGACTGGACCGGGACAGCTTCACCTGGCACGGCGAGTCTGAGGAGTGGCAATACCAGGTCACCACCCTGAACGGCGGCCGCGCCGAACTGCGCGTCACCCTCGCCGAATCCGCACCCATGTCCCACGCCTACAAGGAACGGACCTATAAGACGGTGAACCACGGCAAGACGGCCGCCCAGAAATGGGAGGACACGTTCACCCCTGACGGCGACAAGGCCGTCCCCCGATACGACGTCCCCAAGCAACCGCCCCTCGCATGGTCGGTCTCGCCGCGCCAGGACAACGTGATCCGCGCCGAGTCCACCCTCTGGCGGTACTCGATCATCACCGGAACCGACGGCCGCGCCATCCTCACCGTCACCGACAACGACCACGAGCGCGGCGGCGAGACGTACAAGCGCGCCGAGTACAAGACCACCACCAGCGCCCAGCGCGGCGCCCAGGGGTTCGAAGAGACGTACGTGCGCACCGGCGCCACCCTCCAGTACCGCCACACGGCCGGGCGCCCCGCCCTCAAGATGTTCCCGACCCGCGACCGCCGCGCCTACTAGAAAGGCCACCGCCATGAACCGCCAGGAACTCGCCGACCACCTCGCCAACCTCGTCCGCCTCCACGAGACCGCCGAACGCGTGAACTGTTCCACCCTCGGCAATGAAGCGGGCCCCGGCCTCTACCCGGACGCGGTCCACGCCGCCGAACGCACCGAGGCCGCACTCCGCAAGATCATCGCCGCCGCCAAGATCGACAAGTACGAGCGCGCCCGCATCCTCGTCGCCATAGACACCATCATCGCCGCCGCCTCGGCCGCCGCCCGGGGGCGGATCCTCCGCGACGCCTGCGACCTCATCGGCGACGAGAACGGCGGGATCAAACTGGCCGCCCCGGGCCCCCGCCCCACCCTGTATCTGCGCGACGTCGTGGACTCGGCCGCCGAGACCCGCACCGCCATCGCGCACGACATCCGCGCCCACGACGACGCGATCATCCGCGAGACCAAGCGGATCATCGACGCCCTTACCACCACCTCATGAACGGAATTCCCATGCTTGACGTCGCTTCCGCCGTCGCCGCCATGTGCGCCCTCTACGCCTCGGCCGAGGCCGCCGACCGGTCCGGCCGCATCCCCGACACCACCGACGCGCTCACCGCCGCCGCCCGCGGCTACCGCGACCGCATCCGCGACCGGATCGACCAGGTGGTCCCCGCCGGGTACGAGGGCGCCGCCTACAACCTGATCCCCGAACTGATCGACGCCGCCCGCGAGCAACAGCGGTTGATCATCGCCCGCGACGCCGTGACCCTCGCCCTCCACTGGGACGACACGATCCCTGAGGTCCGCCGCGACCTGGACGCCCGCATCGCCACCGCCACCGCCACCTACGGCGACCGCTACGCCCGCCTGTGCAAGCTGTTCCCGGAAGGAATCAACGTATGACCACCACGACGCCGCCCATGGTGACCGTCCCCGAGATGGCCCGCCGGTACGCCGCCCTCTGCTACGCCCAGGCCCTCACCCGGCCCGACGACCCTCGCCGCCTCTACTACGACCTCGGCGACGAGGGCCGTGGCCAGTACGAGACCATCGTGGCCGTGATCGCCGGATACGACGATCCCGCCGCGATCGAGAGGGTCCGGGACGCGCTGGCCGACATCGCCGTGGCCTCCACCAAGCTCGCCGCCGACGACCACCGGATCATGGTGTTGCGCGCCGCCGCCAAGGCCCGCACCGGCAAGGACAAGCGCGCCACCGAGGCCCACGTCCGCAAGCGCCGGGATATGCGGACCGAACACCTCGGCGCGCAGGCGCGCGCCATCGACGCCCTGTTGCGCGTGTACGCCGCCGCGGGCGAGGACCGGAAGGCCCGATCATGACGACCGACGCGCAGTTCCCCGACTTCACGGCCATGAGCAACCGCGACCTCGTGGAGACGTGGGTCAAGCTGGTCACCGCCATGGAACTCACGCGCGGCGTGTCCAGCATGTTCGACACCGAGGCCTCGGCCCTGTACTATCCGGCCGTCAAGGACGCCGCCTGGGCCCTCATGAAGCGGATGCACGGGATCGGCGACGCGGACGCCTACGAGGCCGCCGGGGAAGCGTTCGACCGGGTCCGCGAGACCGCCACCGCCGAGGTGAACGCCAAGCTTCACAAGGATGCGCTGGGCGTCGCCCCGGCGGACTGGGTTCAGGACGTCTACCGCAACCGCTGGGAGCGCGAGGCGACCGCACGGTGGTCCCAGGCCCACCGTGACCGTTGCGCGACGGTAGACGCGTACGTGGACCTCCTAGACGCCCACCTGGGGGACCGCCCCTGATCCGACCCCTGGAACGCGTGAGCGCCCCCGGCCGCCTGAATTGGCCGGGGGCGCTGTTCTTCACCCCAAAGCGTTCGTCACCCCTCAACGAACACGTCCGATCACGCTACCATCCGACGCATGATCGAACATCACGCGGAAACCTGGGCACGGCTCGCAGACCTCCACATTGGCTGGTGGCTCGTGTTCTATGCGCTGGCCGCCACTCGCCTCGTCCGCCTCATCGCGCAGGACGCCATCCTGGACCGGCCCCGGGAGTGGATCACCCTCCGCACCGACGGGACCCGCGCCGAACCCCTCGGCTACCTCGTGAACTGCCCGTGGTGCGTGGGCGTGTGGGTCGGTGCCGCGGTAGCGGCCGCGGCCGCGCTGTTCCACGGGTCGCCCTGGCTCGGCTGGCCGATCATCGGTCTCTATCTCGCCCAGGTCGCGGGTATGCTCACCACTACAGCCAGAGAGTGACCGGGGGGACATGATGGCGTCGTACGCTCCGAGTCTGGCGCGGCGAGGGATCGTCGCCGCCGCCGCCCGCCTCTCCAACCCCGGAACGAAACTCGTCCCCACCGTGGAGTGGCAGGCCGACGCCTGGAGGGCCTACGACGTCACCGGCCAGGGCCGCTATGTCGCCAACGCCGTTGCCAACGCCATCTCGCGGTGTCGCCTCTACATCGCCGAGATCGACCCCGACACCGGCGAGGAGATGGGCGAGGCCGAGGATCCCAAACTGAGGCCGTTCGCGGCGTCGCCTCTCGGTGTCGGCGACCGGCGCCGCGAAAACCTCAGGCTCGCCGCTTTGAACCTGTTCGTGTCCGGCGAGTTCTACTTGATCGGCGAGGGCGGGAACCCCGACGCCGAGACCGCCGCCGCCAAGCGCGACCGCTGGTACATCGTGTCCGGGTTCGACTTCAACACCAAGAAATCCGGGGGCCCCAACACCGGGTACATGGTCACCCGCCCGCAGACCGCCGGATCCGGGACGGCCACACTCGACATCACCCGCGACGTGATCACCCGAGTCTGGACCCCCCACCCCAAACACGCCGACCAGGCGGACTCGCCGTTCCGTGCCGCGCTCCCGGACCTGAACATCCTGGAGACGATCAAGAAACGCGAGGCCGCCGAGCTGGACTCGCGCCTCACCGGCGCCGGGATCATGCTGTGGCCTGAAAACGTCTCGTTCGGCGACTACGACAACATCACGGGGTTCACCGACCGTCTGGTAGAGATCGCGTCCGAGGTCGCCGAGGACGTGTCCCACCCCAACTCCATGGTCCCGATCCCTGTCGAGATGAACCCCGACTATATCGATAAAGTGAGGATCATTAATTTCTGGTCGGACCTCTCGGACGCGCTCGCCGACCTCACCGACCGCAAGATTCGCTCACTCGCGCAATCCCTGGACGCCCCCATCGAAATGACGTTGGGATCCAGCGAATCGAACCACTGGACCGCATGGCTGGTCTCGGAAGACACGATCACCACCCACTACGACCCCCTGTTGTCCCGCATCGCCGACGCCCTCACCACGACCTACCTCCACCCCGGCCTCACCAGCGAAGAGGACCGCGACAAGTACGTCTACGCGTTCGACACCTCCCCCCTGCGCCTGCGAGGCGACACGTTCGACAACTCCATAGCGCTGTACGACCGGGACCTCATCTCGGCCGACACCGTCCGCAAGGAATCCCAGTACGACGACGGCGACAAGCCCGACCAGAAAGAGGTCGCCACCAAGCTCGCCACCAAGCTGATCCTCGCCGACCCCACGCTGTTGGGAACCGACCTCGCCGCCCTCGTCGGCATGGCCCCCACCGAGGCACCCGTGGTCCTGGACGGCGAGACCACCCCACCAGCATCCGAACCCGCACCACCCGAACGCGACGCGATCGGCCCCCCCGACACCGACAACGTCACCCCCGACGCCCCCGACGCCCCGCCAGCGCTCACCGCCGCCGCGGGCGGCCTTACCGCGTTCGCCAACGCCACCGTCACGTACGCCCTCCGCGTCGCCGGTGGCCGCCTACGCCGCCGCTGGCCCAAGGGACAGGACCGCGTCACCCTCCACACCACCCTCACCCGCCGCCCGGAAGAGAACCAGATCACGGACGCGCTCGCCGGAGTATGGGACGGCGTACCCGAGGCCCTGGAGTCCGTCCCCGGCGTCGACGCCGAACAGGTCCAGCGCGTCCTGGACGCCTACACGCGCGAGCTGTTGCGACGCCGCGTCCCCCACGACCCCGCCGCGCTGGCCGGTGTCCTCGGCCTGATCGGAGCGCCGGTATGACCGATCGGCCGCCACTGGAGGATCCCGCGTACGAGGGCGAGGGCGAGGACCCTTGGATGCCCGCGCGCATCGCCGCCATGGCCGAGGCTGAGGAGTCCGAGTCACAGGTCTACGCCGCCTATTGGGCCGCGCTCGTCCTGTGGCTGGCGTACGTCTGGCGGCGCCTGCGGGAAGGCCGCTACGACCCCACCGTGATCCCCGGCGCCGCACCCCAATGGCAGGCCGCCATGGTCGTGTTCGGTGAGGACACGCTCGTGGACGTCGCCGAAACGGCGTACGAGAACACCACCGGTACCGGCTACCCGAGGTCCACGTTGGAACTCGCGCGCGAGCGCGCCCGCCAGCGCGCCAACATGCTCTCCCAGTTCCCGGACGAGCTGTACGTCCTGATCCAGCGGACCGTGGACGAGGGCATGGCCCGCGGCGACTCGATCGACGCCATCGCCGCCGAGATCGACACGATCATGAACGCCGCCGACACGCCGCGCTGGCGGAACCGGGCGACCATGGTGGCGCGCACCGAGACCCTGTCCGCGTTGAACGGGGGCCGCTACGACGGCCACCTGGCGACGGCGGCGCGCCTGGGGGGCGCCTGGGAGCGGGTGTGGGTGGCGACCATGGTGGGGCCCTCGGCGGACCGGACCCGGCCGACCCACCGCGACGCCGACGGCCAGCGGATCCCCGTGGACGGGACGTTCAGTGTCGGGACCGCGTCACTGCGGTTCCCGCTGGATCCGCTTGGGCCGCCTCAGGAAACGATCCAGTGCCGTTGTACGGCCATCCTGGTGAGGCCGGGACAGAACACCGATTTCACGGCGCGCCGCGCCTGAGAGGGAAAGGAACCGCCGTGGGAACCCGATTCGAGATGGTCATAACCGAGACCGACGCGCCGACCCGTGATGTCCGCGGCGAGCGGTACGTGGGCCTGCCGTGGTCGGCCAGTAAGCTCCCGGCGCCGCTGTTCTACCAGCCGTTGAACAAGGGCCACGAGGATGGCGAGCTGGTCGGCGAGATCGACACCATATCCGAGGTGGACGGCCTGCTGATCGGCCGCGGCGAGTTCTACGACGACCCCGACGAGCCGGGTATGGAACGGATCGCGCCGATCGCGCGCGAGGCCATCGCCGTGTCCCGCCGCGGCGGCGTCGCCCCCTCGTTCGATGCTGGCGAGATCGCCGCCGAGAACGTCGGCGACCCCGACGAGGAACCGGTGATCACTTCCATGGACCTGTGGGGGGCCACGCTCGTGGGGATCCCCGCGTTCACCGGTACCGGGATCACGATCATGGACGACGAGCCCGCGCCCGTCCCCGTGGAGGAAAAGGTGGTCGACGCCCCCGCCGAGGACGTGGCGCTCGTCGCCGCCGTCCGGACCGGCGGGTGGTCGGCGCTCCCGGTCGCCGCGCCCGACCACGAGTGGGACGGGGCCGCCGCGGCCGCGCGGATCGGCGCCGACTGCGGCACCGACGCCGAGGACGCCCCTGCCGAGGCCTGGGACTGCTACGCCAGCGCGTTCCTGTACCGCGACGACGCGGTGGACGCGCGCACCAAGGGCGCCTACAAGCTGGGGATCGTGGACCTGGTCGACGGGGAACGCACGATCATCCCCCGCGCCGTGTTCGCGGTCGCCGCGGTCCTGGAGGGCGGGCGCGGCGGCGCCGACATCCCCGCCGAGGCACAGGCCGAGATCCGCACCACGGTGACCGGGATCTACGACCACCTCAACAAGGAACTGGGCACCGACTACTCACCGACCTGGGAGGACGACGAGGGCGACGACGATATACCGGCTGATATGCCAGGGGAGTCCGAGGCGGCCGCGCGGCGCCTGGCGCTCGTCGCCGCCGTCGCTGAACCTCTCCCGGCCGAGGCGTTCTGCGCGCCGTCGCTGCCGTCGTACTCGCCGGGGTTCACCGTGGACGGACGCCGTATCTACGGCCACATCACCAACCGGAACGCCTGCCACATGGGGTGGGGTGATGTGTGCATGACGCCGCCGCCGTCCGCGTCCGGGTACAAGGTCGCGCGCCGGTACGAGGTCCGGACCTCGGCGGGCCCGCTGGACGTCGGCCGGTTCACCACGGGCCTGGGCAAGGCCGGGCCCGGGTGCCCGGGGTGTCGCTACTGCCGGGACGTCGACATGGACGACCACGCCTGTATCTCCCTGGGGTTCACGGCCGCGGTGTCGCACCACGACACCATGACGACCCTGGCCGATATCGCGATCGGTGAGGACGACGCCGGGAACGTGTGGGCCGCGGGGATCCTCCGCACCGACCTCCCGGCCGAGGCGGACCCGATCCTCGCCCGGCGCGTCTGGTCGGGCGACTGGCGCCCCCACGGCGCCGGTGAGGAACTGGCGGAAGTCCTCGGTCTCCACCACGCCCCGCCCGGGTTCACCCGCCGGGTCAAGCACTCCCGGTCCCGGTTCGCGCTCGTCGCCGCCGCGGGCCCCGTCCAGCCAGCGCCGACCGAGGACGAGCGCGTCGCCGCGGCCGTCGCCGCCTACCACCGCCGCGCGGCCGAGGTGGACCGCCTCGCCGCGGCCGTGGCGCTGGCCGAGATCGCCGCGGCATGATTGCCCAGTAGAGGGAACGGAGGATCCGTCATGTGCGGGTGCAAGAAAGAGACCGAGTGGTTTTTCACCTACAAGGGCGTGGAATACGCTTACAATACGCACGCCAAGGCCACGATGGGGCGCCGCAAGATCGCCGCCGACAACCCCCAGGACCCCGGCGCGCGCCACCTCCCCCTCGGCCAGCGCCAGGTGGAGAAAACCAAGGTCTAGGCACACGCGTAAGGCCCCGGGCGACCGTAGTCGTTCGGGGCCTTCCGCTCGCTTCCGAGTCCAACGGATGCGCCGGTGTGCTAGTGGACTCGCGACGCCATGGCGGTCGCGGACACCGGTCACCGCCCACAAGGCGCGGCTGGACCCACCGTAGCAAACGCTGGACAACGTCCGGTGGTCCGGTGCTAGGATCGCCTCACCTGTACGTGATGCCTGGGACAGCGAGACACAGGTGATGTCCGCATGTCCGACAGACGTACAGAACGGGGAAACGTCATGCCATTGCAGCGTCCCGCAGACCTTACGGCCCTCACGCCCGACGAGCTGTCCACGTGGCTCGCCGAGATCAAGGCCGAGGCCGCCCGCATCCAGGCCGCCCACGCCAACGGCGAGAAAGTGGATCTCTCCTACGTCGCCCAGCTCCAGACCTGGGCCGGTGAGGTCACCGCCGACAACGAGCGCCGCGCCGCCGAGAACAACGACGCCGCCGCCGAGGCCGAGGCCCTGGCCGCGCTCGCGAACCTCACCGCCGAACCCGCCCCCCAGGGCGACGAGGGCGCCCAGAGCGCACCGGCCCCGGAGGGCGCCCCGGTCCCCGAACCGGCCGCCGCCGACGCGGACGCCGTCGTCAACGCCGCGGAGAGGATCCTCGCCGCGTTCGTGAACAAGCTCCCGGCCACCACGCCCCCGCCCCCGCCGGAAGGCGGCGACGGCGGCGGTTCCGCCCCGAGCGTCGCCGACCTCGTGGGCGCCGGTGCGGGATCCGGCGCGCCGCCCGAACAGGCCGCGACCGTCTACCCGACCATGAATGCCGCCCCCGACCTCGGCAACGGCTACGCGTCCGGCCAGTTGCTCGCCGACCGCGCCCAGCTCGCCGGGGCCGTCAAGGCCAGGATCAAGTCCTATGGGCAGATGCCCTCGCGCGCCGACAACGCCGCGATCCTGCCCAAACCGCTCCCGGTCCCGGCCCACCAGCTCGCCGCCCTGGAAGTCGCCCAGGCCGCGGGCGGGTTCGCCGGTACCGGCCGCACCCAGGTGATCAAGAACCCGACCCGCCACGGCGTCGCCACGATCTACCGCGACGAGACGGACGAACAGTTCGGGACCGACCGGGACGCGAACACCCAGGTGATCCAGAACGCCGCCACCGAGTGGGTCCAGCGCGCCCGCGAGGGCCGCATGGCCGCGATGCGCGGGACCGACCGCCTCGCCCTCATCGCCGCGTGGTGCGCGCCCTCCGAACCCCTGTACGAGCTGTGCAACCAGTCCTCCACGGACGGTATGCTCCCGCTTCCGGAGCGCACCCTCAACCGCGGCGGCGCGATCATCCCCGCCAACGGCGGGTACGAGTTCGGCGCGATCTACGACGCGATCGGCAACAACACGGCCACCAACCAGCAACTCGTGGACGGTGTGACCAAAACCTGTATCGAAATCCCGTGCCTCACCACCGAGGACGAGCGCGAACACGCGGACTGGCTGTGCATCACCGCATCCATCCTCCAGAGGCGCGCGTGGCCGGAATCCATCGAAGCGTTCATCGCCATGGCGCTGGCGGCCAAGCTCCAGAAAACCAACTCGCGGATCATCGCCGACATCGTGTCCAAGTCGACCGACGCCGGGACCGCGGTGTCGTGCACCGACGACGACGCGTTCTCGTCCCTGCTCTCGGCCATCGAACTCGCCATCACGGACATCTCGTACCGCGCGTACATGTCCCTCACGGGCGAGTTCGAAGTGGTCCTTCCGGTGTGGGCGCTCCCGCAGCTCCGCGCCGCGATCTTCCGCCGCCGGGCCATTGAGGACCCGGTGAAACAGGACGCGTGGATGCAACAGCAATTCGCGCGGATCGGCGCCACGGTCCACTTCGTGTACGGATGGCAGGACCAGCACGTCTCGCCGCTGATCACCACATACCCGGGCGGCCTCACGCCGATCACGTCCCTTCCCACCGAGGTGGATTTCCTGGTCTACCCGGCCGGAACGTGGGTCGCCGGTCGCACGCCGGTGATCGACCTGGACACCATTTACGACTCGGCGGGCCTGGCGTCCAACAGCTACACGGCCCTGTTCGTGGAGGACGGGTGGGCGACCCTCCAGTCCTGCCCGTACTCGCGCGTCTACACCGCGTCCCTGAACCCCTGCGGGTGCGGGTGCGACGGTACCGGTGGCACGAGCCCGACGAGCCCGTGAGCTGGTTAAGCCACCATGCCCGTCGCGCCGCCGCAACTCGTCGCGTCGCCGGTCTCACCGGCGGCGCGACGCTACAGCATTCTTGACGCCGCTATCGGCCCCCTGGACCTGCCAGGGAACCGACTGGCGGGTGTCGAGTACGAGACTCCATTTTGCGTGTCGCCCACCGCGACCGACGTGGATTGCGAGTCCCCCGGCGAACTCGTCGCCGACACCGGAACCGCGATCGTCCACGGCACCGAGTTTCAGACCACGGCCGAACTCACGTGCCTGGCCCCCGGCGACCAGTACGCGCGCCTGCGCGACCAAGTCCTGGCACGCCTGGAGGGTGGCGAGCACGTCGCCGTAGAGGAAGAGGTGGCCGTGTTGCTCGCCGCCGCCTCGCCGGTGGACCTGGGCAGCGTCGCCGACGTCGCCGAGGCCTACTCGATCCTGGAGGACTACGCGTACGTCGAACAGCGCCACGGGATCCGCGCGGTGATCCACGCCGCCGTCAACACCTCGGCGCTGCAAGGCAACGCGCGCGAACTGGTCAAGTCCGGCGCCGCCTGGACCACGCATCTGAACACCATTGTGTACTGGAACGCGGGCCTTCCGCAGAACACGCTGTACGTCACCGGCCAGGTGGTCCTGTGGCGCGGCGGCGGCGAGGACTACCCGTGGGTCAACGACGAGGCGTCCGCGCTGAACCGGACCACCAATGAGTGGTCGCTGTTCGCACAACGCCCCTGGGCGGCCGGTTGGGAATGCTTCCAGGCGCGCGTGGAGGTGACGGCCCCGTGATCATCATCCTGTCCACAAGGGAAGACGGATCGTTCGTACCGCCTGAGGTACTGGCCGAGGAAATCCTAGAGGTCGCGCCCGATACCAAGGTGAACCAAGTGCGCGGACCCATCAGTGGCGTCAAGGTCCCTGAGACGGCCGCGGTCAAGTGGCTGATGCGGACCTATACCGCCTCAGGCAACAAGCGGAAAGGGGTTTGACCATGGGATCATTCCGACCGGCGTCCCCGATCCGGATGCGCGTGACGCGTCTGGACGACTGCGGGGTCCCCGCCTACGACGACGATTGCACGTACTACGTGCGCAACTGCACGGTCTCGGCGACCTGGGAGGACCAGGTGGAGGACCCGCAGGAATACCTGATGCGCTGCGACGACGACGTCTTGCAGTTCTACAAGCGGACCCGCCCCACCTACAAGTTCGCGCAGGCGTCCCTGTCGATCAACGACATCGACCCCCTGTTGCTCCAACTGATGATGGGGTTCGACGTCGAGACCGACGCCCAGACACTCGATCCGGTCGGCGGCCGCCTGAACGCGGCCACGTTCGGCGCTACCAAGTTCGCGTTCGAATTCTGGACCGAGATGGCGCCGTCGCCCAATCAGGCCCTCTGTGCGGGGGCCGACGGCCGGTGGGCCTACCTGCTGTTCCCGTTCGGGATCAACGGCCGGTGGTCCACGGCGCCGACGTTCGGCAACGGGACCGACGCCATGGTGATCCAGTGGGACGCCATGATCGGCGGGTCCTGGGAAGACGGCCCGTTCGACGTCGTGGCCGACGCCCTCGGCGAACCGGCGCCGCTCACGGACCCGATGCAACCGTCCCAGGTCTACCTGATGCGGGAGACCTCGGTGGCGCCCCCGGCGCTCACCGACGGGTGCGTGGTCCTCAGTTCGCCGACGTCGCCGACGTCGCCGTAACCAGCGCGCAGTACGGCGGCCGGATGCCTCGTCCGGCCGCCGATTCCATAAAGGAGGTAACCGGATGGCGTTGGCGCAATATAGTGACCTGTTCTGGTTCCCGTCCGGTGTTCTCGCGGTCGGGGTGGCCGCCCGCGTGTTCCCGTTGTCCTCCAACGTGCTGGCGCCTCTGTTCACCGATGCGTCCGGGACGACCCCCCTCGCGAACCCGGTGATATCGGATGCCACCGGGACCGTGACGTTCTGGGCCGAACAGGGGGAATACTGGTTGCACATCGACACCGAGACGTTCCGCATCACCGTAGGTGGCACACCGCCGCCGAGTGAGCTGGCAGAGATCACGATGTCGACCGGTGTCAGCGAGGGCGGCGAGGTCACCGCCAACGCCGTGGATCCCATCGCCGCCGACATCGCCGCGGTCCAGGCGTTCATCGTTGACGACGTCACCGACCCCCTGAACCCCAGCATCACCGAGATCACCGAACCGGCACGCACGGTGCAACTGGACGCCGCCGCACAGACACGCGCGCTCACGTGGTGGCTCATGGATGACACGGGGGCCCTGATCCAACAGGCGACCACCCCGACCCCGCTGCAACGGCGCCTATTCGTAGTACTCGGCCGTACCTTTTTCAACCCCTTGGCCGGTGCCATCATCGGGTCGAAATCGATTCACACGATGCTGCGCCAACAGGCGCCGCAAATGACCGATTTGATGGAAGCACTCGGCCCGTTTTCCCTCACGGGGAATGCCATCTCCCCTGTCGCCGGAACCCTCCAGTTCAACAAGACCGACGGCATGGTGTTCATTCACAGCATCGCCGAGGACTCCACCCCGTGGAACCCCCACGAGGGACCCACGCCCGCACAGGCCCCCGCGCAGTTCCGGCGCATCCTGCGCGCCACCGCGGCCCCCACCCCGATCGTGAACACCATCGACCCGGCCAACTACGACAACGGGGGCGTACTCACCCCGGTGGGCGGCGGCGCCGGTTCATCCACGATCCAACGCGTATTCGTCACTCCCGCCGACAACACGATAGACCAAATCAGTGTCCAATACGGACAGACTGTGTACTCGTCACTGGCAACGGCGATCGACAACGTAGGCATTGGTACGTTCATCCCCAACCCCGGACTCGCCGAGCTGTCCGCACTCATCGGCTATATCGTGGTCACCCGCACGGCCACCAACCTGGCCGATACGACACAAGCGCGGTTCATCAACGCCGGAAAGTTCGACAGACCTTAGAAAGCGAGGATGACACATGCCTGTCATCAACCCAATCGCGCCGTCCGGCACGGGCGATAGCGAACCGTGCGGGTGGATCATCAACCCCGAACAGTACGGATGCTGTACGGGCTGGTCTGATTATTCCCCTGAACTGCAAGAAACCGCGAGGATCCTCGCCGCCGCGTGGATGTGGGCGGCCACCGGACGCCAATACGGCCAGTGCGAAACCACGATCCGCACATGCGGTGAGCGCGCCGCACTCCCTACCTATCGCGCTTACCCGGTGACCCCGTTCGGATCCAGCGGGTGGGAACCCTACTTCGCCGGTGGCGCCTGGTGGAACGCCCCGTTCGGCGCTGGCCTGTGCTGTTCCTCCCGGTGCGAGATCACTCTCCCTGGTTTCGTGGAGAACACCGCCGCCGTAACGGCGGTGAGTGTCGGCGGCGTGGACCTGGAACCGGGCGACTGGCAGGTCTACGACCACAACACCCTCGTCCGGACCGACGGGGAATGCTGGCCGGTGTGCTGCAATGCCACCAGCGACGGCGCCGTAGAGGTCACCTACGGGGCCGGTCGCGCCATCCCCACGGACGTCCTCATCGCCGCGGGCATCCTCGCGTGCGAGTTCGCGGCCGCCTGTTCCGGCCAGCCGTGCCGCTTGCCCTCCCACGTCGCCTCCATGACGCAGATGGGAACCAGCGTCGACTTCACGACGCTACCCGGACCCGGGACCCCGGTCATGGCGCTGGGGATCGAAGAGATCGACCAGGTGGTGAAGATTCGCAACCCGTGGGGGAACGCCCGGCCGACCAGGATCGTGAACCCGAACCGGCCCGCGGTAAGGCGGCCGATGTGACCGATCCACTCGCCTGGCCGATCCAAGAGGAGTTGTTGGACTGCCTCGCCATCGCCTTCAACGACGGACAACACCCGGACCCGCCCAAGCTGATCTGCCACCGGTCCGGGAACGGCAACACCATTCCCCAGATCAATCCGGCCACCAAGGTCAATGAGTGCTGCGGCGGCCTCGCCTGGGTCCGCCTCATGACGTTCTATCCCACCCTCGGCGACCGCCAGTTGTCCGTCGCCGACACCACCGACAACTGTTTCCACATGCAAGCGCTACGGATCGAGATCGGGGCCTTGCGATGCTGGCCCCACGCCGGGAAATACGCGTCCTGCGACGACTGGGCCGCCAACGCCAACATGGTGGACGAGGACGCCGCCGCCCTGCGCCGGGCGCTCAAGTGCTGTTTCGTCCCCGGCCACGCCGACGACGGCGTGTCCGTCATTCAAGGCGCCTGGGCCGCCGCGGGGATCTCCGGACAGTGCGTCGGCGGTATCATCCCGTTGACGATCGGACCATTCACAACGGGGGCCCTGGATTGCTGCGCGACCAGTCCATGAACGAGCCGGGATCCCCGCTCGCCGCCGTGATCGGCACCGGCCGGTGCGGGACCGGGTACATGGCCGCCCTACTCGGCGGCGCCGGGATCAACGCCGGACATGAGCACTGGTGGCACGGCGCCCCGTGGCCCGGTCTCCCCCGCGCGGGCCTTGACGTCGACTGCTCGTGGCTGGCGCTTCCCGCCATCGAACAGGCACAGTGGACCGGGCCGGTGATCCACCTGGTCCGTCACCCCGTCCCCGTCGTCGCCTCCCTGCTCGGAACCCAGTTCTTCGCACCCGAAAACCTCGGATCCCCCTATCAACAGTGGGCCCTGCGCTGGTGCGAACAGGCCCGGAACCTCCCGCCCCTGGAGGCCGCCGTGGAATTCTGGTGCGCCTGGAACGCGCGGTGTTACGCCGTCGCCGACGCTACGATCCCTGTAGAGGACATCGCCCCCACCGCCGACGGGACCGGGCGCCTCGCCAACATCGCCCTCGTACTGCAAGGGAAACTCTCAGTGGACGTCGACATCACCGCCCTGGAACAGGCCGCCATGACCACCCCCACCAACGTCAACACCCGCGAGCGCGACCAGGTGGACGCCGACGTCGTGTGGGAACTGATCGGCAACCGCGCCCACGCGTTCGGGTACGCCCGATGAGGATCGCCGCGTACGTCCACGGATACCTCCCCCACCTCCCGGCCGGGTCCGAGACCATGCTCCACGAGATGATGTTGGCCCTCGGCGCGGCCGGTCACCACACCAAGGTGTTCACGGTCAACCACCCCGAACGGAACACCTCGTGGACCTACGAGGGGATCCCGGTCACCAACCGCACCACCGAGACCGCCGCCGACCTCCAGGTGGCCGCCTGGCGCCCCGACGTGATCGTCTCCCACCACGCCGTCGCCGTCCGCGCCATCCCACTCGCCGCCGAACTCGGCGCCGCCTCGGCGGTGATCGTCCACAACGATTTCCATCTCTCCCAGGCCCTCGTGAAGGCCCGGCCCGGACTGCTGGTCGCGAACACCCAGTGGGTGGCGAACAAGCTCAACCGGCCCCACCAGATGGTCAACGCCGTGGTGGTCCACCCGCCGGTGGACCCGGCGAAACACCGCGTCGACCAGCGCGGCGACATGATCGGCATGATCAACTTTTATGCGATGAAGAACCCGCACATGTTCTGGCGCTTGGCTGTCCGCTTCCCCGACTACAAGTTCCTGGCGGTCAAGGGCGCGTACGGACACCAGGAATTGCGGTCGCTGCCGAACGTGGAAGTGATCGAGCCGACCACGAACATGCGCGCCGACGTCTGGTCCCGCCTGCGGGTCCTGCTGGTCCCGTCCAAGTACGAGTCGTACGGCAAGGGCCCCGTGGAGGCCGCCGCGTCGGGGATCCCGTCCCTCGCCGCGCCGACCCCAGGCCTGCGCGAGGCCCTGGGCCGCGGCGCGACGTTCTGTCCCAGGATCAACAACCGCGCCTGGGAGACGGCCCTCCAGGCCCTCATGGAGGACCCGGCGGCGTACGAACGGGCGTCGGCGGCCGCGCTGGCGAGGTCGGCCGAGATCGAAGCGGGGCGCCCGGCCGAGATGGCCCGGTGGGTGTCCGCGGTCGAATCGCTACCGCTCCCAGAGTGAGGGCCGCGGGTACATCGCCCGGATCGCCTCGCCAGTCTTGGTGCGCCACGACCTGGCCGACACCGACACGATCGGTGTCGGTAGCTCCACGGCCTTGATCGTGTCGATCTTGGGGTCCGGCCCGGCCTCCACGGCGCGCGCGTGGTATCCCTCAAAGACGTTGATCATGGACCGGATCGCGAGCTTGGACGGGTCCGTCCTGATCTTCCGCGCCCACTCCGAGGCGGCCATGACCGACCCGGCGCTGGCGTACATGGGCCGGTGGGTCTCCCAGCACAGGGGTTCGGTGTCGGTGGGCCCGTACTCGGCGAGGGCGCGCAACAGGTTCGCGCCGCGGGTGCGCCATGGCGCCGTCCCGGGTTTCCCGCGGAGGGCGGCGACGTACGAGGCGAGTTGGCCGCGGTGGCGGTGGACGAGCGCGTCGGCGACCGGGCCGGTGAACATGAAATCGTCGTTCATCCACCACCAGTCCAAGGTGTTCGCGGCGGTGGTGAACCAGGCTTCCCACACGTGCCTGAACGGGTCGGGGTCGTCGGGGGTGCGCAGATGGCGGACGCTGTGCGGGTCGACGTAGTCCGGGAGGTGGCCCACGATGGTCACCTGGATTTCCATGTCCAGGGCGCCGCCGTGGGCGTCCAGGGACCGCAGTGCGTACTTGAGGAGATCGCCGCGGCGGGGGCCGACAGGGTAGACGAGGTGAAGCATGGCGCTACCGTAGTCCTATGGATATCGGGGTGCGGATCGACTACGAGTACAACCGCGGCGAGGCGCGGGTCCTCGCCACGACGATCGCCACGGACTTGGTGTTGGAGTTCGGCAACGACACCGTCACCTACGCGACCCCCCGCACGCCGGTGGACACGGGCCTGTTGCGGTCCCAGAACCAGAACGAGGTGAACCCGCCGGTGGGGTTCCGAGTGGAGGGCGCGGCGTTCAACCCGACCGAGTACGCGCCGTACGTGCACGACGGGACCCGCTTCATGGAGGCGCGGCCGTTCCTGGTGGAGGGCGCTACGATCGCCGCACAGCGCTTGAATTTCGAGTTCGAACGCACTTAGCAACACAGGGACCCAGCATGACCGACAACGCCACCTCGGCCCCCTCCGACGCGGGCACCGAGGAGACCCAAACCGCCACGGTGCACATCGCCCTCGTGGGCGAGGACGGGGAACCCAACGGCAAGACCAAGGCACTCCTCGTCAAGCGGCCCACGGTCGACCAGCTCGCCGCGTTCGATCAGACGGCCTATGAGTTCCGCCTGTTCTACGAGGCGTGGCAGGCCGACGCCGAGTTCACCGACGACGAGCGCGGCCGGATGTTCTCCAAGATGATCAACGGTATGAACGTCTTCACGGCTCGCGAGTACGACCAGGACTGGGTGGAGTCCGCGCTCGCCAAGGGCCGGATCACGTTCCGGTCCATCGCCGACGCGCTCGCCGCCGCCCGCGACGCCCTCGGCCTGCCCACCCCCGACGCGAACCCGGCGGCCGGGGCCGACATCACCGTGTCGTGACCACCGTCCTCCGATTCGACCCCCTGGCGGGCCTGGAGGCGCGCCCGTACAGCGTGGCCGTCGCCGGACACCTCATCACCGTCCCCGCCGCGCCAGCGTCCACCTGGCTGGCCGCGTGGGGCCAATACGGGGCGGCCGGGGTCCTGTTCGGCATGTTGACCGACCCGGTGGACCGGTACCGGCTCACCTCGGCCGTGATGAACGGCGCCGCCACCGGCGACCAGGTGGCCGCCGCCTCCCGCACGCTGTTCGCCACCGCCGCCGGGACCGGACCGCGCTGGTGGCTGGCCGAACGTCTCGCCATGTACTCGGTGTCGTGGTCCGGTGTCGGCGGCGAGATGTTGTCCCAGGGGTTGCGCCCGGCCGAGCTACCGCTTGGCGCCTGGGTCGCGTGCGCCTACCGGGTCCTGGTCACCTGTACGAAAAAGGAAGATTGGCCCGGCCTGGAAGGATCGCTAGTCCTCCCCCCGGCCGGGTACGATACGCAACAGTTGCCCAGCACTATGGGGGAGTTCTTCACCCCCTGATGCGCAGGCACGGGGGGACGGGGGAATAGCGTGGCCGTCGGACGCGCCGAAATTACGATCGTCGCCGACGCCGCCGAGTTCGACCGCCAGATGCGGCGCCTCGGCGACTCGGCGCGCAGGGCGTTCGGCGGATTCACCTCCGGCGCCGCCCAGGCCACCGCCCAGAGCAACCTGTGGCGCGACGCCAACGGCCGCCTCCACGACGAGTTCGGCCGGTTCGCCAAGGACACCACCGCCGGGTTCGGCGCCGCCGAGGCCTCGTCCCGCCGGTTCGGGGGCGCCCTGCTGGGCGTCGCCGGGACCTTCACCAAGCTACTGGCCGGATCCGCCGCCATGACGTCCCTTGTGGGCGTCCTCGGCAACGCCGCCGTAGGCGCCGCGAACCTCGCCACCGAACTCGCGCCCGCCGTCGGGATCATCGCCGCCCTACCGGGCGCTATCGGCCTCGGCGCCGCCGCCGCCTCCACGTTCGCGCTGGCCCTGTCCGGCGTCGGCGAGGCGTTCAGCGCGGCGGCGTCGGGGGACGCCGAGGCGTTCGCGGCCGCGATCGAGACCCTGGCGCCGTCGGCGGCGGCCGCGGCGACCGCCGTGCGCGACGCCGTCCCGGCCTTCCAGGAAATCCGGGCGTCGGTCCAAGGCGCGTTCTTCGAAGGGTTCGCGGCGTCGATCACGACCGCGGCCGCCGCCCTGGACGGGCCGCTGAAAGACGGTATGACCGCCGTCGCCCAAGAGGCGTCGGGGATCGTGAACGGCCTGGCCGCCGTGGCCGCCTCGGACTCGGGGATCCGGTTCATCGAATCGTCCTTTGTGGCCGTTGACAACGCCATGGCGAACCTCCAGGAACCGCTGGCCGCCCTGTTCCAGGCGTTCCTGGACGTCGGGTTCGCCGTGAACAACGCGTTCGGCAACACCGAGGCGTTCGGCGCAGGACTGGGCGCCCTGATCTCCCAGTTCGCGGCGTTCCTGTCCGAGGCGGCCGCCTCAGGCGAGGCCGTGTCCTGGGTGACCGACGCCATCGCCGTGTTCCAGGCCCTCGGCGCGATCATCTCGCCGATCCTGGGGATCCTCGGTTCCCTCGGCGAGGCGGCGGCCGCGTCCGGCGGGAACATCCTGGGGGCGTTCGGCGCCGCCCTGGGCGCCCTGGACGAGTTCCTGAACTCGGCCGAGGGCGTGGCGACCATCCAAACGGTGTTCGCCAATTTCGCGCTGGTCGCGAGCCTGGTCGGTAACACCCTCGGCGCGATCCTGCCGATCCTCGCGCCGCTGATCGGCGAGTTGACGTCGGGGTTGCTGCCGATCCTCCAGGCCCTCGCCCCCATCTTTGTCCAGATTGCACAGTTGGCCGTCCCGATCTTCCAGCAAATCCTGGCCGCGGTCCTCCCCCTCGTGCCGCCCCTTTTGCAACTAGCGTCCCAAATTCTCCCGTTGGTCGCAAATATCCTCGGCCTCGTCGTCGCCGCCGCCGCGCCGCTGCTGGAAGTCCTGGTCAACCTGTTGGTAAGCGTTCTCACGCCGCTGATTCCCGCCTTGACCCCGATCCTTGAGATATTCGGCCAGCTCGCCGCGACCCTGCTTGAGACCGTCACACCGATCATTCAAGTGGTCGGCGACATCCTGTTGTGGCTGGTCAATGAGGTGATCGTCCCGTACCTGATTCCGATTCTGGAAACCATTATCGAAATTTGGTCGGTGATCTTCACCGAGGCCCTGGGGATCGCCAAGCAAGCGGTGGTCGACACCGCGGAGGGCATCCTCGCCGGAATGGTCGCCCTGAAAGACGGCATAGGCGCGGCGATCAATTCGATCAAGTCACTGTGGACAGGACTCCAGAACGCCCTGAAAGCTGGGTGGGACTGGATCAATTCCAAGGTGTTCTCGCCCCTGAAATCGGGCGCCATCGCCGTTAAGGACGGCCTGGCCTCGGCCTGGAACTCGATCAAGTCCGGATTCAATTCCCTAGTGGACAAACTCGAATCGGGGGCCGAGAAAATCGCCGACGTCTTTTCCGGAATCTGGTCCGCGATCAAGGGCGCCTATAACGCGCTCGCCTCAGGATGGAACCGGATCGATATCGAGATCGGCCCGTTCTCCATTCCCGACTGGGTCCCCGGGATCGGCGGCGCCTCGTTCCACATCTCCGACATCATCCCCGACATCCCGCGCCTGGCCGAGTCCGGTTTCTCGTTCGGCACCGGCCTTACCGTCCTCCACCCCAATGAGGCGATCGTCAACGCCCGCGACTCGCGCGGCATCAACATGCTGGCCGACGCCATGGCCCTCGCCGCCAACCAAGGCGGCGGCGGCCTCGGCGGCGACGTCCACGTCTACATCGGCGACACCGAGATCACGGACTTGATCGACGTGCGGATAGAGGAACACGACACCGAGCTGGCGCACTCCGCGCGCACCGGATCCGGAAGGAGATAGCGCCCATGCCGACACTCACCGCCGAGTATTTGGACGACCTGGCCCGCGTCCGCCTGGAAGCGGACGACCTGTTGCCAGAGGTCGTCTACACGATCGAGAGGTCAACCGACGGCGGCGTCACCTGGGCCACCGTCCGCGGCGCCACCAACATCACCGACGGCGGTGTGACCGTGGTCTACGACTACGAATACACGCCCAACGTGGAAAACCTCTACCAGCTCGTCCAACCCCTGGTCTCGGACACGTTCGAACGGACCGTAGGCCCCAACGGCCTCGCCGTCACCGGCGTGGCGTTCTCCAGTGCCACCACCCCCGACAACGCCGCCCTGGACATCACAGGGAACATCGACCTTTCCGGCGTGATCAACCTCGCCGACTACTCCAACGGCGCGAACCAGACCGTGGTCGCCAAGTACCTCACCACCGGGAACCAGCGAAGCTACGGCCTGCGCGTCACCTCCACCGGCGCCATCGGCCTGTTCTACTCCCTCACCGGCGCCGCCGGACTCTCCGGAACCTCCACGGTCACCCTCTACGACCTCGGGTTCACCGACGCCCAATGGGTCGCCATCCGCGCCACCCGCGTTGCCGCCACCGGCGTGATCACGTTCTATATCGGCGACCGACTCAACCTGGACACCGCCATCTGGACCCAGATAGGGTCCACCGTCGCCGGGACCGCCGGAAACCTGTTCGTCTCCACCGCCGAACTCACCGTGGGCGTGTCCGGCGGGAACGTCGACCGCGCCACCGGCACGATCGCCCAGGTCCGCGTCCGATCCGTGATCGCCGGAACCCAGGTCGCCAACCCCGATTTCTACTCACAACCCACCGGAACCACCGTGTTCGCCGACGCCGCCGGACGCACGTGGACCGTGGGCGCCCAGGCCTCCATCCAAGGCGAGGACACCGCCTGGGGGAGCGCCGACACCGGCCAACTGTGGACCTCCTACACCAACGACGGGGACGCCATCTGGTGGGTCTCCGAGGGCGTAGGCCACGCCTACCTCATAGACGGCGCATCCTTCGGCAACGGCCGCTACATCCCCGGGACGTTCACCGACGTGGAAGTCCAGTACGACATCATCCTCACCGAGGGGTTCAGCCAGAACCGCGTATCGGTCCGCGGCACCACCGCCAACGCCTTCACCGGGTACCAGATCATCCTGTCCCGCGAGACCAGCGGCGCCAACGCCGGATTGATGAGCCTGGCCGTGTTCATCCCCTCCGAGGGACCTGCCCAAGAAATCCTGTTGCCCGCATGGCAGCTCGGCCAGCGCTGGCGGGTCAAGATCAGGGTGGTGGGGACGGTGATTGAGACCAAGGCGTGGAACACGGCGAACCCGGAACCGTCCACGTGGCAGTTGGTGAGGACGTCCACCCAGTTCGCGTCCGGGACCTTGGGGTTCATGCTGAACCTGTTCGCTGATGAGGCCGCGATGATGGACAACTTTTTCGTGTACCAGGTCCCGCCGCTGGTCGTCGCCACCGACGCGGTGACACCGCTGCAATCCGAGGTGTGGTTGAAGTCGATCGCGTTCCCCAGCCTGAACCAGCCGCTTGGGTGCATCGCGACGACGGCGAGGACGCGGCGGTCGCGGGTGGGCCTGTTCGACGTGCGCGGGCGCCACGCCATCCTGGGGATCGCCGACGTGGGCTCCACCGAGACGTTCACGATCGTGTTCAACACGACGTCGGTGGAACAGAACGTCGCGGTGACCGGCCTGTTGACGTTCGGTCCGCCCCTGCTCTTGCAGTCGCCGCCGGACGACGACCCCTCAGGGTGCGGGCCCATCGCGGCGTACCCGTCGGGGTGGTTCATGCCAGGGGACAACGTCCAGGCGCGCGCGCTCCCGGGCGCGCGGTTGTGGGAGTGGCAGGTCCCGTTGACGCGGGTGGCGCCGCCCTCGTCGCAGGCGATCATCCCGGCGCACATGACATGGAGCGTCCTGTGGCAGATGGTCAACACCTGGGTGGACCTGTGGGACGAGTGGGCGACCTGGGCCGAGCTGTGGGACGCGACGATCGCGCCCACGGCCATGTACCAAGCCTTGTCGGGTGGTGAAGGATGACCGACGCGGCGACGTTCGCGGACCTCATCGCGGGGTCGCACACGGCCCGGTTCGCGGCCATCGCCCCCAGCGGGTTCCAGACCGGGACCGACCCGTCGGGGGAACCGCTGCCGATCATCGGTGGATCGATCACATTCGATGCGACCGCGGACGTGTGGGCGTCGGGGAGTCTCACGGTGTCGGCGGCGTGGCCGGGCCCGAACGACGAGACCATCTCGGTGTTCGGCGGCGAGGTGTTCTTGGCCCGCGGCGTGGAGACCGGCGCGGGCGGCGTCGCCTGGTCGCCCCTGGGCTACTTCCGGATATCGGAGAACACCCAGGACCGGGCCGCGAAAGGCCCCATCACCCTCACACTGGACGACCGGATGATGACCATCATCGAGTCCCGGTTGATCTTCCCGCGCGTCTACGAACCCGACATCACCGTCCAGGCGGCCGTGGAGGACTTGGTCCTGGACGTCTACCCCAATGCGGTGATCGAGTTCGAATCGGGGACCGGCGCCGAGTTGATCGGCCGCCAGGTCACCGTGGAAGAGAACCGGTATGACGGCCTGGTCGACTTTGCCGAAAGCCTCGGCCAGCTCGTCTACTTCGACGAGCGCGGCGTCCTGCTGTTCCGCGACGTCCCCGACACCACCGAACCCGTGTGGACGGTGGCCGCCGGGCCCGGCGGCGTCCAGGTCAACGCCTCGCGCAAGCAGACGCGCGACAAGGTGTACAACGCCGTGGCCGTCTACGGCGAGGGCATGGACGACATACCGCCGGTGATGGCCGTGGCCTACGACGCGTCCCCGACGTCACCGACGCGGTGGGGCGGACCGTTCGGCGCGATCGTCAAGCGGTACGCGTCGCCGTTCATCACCACCGTCACCCAGGCCCGCATCACCGCCACGGCGATGTTGCGGCGTTCGATCGGCGCGCCCTACACGGTGTCCCTGTCGGTGATCCCGAACCCCGCCATGCGGCCCTACGACGCCATCCGCGTGATCTACGACGACGCCACCCGCGAGATCCACGTAGTGGACAAGTTCACGCTCCCGTTCGACGTCACCACCGCCGCCGGGATCGACACCCGCGAACAGACATCCACCTACGTGAGAGTGGAGTAGCCGTGGCCGCCACCCGTCGCCGTCCTCGCAAACGCGATGTCCTCGCGTCCTACCTCGTCGGCCGCCGCGACGCCAGCGGCGCGCGCCGCGGCCAAGGACAGATACTCACCTGGGACCCCGCCACCGGCGCCAACACCGTGTCGTTCCGCGGCCGCGAGTACGTGAACATGCCGTTCCAGATGTTCGGGACCGTCCCGTCCTACACCGGCGGCGATATCGTGGTGATCGACGGGTGGGCCCCAGAGGGGCGCCTCTCGTCCTGGTACATCGTGGGCCGCGTCGCCATTCCGCCGGTGACCGCTCCTGAGACGTAGAGGAGATCGTCCATGCCTACCACCACCCGCGGATACCCGTACGAGACTGGCGCCGACGAACCGGGACACTCCCTCACCGGAGGATCCAACGGCGCCTCGCCGATCCTCGCGCAAGTCGTGGACGCCGACGTCGGGACGATCGCCGCGAACCTCACCACCGCCCAGGGCAACATCGCCACCAACGCCGCGAACCTCACCGCCCACGAGGCCGACACCACCGCCGTCCACGGGATCGCGAACACCGCGGACCTGGTCGTGACGACCGACCCCCGGTTGAGTGACGACCGCGAACCGCTCGCCCACGCCGCCTCCCACGCCACCGGCGGGACCGACCCCATCACGCCCGCATCGATCGGTGCGTACCCGGACACCGGCGGCGCGATAAGCGGGGACGTGACGATCGGCGGCGTGCTCACCGTGGGGTCCACGATCTTCACGTCCGAACAGTTCATCCACAACACGGATTTCTACGCCAAGCTCGGCGGGAAGAACGACGCCGAGGCGGTCCAGTTCTGCGGGCGCATGACGACGCCGGGGGCCCCGGCGGCGGGGACGTGGGACACCGGTGACGCGGTGGTGGACTCGGCCGGGGTGTGGCATCTGTGCACGGCGGGCGGGACGCCCGGGACGTGGACCTGAGGGGGGCGTTATGCCGTTCGAACCGATCTATGGATTGCCGTACGAGGCGCCGTCGGATCTCCCGGGGTGGTCGCTTACGGGGGGCCCGACGGGGAACGACCCGGTCCTGGCCGAGAGGGTCGCCGCCCAGTTGCGGCGCCTGGATGATCTGATGCAATCGCTTACCGACTCGTTCGGTTCGTACCCGAACCTGATCCAGGCCGGATACCAGGACGCCATCGCACTCCCGACCGCGGTCGCCAACACGTTCTACAACGCGACCTACCAGCGCGGGACGGCGGCCATCGTGTTCGCCACACCGTTCGTGTCCACGATCCCGGCGGTGTTCGTGTGCGCGAACTCCACGGTGCCGGGGACGGTGATCGAGTGTTCCGCGTCGAACGTGACAGTGAACGGGTTCACGATCAACATCGCGCGCCAGAACAACGTCGCCACCGGCGTGTTCTGGATCGCGTCCGCGCAGACTCAGGTGTGAGGGGGAGTCGTGAAGGTTGAACCGCTGTACGGCCTCCCGGTAGAGGAACCGGGGGACGTGGAGGGGTGGTCGATCAACTCGGGTCAACCGGGTGATCTGCTGGCCGACGCCATCGCCGCCGAGCTGGACCGGATCGAAGGGAACGCGGACGCGTTCGCGCTGGCGCTGGCGGCCCTGCCGCGGACCGTCCAGGCGGGCCGTGTGGACCTGCCGTTCGAAATCTTCACCACGGTGAACCAGTCGTTCTACAACGGGATCCAGTGGCGTGGCGCCCAGTCGATCGTGTTCGAACGGCCTTTCGAGTCCACGCCCGCGGTGGTCGTGATCCCGAACAACACGACTCAACCAGGTTTCTCGATCGAGTGCACTGTTTCCAACGTGACCACGGCGGGGTTCACGGCGCGCCTGTCGGTCTCGGCCGGGTTCGTCGGGACGTTCGTTTCGCGGTGGATCGCCATGGAGCCCACCCAGTAGCGGCTGTTGCCTCATGTAAACACGAGGCACGAACACGCGTACGCCACAAATCGGACGGGTGTGCGAAACGAGGGAACGGGAAGTGTCGCACGCCCGACAGTAGACGGTAGGATTACGTCCAACGAGCAACGGTGCGGAGGGGTCCCATGACCGATAGCCACGACTGGCATCTATTCGACGCCGAACGCGACATCTGGGTCCGCCAGACGACCGGCCCCGGCGAGCCCGACCGGTACGAGGTCCGCACCGGCGACGACGGCCCGGTGACCGTCCTGGACGCCGCCGGGTTCGCGCAGTTGCGCGACCCCGGACCCAACCCGCGGGGCCTGTGATGGCAGGCGCGAACCCCAACCCCGCGTACATCACGGCCGCCATGTGGTGGTTGTGGGACTACGTCGACAGGGCCGAGGAGTACGGCGGTGTCCGCCTCGGCGGGATCTACGCGGACAAGCCAGGCAACCACAACACCGTCAACGCGAACCTCGCGAAGTGGCCGAACAACTATTCGGTGCGGAACCCGATCGACCGGCGCGACCCCCGGAACAAGGCCCGCGCGATCGACTTCACGATGAACGCCGCCGGAATGCGTCTGATGACCGGTCGCCTCGTGGCGGGCGTCAAGCGCAACGATCCGCGCTTGCGAGGCGTGAAGGAGTTCTACGGGTCCATCGACGGCGTCCACGTCGTCGGCTGGATCAAGGACGACGAGGACGGGCCCTGGCGGACTGCAAGCTCGGACTCGTCCCACACCTGGCACGTCCACGGCGCGTTCCTCACGCCGTACGTGGACGACATGGAGACCATGAGGGCGTTCGCATCGCTGATTTCCGGCCAATCGCTGGCCGACTACCTGGGGGGGACCATGCAACTCGACTTGCCCAAGCACGGGGACAAAGGCTCGTGGATCGGCTTTTTCCAGCGGCGCCTGATCGACCAGGGCGCGACCCTCCCCAAGTACGGGGTGGACAACTCGTTCGGCGACGAAATGGCGTCGGCCCTGCGCTGGTGGTGGAAGAATGTCGTCAAGTCCACCTGGCCCTACGACGGGAAGGCCATCACCTCGGACGTGGCCCGCCACCTGATCGGGATCGACAACGGCGCGCCGACACAGGCACAGGTGGACGCCGCGGTCGCCAAGTTCCTCAAGGCCAACCCGGTCCCTCCCGGGAAGACACCGACCAAGGTCACCATCGATTTCCCGGCGGTAACTGGCACCGTCACAGCATCGCAGTAACCCGGGGGTGCGCGTGGAGCGGCTGTTCAACACGATCGGGGCCGCCTGCGCGGCGATCGTCGCACTGGCGGGGGTGGTCAAGATGATCATCACGGGGGCCCGCCGGTGGGACCGTCTACTCACCAGGATGGAAGCGTTGGAACGTGGCGCGACCTCGGTGGACGTGCGCCTGGGCCGCATTGAGAACGTCCTCACTAGACAGCAACGGGGGAACGACTATGACCGCACCGACGCCGCCTAACCGCGGCACGATCTTCACCGGCGAGTTCTGGACCGAGACCGCGGACCGCGCGGTCAAGTCCGCCGCCGCCGCGCTCGTCGCCAAGGTCGGCGACAACGCCCTGGGCCTGTACGACCTCGGGTGGGACCTCGCCTGGAAACTCGTGGTCGCCTACACGATCATCTCGGTGGCATTCTCGGTGATGTCGGCGCCGGTGCACCGGCGCGGGACAGCGAGCCTGCTCTAGACGACCGGCGCGGCCGCCCACGGGGGGAGGGGCGGCCGCGGCCGGGGGGAGGGAAAGGCCCGGCGCGGGGGACGCCGGGCCTTTCGTATGCGCGTTGATACCGGGCGCGAGTCTACCCCGTCCCCTCCGCATACAGGACGAAACGGTCGGCCCCATCACGCCGCATCCGCAGCGGCCGCGCCCGCGTGTGGTTCTGGGCCGCCAGTAGCGCCCCCTCAGGGACCTCCCACGACGACAGGACACCGTCCGGCCCGGTGAGACACCACCGGTGATCGTCGTCGCCGTCACGGCGCGCCCCGGGCCGCTGGTAGACGATCGCGAGCGCGTCGACCGGGTACACGCCGATCCGGTCCCCGCCGTGGGACTGGATCCGCTCGCCGCCGGGCGCCAGCGTCGCCAGGCGCGGACGCAACCGCGGCTCCATGTACGCCCGCCACGCGGCGATGGCCGGACGCGGGTAGTGCCACAGCTTCACCCACCGGCGGGCGGCGTCGCCCAGGCCCGCGAGGTTTCGGCGCCGCGCCTCGTGGATCGTGGACACCGCGTGTCCGGTCTCGGCCGCCCACTCGGCGGCGGTGATGTACTCGATCCCGTCCAGCTCGATCACGACGCCACCGCCGCGTTCCAGGCGTCCCGGACCGGCTTGACCCAGTTCCGGCCCGTCGCCTCGTGGAGCCCGCCGCCGACGGCCACGGCGATGGCCTTACCGGTGGGCCACTTCCCGTGTTCGTGGAAGTAGGCAAGGGTCCACTCGTACGCCTCGGTGGAGCCGGTGAAGTACGTCGCCATGAGCGCGGCCGGGTCCGGCGCGCTGGCGGGCGCCTGGTCGGTGACGACGCGCAGGACCGGCGCCGGGGCCGGGGTCTCCAGGGGGACCTGAACATCCGCGCGCGTATTCAGGTCGACGCGCGCGCGCTTCCAGGGGTTAGCGTCGGCCACCTCGTCGGGCGCGAGCGCGCCGGGGCCCGCGTAGCGCGCGGCCATGCGCTCGCGCAGTTCCGCGCGCGCGGCCTCGTCCAGGATGCCGCGCTGGTGGGCGGCGCCCATCGCGCGGTGGAACGCGCGCTCCCAGTACGCGCGCGTGGCCCAGGACGCGCGGTGGTGGCGGTACGCGCACGTCTCGATCCTGGAGATCCGCCGTTCCCGGTCGGTGCGGTTGGTGTCGGCCGACGTGGCGGTCCCGCCGAGGCGGACCCGGATCCGGTCGGCGGCCGCGGCCGCCTTGGCCCAGGTGCGGGCGGCGACGCCGCGGCGGTGGTGTCCGGCCTCGCGCGCTTCGAACGTCACGAGCCAGTGCCAGGCGATGGCGGCCATGAGAGGGAACGGCGCGAAAAACCAGCCCAGCTCACCCCCGCCGTGCCAGGCGATGGCGGCCATGAGGGACGAGAGGATCCACACGGCGGCGTTGTACTGGTCGAACCCGGCGCGGCCGGACGTCCGGTGCCAGTAGGACAGGCCAGCGCACAGGGCGAGGGCGCCCTCCAGGCAGACGAATACCGCGGCGCGGATGTCCCAGGCGTCGGCCACGGTGTTGAGGTTGCCTTGGACGGCGTGGGCGGACAGGCGCGTGGCGGCGACGGCGACGAGGGCGACGAGTCCGAACCGCAGCGCGCGCGCGCGAGCGGCGGCGCGGCGCGCGCGCGCGGCCGGGGTCGCGC
>LLBZ010005162.1_pt1 | contig 53929 bp, 48 predicted proteins | sample 1489421 | NCBI WGS metagenome assembly LLBZ01 (sample SAMN04092657, study PRJNA295927) | soil metagenome | biome: Soil prokaryotic community; feature: Bulk soil; isolation source: soil from tomato rhizosphere | host: tomato cultivar Moneymaker | place: South Korea | collected 2011-11-01 | reverse complement strand
GTAGTATAGCCGAGTTAATTTATCCCATTTTTTGTGAGCTCACGAGAGTTTGGGAAATCGACCAAACAATGATCAAAATATTTATTAGACCAGAAACAAGAAAAATATGAATTGTATATCTTGAATCATTTTAGTGATACTAATGTAGTGATTAGTAATTAAGACAGGTTGCGATAATGAAAGTTAGTGTAAAAAAGTCAATTTTATCTGGGATAATTCAATGTCCCCCCAGTAAAAGTTATAGTCACAGGGCAGTCGTTATTTCAAGCCTAGCATCGGGAAGATCAATGCTTAATAATGTATTACTCTCTAGAGATACTAGGGCAACTTTGAATTGTTGCAAAATGTTAGGAGTTGACCTACAGCTAACTGGATTATCAAACAATTTAAAGGAGAATAGTACTAATGTTACTGTTAATAGTAAGGGCGGGCGTGACGGCCTTTTGACGCCCAATGATGTTCTGCAAGCAGATAATTCTGGCACTACAATTAGGTTGCTAACTTCCGCATGTGCTCTAGTACCCCGAGGTTATAGTATATTAACTGGAGATGATAGTTTGCGAAAAAGACCTATGGAAGATCTGATAAAAGCACTTAACCAATTAGGGGTAAACTGTTTTTCTGCTACCCCGAGTTATTTGCCGCCAGTTATTGTCCAAGGCGGTGGAATTGGAGGAGGTATTGCTCAAATAAGCGGTCAGATTTCTAGCCAGTTTATCTCTTCTTTGCTTCTGTCTGGTATTTTTTCAAAAAAGGGCATCACTATTCAAGTATTGGGAAATCAAGTATCACGACCCTACATTGATTCAACAACTCACGTTATGAAATGCTTTGGAGTAGATATTCAACACGAAAGAAAAAATATTGAATCAATAAATTCAAATCGGCAGGGTTCTGGAAAATTGGTGCAAGATGTTGGTAATCAAATAACAGAAGAATATTTTATCTCTCCCAATCTGGAGTATCGTGCTGAGGAATTTGTTGTTCCCGGTGATTTTTCTACGGCAGCTTTGTTAATGTCTTCAGCATATTTGTCCCAAGGGGAACTGACAATAACCGGTTTGAATTTTGATATGCCTCAAGGAGATATGGCCATAGTTGATATCATAAGGGAAATGGGAGGCCAAATACATGTTGACAGGCTAAATGGATGGCTTAAAGTAAATGGTAATTCCAGGCTGCAAGGAGGTAATTTTAATTTGACCAAAACACCTGACCTTTTACCAGTTTTGGCAATTTTGTCATTGGCCGCAACAGGTGAGACTCAAATCGAGGGCATTTCACATGCGAGATTCAAAGAAACCGATCGTGTTGCTAATGTTGCCACACAACTTTCCAGATTTGGCGCCTCTGTAAGCGAGAAAGTAGATTCTATAAGAATAAAACCGCCAGCACAGATAAAAAGCACTAGTGTCGAATCTTTCAATGATCATCGGTTGTTCATGGCCTTTGCAATTGCGGGCCTGGCAACAGAAAATTCAATTGTGGAAGGTGCTGAATCTGTTGATGTTTCTTATCCGCAATTTGTTGATGATTTAAAAGACTTGGGAGCTGACATCCAGTTTTTAAAGTCATGATATGAAAATGGGTTTATTTTCCTTTATCTCCCTTGTCTCCGATATAAAGTTCTAAGAATAATAATATATCAGAGTTTAGAAATGGTTTTTAATCATGCCATCAAACATACTTGGTAATAATTTTACTTTACAAAGTTTTGGAGAAAGTCATGGCAAGTGTATCGGAGCGGTAGTAGACGGCTGTCCTGCCGGACTAAAATTATCAGAGGCTGATATCCAACCAATGCTTGATTTGAGAAAGCCCGGTCAATCTAGTATCACAACACAGAGAAAGGAGTCTGATACAGTTAACATTTTGTCAGGCGTTTTTGAGGGTTATACTACAGGAGCACCCATTTGCATGTTGATTTGGAATACCGATTCGGATTCAAGATCATATGAGGAATTTAGAACAAAACCCAGACCTGGTCATGCAGACTACACTGGATTTATCAAGTATGGCGGCTTTAATGATTATAGGGGAAGCGGCAGGTTTTCAGGTAGACTAACGGCAACTATTGTTATGGGAGGGGCAATCGCATTAAAAATTTTGAAAAATTATCTTGACATTGAAATTGTCAGCTATACAAAATCAATTGGAAATATAGAATTGGATACTCGAAATATTTCATTTAGCACACTAATGTCTGAAAGATATATGAATGACGTTCGTTGTCCAGATGAATCAGTGTCCGCTAAAATGAAAGAAGAGATAATATCTGCAAGAAGGGATGGCGATTCGCTTGGTGGAATAATAGAGTGCATTGTCAGTGGAGTCCCAGCGGGGTTGGGTGAGCCAATTTTTGAGTCAATAGAGTCTGAAATATCAAAAGGTATGTTTAGTATACCTGCTGTAAAAGGGGTTGAATTTGGAAGTGGTTTTTCGGGTACAAAGTTAAGAGGGTCGATAAACAACGATTCATTTATCATAAATAAAGATGATGGCTCCATAATGACCAAGTCCAACAATTCGGGTGGGATACTAGGCGGAATTACTGATGGAATGCCCTTGGTATTTAGAATAGCGTTTAAACCTGCTGCCTCCATTCCGAAAACTCAAAAAACAGTAGACCTTAAACAGATGAAGGAGTCTGATTTGATTGTGACGGGAAGGCATGATCCCTGTGTTGTTCCAAGGGCTCCACCTGTGGTTGACAGTATTGCAGGAATCCTACTGCTGGATAGTTGTATCAAAGCCAATTTGATTCCAAGAGTTCTCAAATAGGGTGTGATTGAACATCATGTCTTTGGATGAAGTTGACAAGTTAAGAAACGAGATGAAACAAATAACAAACCAAATACTGGGTTTGATAGGTCAAAGGATGGAGCTTGCCAAAAAAATTGGAGAAATTAAAACAATGTTGGATTTAGATATTGTAGACGATAAAGCCGAATTAGGTGTAAAAAGTCACGTTTTAGATAATTCAAAAAACTTTAGTCTTGACCCTGAATTTACAGGTAGAGTCGTGAATTTGCTAATTACCGAAGCAGTTAGGATCCAAAATATTGAAAGAATGAAAAAATTGAATCAAGTGAATAATAACCTCAACAACACGTCTGGCAATATTAAAAAAAATGGTATTAAAGTAGACGTAAAAAATAAAACTTATCTAGACAATTCTAGTTTAGAGGGCAAAGGACCAAAAATTAGGTCTCATCTAGATGTTTTTAATTTCGCGAAAACCCTGGAGGCTAACGGAAAAAGCATCATACATATGGAGGTTGGAGAACCAGATTTTCCACCCCCTGTGGAAGTTCGAAATGAGTTGAGCAATATTTATGACTCTGGAAAATTTCATTATACTCAAGCAGCAGGGATCGCAGAACTTCGTGAACGTTTGTCCAAATACTTGACAACTTTTTTTACAGAGAAAACAGAAAGTAAGAAACATGATAATTTTGTAAATCCAAAGAATATTATAGTTACCCCAGGTGGTAGATTCGGTATTTTTATAACTTTCTCTTCGTTACTTAGACCTGGTGATGAAATCATAGTTATAGAACCTGCCTGGCCAGCTTGTCACGATTGTGCGAATTATCTAGGAGTGAAAACGAGGACAGTGAAATCAAATTTGGAAAATGGCTGGGAACCTGATTTGAATGATATAGAGGACCAGATAAACATTAATACAAAAATCATTTGTTTAAATTATCCCAATAATCCGACTGGTAAAATCCTTTCAAAAGAAACTCTAAAGAAAATAGTAGTACTGGCATCAAAATCAAATCTCTATCTTTTAAGTGATGAGGTATACTCCAATTATGCCTACAGACCATTTGAAAGTATTATCAATTTTGGTTACGAGAAAGCCATTTTGGTAAGTTCATTTTCAAAAACTTTTGCCATGACTGGATTCAGGGTAGGTTTCGCTTATTCGGCGGATAAAAATATCATTAATAAATTAATAAATATTCAGGCTTTAGCATTAACATCAGTGGCCGAACCCATGCAATATTGTGCTTCTCTTGCGCTTAATTCGGATCCACAAATTAACCGTCGGATAATGAAGGAACGAATAGAACTGGTATGCAATGGGTTGAAAAATTTGCCATTTGAATATGTAGTGCCAGATGGTGCGATGTATGTTTTCGCAAGAATTAATAAAGAACTAAAAATTTCGGACTTGAAACTTGTCGAAAGCCTATTAGACAATGGTGTAGCGGTCGCACCTGGAAGTGGATTTGGTTCAAGTTACTCTAATTTCATACGCATTTCCACCTGCATTGAAACACAAAAGATCAAAACAGGACTTGAAGTGATTAAAGAAACCCTCGGCAAGATTTAAAGAGTAGCAAAATCAATGTTTAATTGCTATAGCGAATGTGATCTAGTTGTCTAATGTCCTGATAATAGGTGCCGGAGGGCGAATGGGTGGGTGGTTTTTTCGTTACTTTTTATATCTACGTGATCAATATAAAGATCACTCGAAGACAACTAAAAAAACGACTAGTAATAATTATATGAATTTAGACAAGATATTTCTAGTGGATAGTAAAAAAATAGATTTTGTTGACAGTTTAATGTGTAAAAATGTTTACAGCTCTCAACAAGTTTCGGATTTTGTAAGACAAAGTAACATTATAGTTTTTTGTACCCCTTCAGATATAACTATCGGGCTATTCAGAAAACTAATAAAACTAATTCAACCAGGTACAATTATCATAGAGGTCTCTTCAATAAAAAACAAAATCCATAAAAAGTTGAGAAAGTATTATCTGAATCAGAGAAATTTCAGACTCATTTCCATACATCCTATGTTTGGACCTGGAGCGCTTGTCTTTTCTAATAACAATATCATTTTGCATGTGCCAATTGAAAGTTTTAGTACCTCAAACGGAACCAAGCTAGTAAAAAGGATTTTTCCGATATTTAGGGTTATTAAAGTGGATAATGCCACAGACCATGATTCCCTAGTATCAATTGTAATTAGCTTAATATACTTTATAAATTTGGTATTTTCAAGAATGTTAATTGATACACTGAACAAATACGATGCAAAAAGTAGTAAGGTAAATCTTAAATTTCTAAAACAGATCTCTGGGAGCTCTTATAAAGTTCAATCCATGCTAAGCGAAAGTATTCTTACAGATGATCCATCCCTATTTTCGGGACTTTTCTTAAATAGTCCAATATCAATATCTACAATCCGTAAATATGGAAAATTGTATAACGATTTATCTGCGCATCTAATGGGAACAAACAAAGATTATCTTGAAAATTACGTAACTGATGTTAAGAAAGAAATCGCATCTCAAATTGACTTGGATGAATCATACAGGAAACTATACAAACTTCTAAGCAAAGACTAGCTAGAATATTTTATTGTACTATGAGTTCTCTCAATCAATAAGAACATATATGAATCTAAATTCCTCTTAACCTATGGCTATAAGAAGATGGCTAGATAATCAAGTATCATTAGAACCGCTAAAAGATGTCAAGATTGCGGTAATAGGATATGGCATTCAAGGAGCTGCACAAGCTTCGAATATGAAAGATTCTGGACTGTCGGTGACTGTTGGCCTTAGACCAAATGGCAAGACATGGGAAAAGGCCATATCAGATGGTCACCGTGTCCTAAAAGTTGATGATGCGGTAAAAGAATCCGATCTTATACACATTCTAATACCAGACATGGAGCAAGAAAACACTTTTAAAAATGAAATTTTACCACATCTGTCGGAAAACAATACAATTAGTTTTTCACATGGCGCTGCCATCCATTGGAAGTGGATTGAGCCTCCCGCTAATGTGGACGTCATAATGGTTGCTCCAAAAGGACCAGGTCAAAGGGTAAGAGAATTATTTCTAGAAGGGTTTGGCACTCCATCCTTGGTAGCTGTTCACCAGGATTATACCAAAAAAGCATGGGATAAGACTCTAGCTCTAGCTAAATCCATTGGAAGTACTCGACCTGGAGTCTTGGAAACCAATTTTAGAGAAGAAGTCGAGACAGACTGGTTTGGCGAACAGGTTGATCTTTGTGGTGGAGTTCATCAAATGATTTTGAAATCGTTTGAAACTCTCGTCGAAGCAGGATATAAACCAGAAATTGCCTATTTTGAGTGCCTCCACGAATTAAAACTAATAGTAGATTTAATTCAAAAATACGGAATCACTGGCATGTATAACAGAGTCAGTGAAACCGCAAGATATGGTGGATTAACTAGAGGTAAAAGAGTAATCGATGAAACTTCGAAATCAAAGATGAAAGAGGTCTTAAACGAGATCCAGTCAGGTCAATTTGCTAACGAATGGGTCAGCAATTACAAAAAAGATAGGAAAACCACTTTTGAAACAATGCTTTCGGAGTTAGAGAATCACGAAATCGAAAAAGTAGGTAAAGATCTAAGAAAAATGATGTGGCCTAGTGAAAATGTAAATTGATATTAGCGTAAAATCCTGGAAATTTTGAACTCGCACTCATTTTTTCACATTCTTTAATATGTGATCTATTATGATATCCAAGGAAGTTCCAGGACCAAAATTTCCAGTAATACCCGATTTTTCCAGTTCGCCTTTGTCTGACTCTGGAATCACTCCTCCTCCAACTAACAAAATATCATCAACATTTTTCTCTTTGAGTAGACGAGATACCTTCGGAAATAAAGTCAGGTGAGCGCCATTTAATAAACTCATTGCAATTACGTCCACATCCTCTTCTATAGCTGTTTTTACTACTTGTTCAGGAGTACAAAAAAGACCAGAGTAAATTACTTCCATTCCTGCATCCCTTAGGGCTCTGCAGATCACAAGTGCACCCCGATCGTGACCATCTAATCCAAGCTTGGTAACAAGAATTCTAATTTTTTTAGCCTGAAGATTTGGGTTTTCATCGCTAATATCTACGTCTTTGGTCAATGTGGCAGCCATATTCAATTATACTATAGGTTAAGGGATTAAAATATTTTATATCATTTACCTGTATTCAAAATTTTGTTAATCAGGAATAAAATAAAAAGATCAATAATTTCGCACGTAGCAATGCTTTAATGTTCAATAATCTTATTTAATGTGAAAATAATGGCTCTTTCTGGGAACCTAGAAAAGTACTCTGGTCTAGTTGATACTCAATTCAAAAATTCAGAGATTGCGCTAAAATTTTCAGAAAGAAATTCATTTGACAACAAGGAGGAATTAGCCGCCTTTTTATACAATTGTAATATGAAAGATTTGTTATCCCTTTCCTCTACTGCCAGAAGCAAGTTTAATTCAGATTCTAGGATTATTACCTACTCAAGAAAGGTGTTTATTAATCTTATCAATCTATGCAAGGATTCATGTTCTTATTGTACTTATAAGAAAGAGCCTGATGATTCAGGGGCTGTAATGCTCTCACCTGCACAAGCATTGGCAATAGCCGAAGCAGGTCGACGTGCTGGATGTACTGAAGCATTGATCGTAACTGGAGAAAGGCCTGAAACAATATACCCGCAGGCCAAAACCTGGCTTAATAACCTAGGCCATAAAAATCTAAGCGAATTAATTTCTGATCTAAGCGAACAGATACTTAAAAAAACAGGTTTGTTACCACACACAAATGCTGGATCTCTTACAAAAAGCGAAATGGCAAACTTAAAGTCAACAAACGTAAGTCTTGGTTTGATGCTTGAGAGTTCGAGTGATCGACTACTTAATGCGGGAGAGGCACACGAAAAAGCGCCCAGTAAGATACCTAAAGTAAGAATGAAATCACTCATAGCAGCTGGCGAACTAAATTTTCCTATTACTACTGGACTATTAATTGGAATTGGTGAAAGTTTCGAGGAGATTATCGACTCTTTGATCTTGATAAATGAGATCAACAAAAAATACGGCCATATTCAAGAAGTAATAATGCAAAATTTTTTACCAAAAGTGGGTACCCCTATGGAGTATTCAAATTCGCCTACTTTTACATATTTTTTGAGATGTGTTGCATCTGCTAGACTTATTCTTCAAAATATTAGTGTTCAGGTACCTCCAAATTTGAGTCCTAGTATTTATGCTAGATACTTAGATGCGGGTATTAACGACTGGGGCGGAGTTTCTCCATTGACTCCGGATTATGTAAACCCCGAATGTCCTTGGCCAACCATTAAAGAACTAAGAGAAACGACATCAAATAAGGGATATGTATTGCGAGCTAGGCTACCATTGTATCCACAATATCTTATAGATCCTCTGTTACAAACTAAGTTTGTGGATCCTTCACTGAAAGGCTATATAGAACCACTTGTAGATAATTACGGTTTGGTCAAAGAGGACAATATAAAAGATGAGTATTGAAAAATTATTTAAAAATCTAGACCCTGAAATCTCCTCCATTTTAGATAAGGTCTTAGATAATAAAGAAATAACTACAAATGAGACTATTCAATTATTTGAATCGACAAGCTCAAACCTGACTGCAATTTCTCTGGTTGCAGATGAATTAAGATCTCGAAAAAACGGCGACAAAGTTACTTATGTTATAAATAGAAATATTAATTTTACCAACGTATGTGTAAAACAGTGCGGCTTTTGCGCTTTTAGCAGAGATTTTAGGATGGAGGAAGGTTATATGCTACCCATTGAGGAAATTGTCAGACGTGCCAAAGAGGCCTGGAATTTGGGCGCTACTGAAATCTGCATACAGGCAGGATTGCCGCCAAGCATGGACGGCATGCTCTATATTGACATTTGCAAGGCCATTAAGATGGCGATACCCGATATTCATATCCATGCGTTTTCCCCAGAGGAAATATTGTACGGCTCTAGCCGATCAAATACTACAATAGAGGACTATCTAAAAATGTTAAAAGAAGCAGGATTGGGCAGTTTGCCTGGAACCTCTGCCGAAATCCTGGTGAAAGAGGTACGAAATAAAATATCGCCTGGGAGAATAAAAGTCGAAGATTGGATCAAAGTAATTACTACCGCTCACATGCTAGATATCCCTACCACCTCTACAATAATGTATGGTCATATTGAAACCTACAGTGATATTGCGACTCATCTTGATATTATCAGAAAAATCCAGAAAGAAACAGGAAAATTCACAGAATTCGTACCCCTGAGCTTCATACATAACGAGGCCCCGATGTCAGAACATAACTTGGTAAAGGGGATTAGAAAAGGTGCTGATGGGATGGAAATAATGAAAATGCATGCGATATCTCGTATTTTTTTCAATAATCTTATTGATAATATCCAGGTTTCCTGGGTAAAAGAAGGACCGAAATTATCTCAAATACTTTTGAACGCCGGGGTTAATGACCTTGGTGGTTGTTTAATTAATGAGAGCATTTCTACAGCGGCCGGATCACAATACGGACAATTCATGAAGCCACTTGATATGCGAAAATTGATTAGGGCAAGTGGAAAAATTCCTGCTCAAAGAACCTCAAGATACGAAATTATCAGAGAGTTTGGTTCTATCGACGAAAATGATGAGGAAAGTTTACTAGATAAAGTAGACCCCGAGATTTTTGGGTCGTATAATAGTCTCATAAAGCTTAATGAATACCGGTATAAGAAAAAGTAAAAATCATTGGTCTTGCAAAATTTATTAAAACAAAAAGCAATATAAAGTCAGCTGTTACAAAAATTTTTATACTCTATTCCAAAAGATCTAGTAAAATTTGTATTTGGATAACAATAACGATGAATTTAGAAATGATATTTTAAAAGGATTAAGCAAGACTGATCAGAAGTCTACGCCGTCAAAATATCTATATGATGCGTTAGGTTCTCAATTATTTGAGTACATAACAGAACAACCAGAATATTACCCAACCCGTACTGAGATAAGAATCTTAAAAAATAATTCACATGACATAATTAAAAATATTTCAAAAGAGATAGTGTTGATTGAACTTGGAAGTGGTAGCTCAAAAAAAACTCGATATTTGTTTGATGAAATCTTGAAAAGGCAAGAAAAATTATTTTACTTCCCAATAGATATTTCAATAAATTTTCTAGACACAATAGTGACGGATCTTGAATCCTTAAATAGGAATCTAATTATTAGGGGTATTCCGGAAGATTATATAAACGGTATTAAACAGTGTAACAATTTACTATTTGAGAACAATATTAGTTTTGATACTTTTTCAAGATTAATCGTATTTTTCGGTTCAAGTATTGGTAATTTTGAGCCAGAAGATGCCAGAGATTTTTTAAAGCAAATTAGAATTAATATGCATGATAAAGACTTTCTTTTAATTGGATTTGATTTGGTAAAAGAGGTTCATTTGATTGAACCAGCTTATAATGATAAAGCTGGATATACATCAAAGTTCAATCTAAATTTGCTAAATCGAATAAATAAGGAACTAGATGGTAACTTTGTATTAAAGAATTTTGATCATTATGCTTTTTATAATACCGAAGAAAACAGGATCGAAATGCATTTAAGGTCTAAATTGAATCAAAGGATCAACATTACTGGAAATAAAGAGTCAATTCCTATCTTGGAGGGAGAAACAATACATACGGAGAATTCGTATAAATATGACAAAGCGAAAATTGAAAAATTAGCATCAAGATCAGGATTCATGGTTGAGAAAATCTTCTCTGACGAAAATAATTGGTTTAATTTAGTCCTATTGCGACCATGCTAGAATATAGTATCGTATCGGATTATACTAGCCACTACAGAAGGGAAATAGGTATTGTCTCTTAAATAATCTGTGATTACGGAGATCGGTGAAAAATTAAATTACCGGTTTGATGGCTCGTCTTGATTTTGTTCTAAATTGAAATACAGCTACACATAAAAATATAGTTTGGATAAACCTTTGTGCTTTTAACATGACAATTGAATAATTGTTTATTCTTTGAGATGACGGAATGGGGAATCTTCCCACGAAGTTCTTAATTTTCTAATTCGTTCTGAACCGTTTAATTCAAGAATGATTTTTTTAACTGCGTTAGGTACTAGATTTTTCCATTGTGGATCATTTGCTGCTAGTAACTTCCGTATGTTAGATCCATTGTATAGTTCCTTTCTTATGAATTTAGGCTCCCTTAACAAGATCTGTTCATTTTCTAATAGTAATTTTATGAAAACATTACCAGTATAAAGTACGTTAAAAGGAGGTGCAAAGGATTTCAAGTTGCTGAACCATCTATAATTATTTTCATCATCCATAATATGGATTATAGTCACCTTTTCCATAGGGATTTTTGAATCAATTAAACTGTCTTTGATCATTCTCGTACGTTCACCTGCAGTAAATGGGTTGTGCGGTGTAAAATTAGCTTGGGAACTACCAATTATCAAAATTACTTCCGAGTTCTCCGACAAAATTTGACGTATAAATTCCAGGTGACCCAAATGGAATGGTTGGAATCTTCCTATCAACGCAGCAGACAAATATTTTTTTCGCAAATTTTCTTACTCTCAAGAATAATTATAATTAAATTATTAATCTTTGGTTTGATTTGACTTTAGTCGTTCAATCTCATCTTTTTCTATCCTTATAAAAATAGGGGCAATATGGTTACTAATCTTGTGTCCACCTTTAATAATTGGACTACTTGCTTGATACCAGTTTTGAGTAGACAATTCTTCATGCATTCCTAATTGATCCCATATTTTGGCAGCCGACTTCGGAATGAAGGGATAAAGAAGAATTGACATTGATCTTACTCCATTAATTGAAATCCATATTGTATTATTCGCGCTCGTCGGAGATTTCCATGGCTCTTTACTTTGAAAAAATTGATTAAAAAGTGAACTGACGCGTAATATTTCTTTCATTGCTTTGTCGATTTGATTGTTGTAAATCAAATCCCCAACTACGAACGCAACAGTCTTAAGTTCATTCAGAATCTTGATATCTGTTGAATCAAAGGTCTCGGGAGAAGGAACTATTCCTCTAAATTGCTTCATAGTGAAAGTAAGAGTTCTATTAACAAAGTTTCCAATGTTTGATATTAATTCATTATTGATTTTTTCGTAAAACGTATCCCAGTCAAAATTTATGTCAGACTGTGAAAAAGGAATAATTGATGATAAATAAAATCGCAGATAATCTGGATCGAAGTCCCTTGTAAATCCTTTTAAGCTTATTGACCAATTCTTACTTTTTGATAATTTTCTATTTTGAAATAATAGATGTCCTCTAGTTATTATCTTATCAGGAAGTTTATATTCAGAGTTTATTCCCAATCTTATAGCTGGCAAGAACAGATAATGATGATAAATAATATCCTTACCTATAAAATGAATTATCTCTGATTTATTCCAAAAATCTTTTCCGTTTTCCTTAAGTACAGTTTTTGAAAACTCATTAAACGAAGAAATATAACACAAATGGTTATCAAACCAGCCATAAAATACCTTATTACGAAATTCATCACCTGAATTTATTCCAGGGATTGGTACACCCCAGGAGAGATCCCTCGTAATGTCCCAATCCTGAAGTCCGGTTTTTATCCAGTTCAAAACATAATTAACTAAATCTGTCTGTAAATTCTTATTATCTTTTAGCCAGTTTTCCAATTTTTCCTCAAATTCTGATAGTTTAAAAAAATAATGTAGGCTCTCTTTTTTTATCGGTGATGTTCCACATAGTATACACCTGGGATTCAAAATTTTCTCAGGAACCCTACCGCAGGATTCACAAAGGTCTGAGTATTGGTCCGGCGCATCACAAAAAGGACAAGTGCCTACAACATATCTGTCAGGTAGATATTTCTTATCAAGTGGACAGTAATACTGTACTACTGTTTCTTCCTTTATGTAATTATTATCATATAATTTTAGAAAAACCTGTTGAACAAATTCTATATTTTCTCGAGAACTTGTTTTAGAGAAAAAATCAAAATCTATTCCAACGGAATTGAAATCCTCCTGGTCTTTTACATTCCATGCACGAACATACTCTGCAGGTGATTTTCCCTCTTTTTCAGCCTTTATTAGAATTGGAGTTCCGTAATCATCTGTGGCACATATGTGATAAGCTTTTGCGCCCGTCATTTTTAAAAATCTAGTGAAAATGTCCGCGGGGAGATATGTGGAAGCAATATGACCTAAGTGTATTTCCCCATTAGCATATGGCAGAGCCGATGTGATGATCATGTTTCTCTCAGGATCAATTTTACGATAGCCGATAGATTTGTCATCAACACCTTCACTAACCTGGTGGTCTTTGGATCCGTTTTCGTAATTAGTTCTATCATGATTAGGATCATTATCGCTTGCACCGGAAATCATAGACATTTCTAACAGGATGTGATACGAGCTAGGGTTGATTTAATTTAACCGTTTTGCTCGACTTCAATTCGTAAACATTTATAATTTTTAACATATGATCCGGTATATAGTTAAATGACTTGGATCAAAGTAGCCAGCACAAATGACATTAAAGAAGGTAATGGAAAGGAATTAAATATCAATGGTCAGCGTATAGCATTGTTTTTATCCAATAAAAAGTACTATGCGATTGAGGCTCTTTGTAGGCATCAAGACGGCTCGTTAGCACCTGGAAAGATTCAAGGCGAAGTTGTTGAGTGCCCTTTGCATTTTTGGCACTATAATATTCGTACAGGCGAATTACTCGATTATATGGAAGGCGTAAAATTAAATACATATCCTGTTGAAATTCGTAAAGATGAAATTTATCTGGAAATATAACTAACTAGGTTCAAGAATTTCTGAATAGAATGAAGTTATATAATACTCTTACAAGTAAAACTGAGGAAATTGATTTATCAGAAAAGAAGATTAATATTTACTTATGTGGGGTAACAGTTTATGATGAGTGTCATATTGGACACGCTAGAACAATAATTGTTTTTGATGTTTTAAGACGATTTTTGGAATCAAAAAATATAGAGGTCAACTTTATACAAAACTTTACAGACATTGATGATAAGATAATTACAAGGGCCATTGAAGAGAAAATGTCGCCTGAGAATATTTCGACAAAATATATTGAAAGCTACTTTAGAGACTTTACTGCCCTAAACGTAAGAAGTGCAACCAAGTATCCACTGGTGACTGAAAATATAGATGAAATAATCAATTTCATTACGGGGTTAATGGCTAAGAACAAGGCATATTTAGGATTAAATGGTGTCTACTATCGTGTTAGCGCTTTCCCAGAATATGGGAAATTGTCAAAAAAAAATATTGATCAGATGAATTCTGGCGCTAGGATAGAAATAGATGAGACAAAAGCTGACCCGAAAGACTTTGCCTTATGGAAATTTAGCTCCCAAAATCCCACATGGCCTAGCCCTTGGGGCAAAGGCCGACCTGGTTGGCACATAGAGTGTTCGGCCATGGCACTAAAGTACTTAGATTCAAAAATAGACATTCATGGCGGCGGTCAAGATCTAATATTCCCACACCACGAAAATGAAATAGCCCAATCTGAGGGGTTATTGGAAAAAGAATTTGCCAAATTATGGATGCACATAGGAATGGTAACCATTAAATCAGAAAAAATGTCGAAATCTTTAGGTAATACCATAAAGATCTCTGAACTAATAAGAACAACTGGACCTAACGTTATTAGACTTTTTTGCTTGTCCTCTCATTATTCGAAACCGCTAGACTACACCGAAAGCATTATCCTTGAATTAAAAAATAAATGGAGACAAGTAGCAAATGCCTATCATGAGTTAGAATATAGAACCAAAAATAAAATTGCAGTTGAGAATCAGGGTGCAAATCCTTCTGAATTTAATAGGGAATTGACTCAGTATTTTGAGGATTTCGAAAAAGAATTAGAAAATGATTTGAATTTATCTATGGCAATGACACTTTTCTTCAAGTTCATAAACAAACTTAACCAAATCTTGTCAGCAAATAATAACTTATCGATGATGTTTTTAAATCACTGCTCTATCACTTTAGAAAGATTTCTTCGCATAATTGGTTTGGAAATGAAGACTATGGATGAAAATGTGAGATTAGAGATCGAGAAAGAGATTAAGAAAAGAAATCAACTTCGAAAAGATAAAAAGTACGACGAGGCCGACAAAGTTAGATCTCACCTTGAACTAAAATATAATATCGATCTTATAGACCACAAGAATTATACATTCTGGAAAAAAAAGACTATTGATGATATTTGATATAAATATTCCCTGAGAATAGGTCATTATTTACAGGGCTTGGTAATCACTTTTATTTTGGGTTGGGGAGTCTAAAGTATGAAAAAGGCCGAGAAAAGAAAGTTGGGCTTTCTAATCGGGATCTCCACGATTGCTATAATATTATTAATCTTTGTAAATATCAAATCGGTTCAAACTGCCCAGGATGAATATGCTAATTATTTCGCCTCAGTTACCCTGGAATCTGTGAATTTAACAAGAGCATATCAAAATGAAATTGGACTATGGCAATTGGGCGAAATCTCTAACAAGACTATGGCTGAAATAACTGACATGTATCTGAGAAATTTTACCACTCAACTGAATGAATTTAATGGGACCACTGCTCCAGATGTTTTTTCAGAAACCAAAAAGAATCTGGTGGAATCTTTCACGAATGAAATCCTTAGCTATGAGTTTTTTCGTGATTATTTGCTCACTGATAATGTTACCAAGAATGATCTATCAACTGACCATCTCTCTAAAGCTTTGGAAAGTGAAGCTCTTGCGTTTAAGGCTTATGAGAAAGTAGTAAATAATACAAACTCCTCGTAGTATTTTCTGGTCAATCCACTTTAAGTTTAAGGATTTTATTTTGAGAAAATAGTTCCTGCAGGAACTATTGAATCTGGTGGAATCTTTCGACCCGGTAATATTATCACCGAAGCACCTATTGAACAGTTATTAGATACAACTGCACCAAAATGGTTACGTCCTGTATCGATTAAATCCCCATTAATGCGGTACTGCACATTTTTCCTAGTTAATAGTACGTTCGCTGTCCCAGAATATCCCCCAAACCACACGTTCTTGCCAATCATGCTGTCAAGAATCACATTATGGTGTGAGATCTTAGCATTACCTGCAAAATACGTTTTTCCTATTTCACAATTAAAACCAATATTAGTGTTATAATCAAGCATACTATTACGTATTAAAGACCCCATTCCAATAAAACTTCCATTACCTATATATGTTGGACCTTTAATTTTCGCAAAGTCATCTATAACTACATTATCTTCTATTATGCATGGACCTTCTATAATTGCAGTCTTTGCTATTGTTGCCTTGTTAGAGATAATAGAGTATGTAACTTCATTTTTTAACAATTCCTGGATGATCTCTAGAAATTCCCAAGGATATTGAAATTTGTAATATTCTAAACTCCTCCTGTTAGATCTTTTTCCAATTATGGTATTGCAAGGTAGAAACAATAAATTCTTATTTGAGACGAGCGAATTCTGTTGAAATTGATGAATGTCACCGGCAAAAGTATTCCTTTCTGTTGATTCAATTTTTTGTGACACCCTCAAATCATTTTTAATGAGCTTTCCATATGTAGGTTCATCAATCTCTTCCACCGGAACGTTTGTTGTTGATTTAATTATTCTTGTTATAAAATTTAACTTTTTTGGCACAAACACCGTCTCTAACCCATATAATGAATCTATCAGGTCAACGTTTCTTGTAATGAGAGCCTTGCCAAAGAGGTATAAAGAACAATTTGATGGTATAGAGCTATCAACCTCGCTTTCATTATAGTCTAAGAAAGAATAGGACGTAGAAGCAGATTGCATGAAGACGATTTTCATTATACCGTCATTAAAGTCAACAAATTAATATAATTAGATTTTGAAACAAGTAGCTTGGGTTATCAATGTAAGAAGAATTACAGTTAAGTAATATAGAAAATTTTACTATAACTTTAATGTTTATGCTTAGATATCTTCCTTGCCTCGATAAGATCAAGAAAATAAAAAAGATATGTTCTTTCATTTATCTTTAGTATCCATGGTATAAATGATTCTTTTCTCGTTTTGATTGTAATTTCAAACCCGTTGTTCTCAATTGCTATCCTCAGCGTATGATCATCCAAATTTGGGTTATAAACAACTTCCCTGTTGTAGTCGTACGGTGTTGTGGTAACAAATAAGGCATGTGGTTTGAGCAGACTATGAACTACCGGCAGCAATTTTTCAAGCGGAACAAATTCTACGATATTGAGTCCAAAAATTAAATCAAATTTGTTGCTCTTGAAAGGTAAATCAAGGATATCACATACGAAGAATTCTATATTTGTATATCCAGCATCACTGGATTTCTTTTTTGCTTCAACCATAAACGAGAACGAGGAATCTATACCGAAAACAAATGAAAACTTGTTGGCCAATTCAAGTGTTGATAGTCCTAAAGCACAGCCTAGATCCAAAGCGATCCCTTCTGGTTCAAACTTGATTCCAGATGTCAACTTCCGATAGACATCAGAAGGTTTTATTTTCCAACGTAAAAGATGTAAAAATTTGTCGCTTTCAAAATTATCATTGTGTAACCACTTGTATGTCTGGAAATATCTTCCGTCATCCTCGTATCTGTTTTCAATCACAGAGTTTCTTACTAGCCTGGTCGACAAGTCTTTCAAATAGCTCTTCATTTTGTCACTTTTGCAAGTTGAGTACCACTTGCCAAAAGTTCCAGATCTCTGAGAAGCATATTGTATGATATCCTTGACAATGACTGCGATACCGGAGATTATTGGGAAAGTAGACTTACAGTCAGGACAGATGAGAAAACCTTCCATACATTCATTCTTGTTATCAGTCTGGTGAACTAGTACCTCAAGATCTAATGGAAAACTTCTATCACGGTGATTAATGCAATACAATAATTTGAAATTGAAAAGTGATGACTTCAATGGTCTTATTGTTTATGAAGGCGTTATAGATGTTTTTACGTATCATGCAAAGGTTGTTTGTAATGGTTTTTTATAATATTAATATTTGCAATTCAATCACAAACTATGTGCCTTAAGAACTTCAATAGATAGAATTATTAATTTTAAAGACGGATAAACTAACCGAAAAATTGTCAATACTATCCATCTTGTATTTTGGGATTACTTTAGTAAGTAGGGCAAGGCAATAGACAAAACCACTACTATGACCATTCCATACGTAAGGAGCTTGGATGAATGCCTCAAAAATCCTTTCTTGTTTTGGGTTTTCTTATCTATGAGTGCATTGTAAAGCTGACCTCCATCTAAAGGACCAATAGGCAAGGCGTTAAATATAGCAACATTGAAGTTAATGAACCACAACCAGAAAAAGAGATTTGCTGGGATGGTATAATAAGACCCAAAAATTGGTGATGTATACTTGTCGGCCATAAAATCTGAATATGGTACCATGCCCTGAACGAAAGTTGGAGGAGCTAATAATCCCAATGGGGAAGTAAAGATCATTCCATTATATCTTTCCAATACTTCTTTTGGATCTGCAACAGGTGTAATAGAAACCCCTAAAATTCCCTTGCCTGGCTCCCTTTGGTCAGGAAGGGTTGCTTGTTTAGTCATTTTTTCACCAGACTCTGACGCAATCCCAATTGAAATGGAATTGCCAAGGTTACGATTCAAATTCTCATTAAGCTGAACAGGATCTCGGATATCTACACCTCGAATCTGCTGTATAGTATCTCCCTTTGATAAGCCTATGGATTCTGCCAGAGAACCGGCATTAACATTTGTAATTACAACTCCATATAGATTCTGATCCATCGGTTTTGTTATAATCAACGTAGATGTTATCAATAGAATAACAACTAAAGAAATAGCCGCTAATACGATGTTAGTCATTGGACCAGCAGTTAATATTGAACTTTTTTGCTTGGTAGTTATTCTGTTCAATTCATCTCGTTCTATATTAACAAATGCACCGATTGGGATGCCTAGGAACAAGACGAGGCCGGTAGATTCAACCTTAACTCCATAAACGCGAGCAATAATACCATGGCCTGCTTCATGTACAATAATCGTTATGACTAACGCGATCCATCCTTCCCATATTGGTAGATAAGGATTGAGCCCTGGAATAAGCAAATTTGCTTGAGGACCTACGCCCCTAGCGCCTTCTCGGATAGTTTCACTTGAAAATAACGCGGCCACACTACCGATGATGAGGAACAAGGCCATAATTGTAATCAGAGGCATCAAATAAGTATTAAATTTGGCGTAAAATCTTGCAGCACTGGTTTTAGAAATTCGGTCAAAGAATTTAAGACCATAAGGGGTATGAATTAAAATAAGAGGTAAATGAAGATCAAACTTTATTTTTGATTGCTGTTCCAACTACCGTTTATGAACATTCTTATTATTTAAATGCATCATAGAAACATTTTGTATTATTTAGCTATTTTGTGGATACGGTTTTTTAATCCTTTACTCAATTTTAACCACAATTTCATACGGAATTTGTTAAAGCAATATAAGATCATGATATTCTGTGAAAGTCATATTGTAATAAACCAGCAAAATCCCATTCCCAAACTGGTTTACAACTATAAATTCAACGGACAAAAAAACACTTAATGTTTGTCCAATGAAGTGATTAACTGCATCCTAGCAATTCCTAGCTTTTTACTCTTACTATCTTTATTCGCTCAAGCACTTTCCAATATTCTACTTCGCCACCTTGATTGATCTTATCTCTTATTTCATCTTCGACAGCAGAGGTCTCAAAGACTTCGAACGTTTCTAAATCCATAATTTGCAAAACTTGGCCAGACATGGATATAACTTGTCCATTTCTTTTATCTATCAACGGAACTTCCACACTTGCTGAAACTGGAGATACAAGACTATGTCTTGAACCATCAAACACACCCATAGCTGCCACACGGGCTTTGGCGGAACCATGTTTACCGGGTTTACTATGATCATAAGCTACTATTCTGCAAGGTTCGCCATCAATAATAATGTAAGACCCAACTTTCAAACTACCAAGGTCCATAGGTTTGCTCAATTATAATCAAAAAAATTCATATGAGATACATATTTAACAGTTATGATTTATTCACGCTTCACTTATTAGTGTAACAGAATGAGGCCATATCAATTTCTTCGGGATTTGATTAGATAAAAGATTTCTAAATGTTGCCCTACAATACTAGTGTTAACATTCCACTGGAATCATAGCAATCCAAAACTAGAAGTAACATGACTATGCAGGTCAGTGACATTCATTTATCCCACAAGTCCCATATTGTCAAGGTAAATGTAGTATGAAAAAAGCTATAACTATAGCTGGAAGTGATTCGTCTGCCGGAGCGGGAATCCAAGCAGACCTCAAAACTTTTTCGGCATTAGGGATTTATGCAGCAACAGTTATCACCACGCTGACTGCCCAAAATACAAAAACAATATCGGACATACTTGTTGTTCCTTCAAAATTTTTTAAGAATCAGCTTGAAACTACGCTTGATGATATAAGGCCAGATGTAATAAAAATAGGAGTACTTTATGACAATAGTATAATCAATATAGTAAAAAACGAGTTAGAAAACTTTGAAGGACCTGTAGTACTAGATCCTGTTTTGTATTCTGGTACTGGAGTAAAATTGCTAGAGGAGAATTCTTTTGTCTCCTTCAAACGAAATATAATTCCACTATCAACTGTAATAACACCAAACCTTAAAGAGGCCGAATTGTTGAGTCAAATCAATATAATTTCATATAGAGATATTACTAAAGTCGCAGAGAAAATAAAAGACCTCGGAGCTGAAAATGTAATAATAAAGGGAGGCCATGACAAAAATAAAGGCAAAGAGATTGCAGATTATTTTTATGGAAGATCGAAGGATGACATACTTAAAATTTTAAACCCTAGGCTTCCCCTCGACGAGACTCACGGAACCGGGTGTAATTTCTCCTCGGCCCTTACTTCATACATGGCAATGGGGTTTGGGCCAAAAGATGCCTTCACCCTTGCTAATTCTTATGTTTATAAAGCATTGAAAAATGCTATTAAGGTTGGAGATGGAGTTCTGGTAGCCAATCCCTTCCATCAAGTATTTAGTAATTCTGAGAAGTATGAGACCATGATAGATTTGCAGAATAGTGTTGAACAACTAGAACAATTCAAAAATTTTTCAAAACTAATTCCCGAGACAAAGACAAATTTTGTCTTTTCAATTCCAAATCCATCTGATCTATTTGATGTCGCAGGCATCGTCGGCAGAATTACAAATTACCAAAATCATATCCGAGCTCCAAATGTGATTCGGTTTGGTGCTTCTAGTCACGTTGCAAATGCACTTCTTACAGCAAAGCGATGTAATCCCAAATTCCGGGCTGCAATAAACATTCGATATACAATTGATATCATAAGAATTTGCAAGAATTTGTTTGAGTGCGCATTTTATGATAGACAACTAGAACCAACCAGTAAAAAGAAAATAGAAGGAGCTTCGATTAAGTGGGGAATAAATGAGGCCTTTAGAGCCAATCCAAATGCCGATGTAGTTTATCACCACGGCGATGTAGGCAAAGAGCCAATGATACTGATATTTGCTGAAACCCCTCTAAAAATTCTAGAAAAGATACTGTCTATCATGAAAAATTTCAACAATATCTAATGTTATAAATAATCAAGTGACTTTCATACCATTGTGAAAGCAGTGATCTTAGCGGGTGGATTGGGAACCCGATTACAACCATACACATTTTTCATTCCAAAACCTATGCTTCCGCTTGGAAACAAACCCTTGTTAGAATATTTAGTAGAGTGGTTAAGCAAATCAAATAAGGTCGACCAGATTGTGATCTGTGTCAGTTATCTACACAGGTCGATTGAAGATTACTTTGAGGACGGCTCAAGATTTGGAATAGAAATTAAGTATTCAAGATCCGACAGACCGCTCGCAACTGCAGGGCAGTTAAAAACTGCGTCAAATTACCTAGATGATTCATTTGTTTGTTTGTACGGTGATTCTGTGTATGAATTTCCCTTGGATAAAATGATTGAAAATCATATCAAAGATAAAGCATTTATTTCAATGGCTCTGACCAGATACAAGACAAATCTAAAGTACGGATTCATAGAGTTGGACAAGAGCGAAAAAACGCTTGTATCTGACTGGAAAGAAAAACCAGAAGTTGCGGGCCTAATTAATATTGGATGCTACGTGTTTGAACCCGAATTTTTAAAAATGATCCCAAAATCCATTTCGTTTGGGATGGATCAGGCCGTGAGAGCCAGCATTAAAGAGAAGAAAAAGGTAAAATCTTACATAGTAAATGAGGGCAGTTTTATAGATATTGGGGATAAGAAGTCATACTTGGAAGCATATAAACAATACGTAAAGAGGTTAGGCAAGATTTAGAGAATCGGTACTATTGAGAAACAAATCAATTTGTTAGTTTGAGAAAGGAAATTCTTGATGTTTTAATTGGTTATATCTTGATCAGAGATGAGACTTTTCTAAATGTCTCGATATTGAATGTCAAGTAATCAAAATATGGGACAATTCCGATGACGGGAACCTTTGTTAACATCTCAATGAATTGTGGTGTATTTGATTCGATTTTATTAGGCTGAGATGACATCTTGTTAACTATTATTCCCCTAATATGGATCCCATTTGCTTTACATTCCCTCACAGTTAACAAGGTATGATTGATAGTGCCTATTGTCGACCTTGTCACTATTATTACCTCAAGGTTGACTAGTTTTATGAAATCCAACAAAGTGGATTTCCTATTTAAAGGTACTAATAAACCGCCTATACCTTCAACTAACATAAATTCGTAGATCCTTCTCAGATATTCATACTTCTCTAACGCATAAAGTAAATCAACTTCATCCAATTTCAAGAGTTCTGTGGCCATAAAAGGGGAACAAGGCAATGGGAAGTAATATGGATTTACATTTTCCTCTTCTTCTGTAATACCAATAGAATTGCAAAGAATTGCTACATCCTCAGCCCTATATTTTTTTGAATAAAGTTTGCCACCTGTTGCAAAAGGTTTCATTATTCCTAATTTATTGACTCTTGTTGATAGCATCCAGGCTAAGGAAGCAGTAATTAAAGTTTTTCCAACATTAGTATCAGTCCCAATTATGAAAAACCCTTTAGACACTATATGACAAGTTCACATCCTTCCTAAATATTTGTTGGATCTGGTATTACAAAAAAATGTTGGTTTGTAGTATTGCAATTCTTGAAATGGTTATGGATCTCTCGAATTTGTTCAAGGACTACAAAAATAGAGGATACTATAATTGAAAATCAAAGGAAAATAGCGAACTAAAAATCTATATTGTATCTAGCTATTACAGATGTAATCATTGAAAGAAGGTAAAATTGGTTTTTTTACTGAAGATGAGAAAGAATCATTTTATAAAGTAATATTTTCAAGAAGAGATGTAAGAAAAAATTTTGTTCCTAAACAAATACCTAATCATGTGTTGTATAAAATACTTTTAGCCGCTCATCATGCTCCTTCGGTAGGATATTCTCAACCGTGGAATTTCGTCCTAATTAGAAACAAAAATACTCGAAATTTGATAAAGGAATCATTCTTGAAGGAAAGATTGAGGGCCATAGAACTCATTTCTAATAAGGATGAGAGAAAGGACAAATACTTGAACTTAAAATTAGAGGGTATATTAGAATCTGATTTGAATATATGTATTACTTACGACCATAGCAGATTCGGCCCTTTCGTAATAGGCAGAATGACCATTAAAGAAGCAGGTATCTATAGTGTTTGTTGTGCGATCCAGAATTTGTGGCTAACAGCACGAGTTGAAAATATTGGGGTAGGATGGGTTAGTATTATTGACAATAAAGACCTTGTAGAAATACTTAATCTCCCCTCGAGTGTACAGCCTATTGCTTATTTGTGTCTTGGTTATGTAAAGGAGTTTGAAAATAAGCCTGACTTGGAGACTAATAAATGGCTTGACCGAATGCCCTTACGTGATGTAGTAAATTTTGAAAAATGGAATTACGTACCCGACACAAATAACTTTTGGAATGATTTACGGAACATATTAGACGATCAACCTTAGGTATTCTAATAATACTCCGTCAATTATCAAATTACGTTGTAATGTATTAAATATTAAAAAATCGTGGTCAAATAAATACCACGAGTCACTTTCGGGATTTGGAAACATTAACTAAGGTTTGTAGATTTCTACGATTAGCTTTCTTTATCCTTCTTGATTTTTGCAAACAACCTATTTTCCAATTTTGACTAATTTAAGTATTGCGGAATTAATACATTATTGATAAATATTGCAATATTTTGTATAAGTTTTACACTTTTATTACTAATATCAAAAAAAAGTGCCGGAGGCGGGATTTGAGCCCGCGACCTTTCGATTATGAGTCGAACGCTCTGACCAGGCTGAGCTACCCCGGCAAGCCCAGCTCTGATATCTATAAGCAAATCATGTAAAATATACGTATAATATAATCTAACCTCAAATCAAAAGAGGGATTTGATTCTAATAACTAATCAAACTAATCAAGTTAGAAAAAAATTAAACATACTGTACCAGTATTACTTTATGTCTTCCATTATCTAGAAATTTGTTGCTGTGACAACTATATACTAGATTCTCATATCCTGATTAATGATAATTGATATTTCTAATACGACTTGTATTCGTAAATTAAAAATTGGTCTATCAACACCAGATTTAAAGCCAATGAAATTCATATGAATCACAATTTGGCGAAAGAACTTGATGTTTACCAGGTTCTAAAACCGGTTAACTTGATAATACATCTTATTAAATAAAAAGGCCAGCGAATTGCTTACCAATTGGGCTGTTTGTAGTCGCTCCGTAGAACTATAGGTGTAAGTTTTCTGAGAAGTTCCATAAGAAGCTTTTAATAAACGCGATGCAAAATTTTGATTAAAAAGAATTGGATTATAATGTACCTATTAACTTTGCTGGCCTCAACTTAAAAAATCCAGTCATAATAGCTTCGGGAATTCTAGGGTTGTCCCAGAATATTTTTGATAGGCTGAGTAAAAACGGGGTTGGTGCCATCGTGAGTAAATCAATCAGCAATAGACCTCGCGTTGGTTATAGAAATCCTACGGTTGTCCCATTAGAAAATCAGAATTGGTTAAACGCTGTCGGGTTAGCGAACCCAGGTGCAGATGCTTTTTCACAAGAAATTTCAAACAACAAGATCCCGCTATTTGTGAGTATTGTTGGCTCCTCCACTGAAGAATTTCAAACCATCGTTCAAAAATTTCAAAGTTCCAAAATACTCGGATTTGAACTTAACCTATCATGCCCTCATGTTGAAAAGATGGGAATGGAGATTGGCGACGATCCGAATCTTGTTCGAGAGATCATAGGCTCTATTAAGGATCACTCCAAAAAACCATTAATAGTTAAAGTTGGTTTGGGTAAATCAGATATTTTGCATATAGCCAAGATCGCAGAGGATGCAGGAGCCGATGGTATTACTGCGATAAATACACTGCGAGCCATGAAAATTGATATTGTTAACAAATGTCCTATTTTAGAGAATAAGATAGGTGGATTATCAGGTGCTGCGATAAAGCCTATCGGAGTTAGATGTGTATATGAGCTTTACAAAGCCTTAAAGATCCCTATAATAGGTTGCGGAGGTATATTTACAATATCTGATATGCTTGAGTATATCATGGCAGGTGCATCAGCGATACAAGTTGGAAGTTTTATTGCATATAGCGGTATTGACTCAGTAGGCAATTTAGTGACCGATTTGCGAAATTATCTAGAATCAGAAGGATATAAAAAATTGGGAGAAATTGTTGGAATTGCACATCGATAAGAATTTAACACGGATTGTTAATATTGCCGACGTCAAAATTGAGACTGCTACTGTAAAAACTATAACATTTAAAGATAAACTTTCAAGCGAAGCAAAGCCAGGTCAGTTTTTAATGGTTTGGATCCCAAGGAAAGAGGAGATTCCACTTAGTGTAATGGTTTCTGATTTATTACACCACGCCGCTATCACGATAAGAAAGAATGGTCTTGCTTCCACATCATTGTTCAATAAAAAAGTAGGAGACAAGATTGGTATACGTGGTCCATATGGAAATTCATTTTCGGTCAGAGAGACAAATAAAAACATAATTCTTTTAGGCGGCGGCACAGGATTGGTACCTCTAGTGAGATTGCTCAAAAAGTTAAGTAAATTAGAATTAATAATCACTGTAATAATCGGAGCAAGAACAAAGCATGAATTATTCTTTATAGATCTTGCATCCAATATGCTAAAAGAAAAAACCCATAACTTGTTTATTTCAACAGAAGATGGAACCATGGGTTCAAAAGGATATCCTACAGACGTACTACATGACCTTATTAAAAATAATTATCCAATCGATTTCATTTATACATGTGGTCCAGAATTAATGATGAAAAAGACTTTTGATTTAGCCTCGGCCAAAAAAATACCAATCGAAGCAAGTATTGAACGATACATGAAATGCGGGATAGGGCTTTGCTCTAGTTGTAGCATCAACGATAAGCTCGTCTGTGTGGATGGTACCGTTTTTGACAGCTTGCAACTGTCTAAATTAACTGAATTTGGAAGATGTTACAGAGACAAAGCCGGAATATTGACAAATTATTAATATACCGTAGTTTGAATTTCAAATAGAAAAAGACATAAAGTATCGGTTAGGCGTTCTTTTTTTTAAACCCGGTCAATAATATTTTTATATTCTATTTAGCGTCTAAATTATATAGTTTGTCTTCTATTTCGATTTCTTCAGATAACAAAGTCAATCAAGTGAGAGATAATACTGAGATTAGAAAATGGAGTACTCTTTATCACAACGGCGTTTGTTTTCCACCAGAATATGAATTCAAAGGCCTAGAATTCAAAATAAAAGGCGAAAAATTTCTGCTCAATAGAGAGCAAGAGGAATTAATTTATGCATGGGCCAAAAAAAAAGATACACACTATATTAATGACCCAGTATTTCAGATAAATTTTTTACTGGATTTTAAGAAACTTCTTCCTAGGAATGTTCAACAAACTCTAAATAGTATTGAAGAATTAGATTTTAAGGAATTTTATACAGCCGTAGATGCAGAAAGGATGAAAAAGGAAAGAGAAAAACAGGTCTGGAGAGAGCTGCCTAAAGAAGACAAGAAAAGGATTGCACAAGAAAAGAAGACTGAAAAAGAAAAATTAAAGAATTTTTACGGGAAGGCAATTGTGGACGGAATCGAAGTTGATGTAGCAAATTGGCTCGTTGAGCCCCCTGGCCTTTTTATGGGACGAGGCCAACATCCACTAAGGGGTAGATGGAAACCTAGAGTAAAGCCACAAGAAGTAATTCTAAATTTAGGAGAGGATGCAAATGTTCCCGAAGGACCATGGCAAAGAATTATTCACGACCATACATCAACATGGCTTGCCTCGTGGATTGAAACGCTAACTGGAAAAAGAAAATATGTATGGCTTCATGATTCGTCTTTAATACGTCAGAATTACGATAAAGCAAAGTACGATAAAGCTTTGAATCTAGAAAAATTCATAGAGAAGATTGAAAGAGAAATCATTCGTAGAATGGGATCGAAGGATCTCAATCAACGCAAAGTTTCGACTGTTTGTTATCTCATTATGAAAATGGCCATGAGAGTGGGTGACGAAAAGGATCCTGACGAAGCTGACACAGTTGGCGCTAGTACCCTTAGAAAGGAACATTTAAAGTTTGGAATTGACTCTGGAGGAAAGAAATTTTTAGAATTCAGTTTCCTTGGAAAAGATAGTGTCCCCTGGAAAAAATCAATTTCTATTGATTCTCCCGATAAATTAGTTCTTTATGAAAACTTGCAATTATTTTTGAAACACAAGAAGGACTCGGATCCTATTTTTGATAACATAAATTCGATGAGGGTTAATTCATTCCTAAGAAATATTGATCCAAAAAATGTACCGGGTCTTACAGCAAAAGTATTTAGGACTTATATTGCAACTAATGTAGTCAAACAATCTTTACGCAACCCTCCAATCAAATTGAATAAGAATTCCTCAGAATTTGAAAAAGCTTATGTTGCTAAATATGCCAACTTGCAAGCAGCCATAACTTGTAATCATAAAAAAGGAGTGGACCCTAAAAATCCAAATGCAATCATGGCAAATCAAAAGTTTGAAGAATCTATAGGAAAGAAGATTTCCACTATAAATGCAATCAAAGCCGATTTAAAGGCCAAGAAATGGAAGACCGAAAATCAAAGAAAAAGATTAATCGAAAGAATCGAAAAATTAGAATATCAATTAAAATTGCAAAAAGATACTAGGGAGTACAATTTAGGTACTTCGTTACGAAATTATATTGACCCCAGAGTGTATAAATCCTGGATGAACCATGTCGATCTGGAATGGAAAAAATTGTATACTAGTACACTTCAGAGAAAGTTTTTGTGGGTAGAATCGGTTAGTAAAAAAGATCTACAATCGAATTTTAGTATTTAACAAATCTTTAAAATCAGTAGAAATTGGACAATAGAACACCACGCCTAAGGATCAAGGGTATCTTAAACAACAGGAACAATGAAATTTTATTTATTAAAGAGATTGAAAAGGATCTTAATCAAATAATAAAACTCCCCGATGTGATTATTAGGTATGGTGAAACGCCTGAATCCGCCCTAAAGAGGGGATTATTAGAAATGACAGATATCGAAGTTGAACCATTGTCAGTATTAGGAATATATTCGAAGATGGAATTGAATAAAGGTGACATCAACCATGTAATAACTATAGTATTTACTTGCCTTATTTTGGATGTCAGAAATCTAGTCGATCAAGCAAATAGTCTTTGGTTAAACAAGTTTAAACAAATTAGAATGCCCATAATTGAAGAGGACAAAAGAATCTTAAGAGATTATGCCTTGTGGCGCATAGATAAATCAACATACTGGACTACTAAATTATTCTAATTAACGTTAATAACATTAAAGAGAAAAAGATCTCATAGTAGCAATGGCAGATTCAGTAAGTTTTATCGTGAAAGCAGAGGCATTGTCAGACTGAATTTTTGAGAGTCTTTCTAAAAAGTTTGTCTTGTCCTTACCTCTTTCAAACATTCCACCTGATTCCTTAATACACAATGGAAATCGTTGTATTTTAAGTCCCTTTGAAAACAAGTAATCTATAAATTTCAAATAGTTTTTTGTGTCTGAATATTCCCAATTTTTTTCTTCACAAAGCATAATCCACACATCGATTGAATTTTGAAAAAAAGCTTTATCCCGGAGCTCTTCTAGACTCACTATACTTTTTTAGGTTTAAAGGGAATTTAAATCTTAATTTGTCATTAACTTATCGTTGAGTTGGTATCTAGAGTTGAAATTTGGCCTGATTCCAAGAGGACTATAATCACCACTAGAACAGGAAAAGCAAAGTTCTTTCTTATCTAATCCAATTCCCCTGGCCAATGTTAAATTATCATTGTATAGAACGCTATCAGCACCAATTATTTCGGCGACTTTTTTGCCCACCAAATCCGAATTATTTTCGTCCCTGGCTACCTGGTAAGCAATAAGCTCATCTTGAGACGGAAAGTCGATACCTGCATAGCAAGGGTAGCTTATAGGAGGGTATGTAATGACCATGGATATTCTTTTTGCCCCAGCCTGTTTTACAGACTCAATTATGGCTCTTGAACTCGTGCCTCTTACAATGCTATCATCCACAATAATGACATGCTTATTTTCAATAATTTCTCTTATAGGCAAAATATTTTGATTGATTTCCTTCCTGTCCTTTGTAAGTGGTTCAATGAAACTCCTCATTGAACCCTTCTTGCTATACCTATCTTTCAGAAGACCTTCTTCAAACGGAACTCCCAATTTGAGTGCATACCCGAGCGCTGCAGGTCGAGAGGAGTCTGGAACTGGTATGACGACGTCTGCGTCAGAAATAGGAAATTTTTTCGCTAGATATTCACCAATTTTTTTTCTGGCTAGGTAAATGTTAATTCCTTCCATAATAGAACTAGGATGAGCAAAATAAGTAAATTCAAATGCACAATGTGCATGAACTGCAGATTCGGAGAATCTTTCAGAGGTTATTCCATCCTTATCAATTCGAATTAACTCTCCTGGCTCAATATCTCGCACCAATACCGCCCCAATGGACGAAAATGCACAAGATTCTGATGCGATGACGTATGTATGTGTATCTCTGTGATAACCTAAAACTAGCGGTCTGAATCCTTTAGGATCACGAGCCGCATACATCGTATTTGAATCTGATAAAAAGGTGAAGCAATATGAACCCACCATTTCATTCTTTAGAATAGACATTGCGGTTTTCATATCATCTTTTTTTTTCAAGATACTTACCAACCGCTGTGCTGCTATCAAAGTATCGGTCATATTCTGAGGCGTAAATGTACATCCCCCGACCATATTTGACAATTGTTCAGCATTAGAAATGGTACCATTATGAGCAATGCAAAGGTCCCTAACTTTAAGTGGTTGAGCGTTTTCCAGCGAACTAGAACCAAATGTTGAGTATCTCACATGTCCAATTCCGATATTTGAAGCATACTTGGTTATAACCTTCTCAAATTCATGTGCAGATCTTGCCACCAAACCTGTTTTCTTGTATGGTTGCTTTCTCGGTATAGCAAGTCCCCAAGATTCCTGACCTCTGTGCTGTAAAGATCTTAAGCAGTCAATCAAATATGGGATAACGTTTGAGCCATCAAGGGAGTAGATGCCCACCACACCACAATTTTCATGAACCATGAGAAAACTATACTTCGTTTAACTTTCTTTTTAAGATTTCATTTTATTCCACAAGTATGCCTGATGTATGGAGAGATATTATTCTGTATTCTTAAACTTGCTTCCCAAGCTTGATTCATAGATTTTCGAGAATTCTTCCAAATGTGAATTGAAAATAATTCTCTTATTGTCTTTAAGGATACAGCGCTTTGCTTTCGTAGTAGATCCTATTTTCGAATATGACACGTTAGAGTTTGACAAAAGTTCATTAACTCTTTTAGGATTTTTTGTTGTGAAAATGAAACGATCATGACTTTCGGAAAAAATCAAGTAATCAAGCCGCGAACATGAATGAGGAATCAGACTAGTCTGTACATTAAATCCAAGATTAGACTGTATTGCCATTTCAATTAGGGTTACTATCAATCCACCCTTGGAACAATCATGAATAGATTCTATCAAGTTGTCTTTCTGCAAATCATAGACGGCTTCAATAGTTTCTTTTACCTCATTTAGATTAACTTGTGGTACCTTCCCTCCGACGATATTTAGGCATTCTTCAAAATATTCTGAGCCGCCCATTTCATCTTTGGTTGTCCCCAAAATGAAAATAGACTCCTCAAAACCATATTTCTGATAAGTCAATTTTTTCTTTGAATTTACGATTCCAAGCATTCCAATGACGGGAGATGGTTTAATTGAGCCACCAATTGTCTCATTGTACAAGCTCACTTTACCTCCTACCACAGGTATACTCATAAAAGTACAAAATTCTCGTATAGCATGGATTGATTGCAAAAAGGTCCAAAAAATTTCTTCATTCTCTGGATTTCCAAATTGTAAATGATCTACAACTCCTAATGGGTTTGCCCCAACACAAGTTATATTCCTCAATGCCTCAACAAGGCAGCCTAATGTTCCATGATAAGGATCTAAATAACAGTGTTTAGAATTGCCATCTAAGGTAAAGGCGAGATATTTATCCTCAGACAGTTTAATTACGGAGCTATCAGCAGCTCCTGGTTTGGCTACTGTTCTGACTCCTACTTCATGATCGAACTGCTGGTACACCCATTTCTTACTACATATTGATGGATTGGATAGCATCTTAAAAATGACATCAAGTAAGTTCTTTTGAATCTCTGGTTCCGAGAATTGTGCATGTAATTCCCTCAGATAAGCAGGTTCTTTTGATGATCTATCTAAGAGCGGAGCATGAGCCACGAGGCTAGCAGGCATTTGAGCAACAATCTTGCCGGCACTGGATATCGATAAATTCTTGTCTTTGGTAACTCGGCCTATTACGGCAAAACGAACATTATGTTTTTCAAAAATTTCAACAAATCTGGACTTGTTTTCTTCATTCACAATATATAACATACGTTCCTGAGATTCAGATATCATAATTTGTGTATCACTCATGCCACCCTGCTTTAAGGGAACATTAGCCAATTCGACTTGAAAGCCTTTCATTAGATTATCTGCTGTTTCTGATAAACAACATGATAAACCACCTCCACCCAAATCCTTCATTGAACTAATGCAATTACTTTCCAATGCTTCCATTGTAGCTTCCAATAAGGTTTTTTCTAAGAATGGATCTGGGATTTGGACCGCAGATCTATTTTCCTCCTCAAGATTCTTAGAAGCAAACGAAGCTCCGTGAATTCCGTCAATACCTGTGGAATTTCCACCCAGTATGAGCCAATCTCCTGGTAGGGAATTATTGGGAACGAGGTTGTCTTTTTTGGCATAACCAACAGATGCTACATCAACCAAGCAATAATTATCAAATGAGGAGTCAAACTCGATCTCGCCTCCTACAGTGGGAATCCCAATGCAATTACCATATTCGGCAATCCCCTTTACTACGTTTTTTAGTAACCATCTATTCTTGTTCTTAAATTTTGATTTGTCATCTATTCTTCCAAACCGTAACGCATTGAATAAGGCAATTGGACGAGAACCCATTGAAATGATATCCCTAAGAACACCTCCTACACCCGTGGCTGCGCCACCAAAGGGTTCTACTGCTGATGGATGATTGTGACTTTCAATATGTACGGTAACTACATACCCATCACCGACATCTATTACACCAGCATCATATCCTGGACCGATTACTACATTATTACCTTTCGTTGGTAATGATTTAATATGCTTTTTTGAAGACTTGTAAGAGCAATGTTCAGACCACTCTGCCCCAACTATGTTTTGTTCAAGTTCATTTGGCTGTCGCCCTAACTTTTCAACAAGATATTTGTATTCATTTTTTTCAAGTATAGTCATATAATTCACTTGACACTTGAGACTATCTCAGGTAGTGTAGTAACGATTTGAATATCGTAATCGAATTTCCCAGAAACCCGGTAGGGACCAAATCGAGATCACTTCCCCTCTCAGGGTGAGGCATCATGCCCATTACGTTACCTTTTGTATTGCAGACAGCGGCTATATTTTCCATCGATCCATTGGGATTGCCATCGGTATATTGAATAACTACTTGATTATTCTGACGTATTAACTTTACAGATTCTGGCTCCACAACAAACTTCCCTTCGCCATGAGCTATAGGGATTGATAATATCTCTTTCTCTTTAAATAGGCATGTGAATGGAGTCTTGTTGTTTACAACTAACGTGTTTATCCACTTACATACGAACTTCAATGAATCATTGAGTATTAGTGCACCCGGTAAAAGTCCAGTCTCCACTAAAATTTGAAAACCATTACAAATTCCTAAAATAGGAACATTCTTCTCTGACATATCAACTATCTTATTCATAATTGGACTATGTGCGGCGATAGCGCCAGCACGCAACCTATCACCATATGTGAAGCCACCGGGAATAATAATACTATCAAAATTTCCTACTGATGAATTATGCCAGATAAACTCTACATCGACATTCAATATATTCTTTAGAATATGGTGAACATCCCTATCACAATTACTACCGGGAAAAACTGTGATTCCTATTTTTGCCAACACTAATAATTTTAAATTTATTTAATAAATTCTTATTCCTAGAACTCGTTCAATCATTTATTGCTTTATTAATACCGCATTTACGATTCCATCCTGTCCTGGTCTTGACACAACTCGTGCTAGGCCTAATTCAGTCTCTAATATAGCGCCTTTAGAAATAACGCCTCTTCTTTCAAAATCCTTATTTGCAGGATTCTTTGTAACTCTCACAATCTTTACTTTAGTGGTTTTCTTTGAATCTTTATCACTTACGTTAGCATGGTCAGCGAATTTGAATGCGACCTTTATGCTATTGCCGCGCACTCTACGTACAACATTTTTTGTATCTCCCACTGTAGCTTCGTTTGGATATCTATCAATTTCATATTTTCGTCGAGTTCGATTAGGAATGATTCGCCCGCCGGTATATTTCCTTCCTGCTAAATTCTCGATAGATTTACGCACAAATAGGATTTATGCAAACGATAATTAAGTGTTTTTCTTTCCTCTATCCTCGGGCTGCAAAAGCAAACTCTTTTTAAGCATTTTGAGATCGCTAACACCAAAATAATTATTGAATTTGCCAGTTGTAGTATAAACCTTTATTCTGCCAGAACTCTTAAACTGGACAAATTCTTGTTCTTGGAGCTCTCTCAAGTGATAATATACTTTTGAGCCTCTTATTTCAAGCAGTCTCTTGGTTGTAACTGGCTGCTCATATGCTATATAAGATAAAGTTTTTAGTACAGAATTAGAAATTTGAGGCCTATTTGAAAATTTTTTGACTATTGGTGCATAACTAGGTTTGAGTTGAAGTACATAACTGTTATCCTCCATCTTTGCTATCTCTAGTGCTTTGAATGTAACTTTCGTCTTGTTTATCAATTCAACTAGTAGTCGTTTCACTCGTTCCTTGGAATCGGTTCCAGACGCATTAACAATTTCTTCAAGGCTAATTGGACGGCCCGCAGAATACAAAGCGGCTTCAATTCTAGCCACAACTTCATCATTGGGTAATTTTGTCATAGAAAATAATCAAGTGTTATTTTTAGGGATTATAATGATAGTATCGGAGTTAAGGATATGGTTTTTTTCAGAAGCATTATTTGAAAATGTATCCTCAGATGGACCATTGTCTTCATATTCTGTGGCTTGAGTGATAATTTCAATCTTATTTTTCATACTCAAATACAGCATTGCAATAAAATATCGAGCTACTTCTAGTTCATTCATATCTTGTACTAAATCATTAAAAATTAGTTTGTCTCTTCCTAACAATTTTTCAATTAACTTTTTCTCAAAATCTTCTATTATTTTTTCAAACTTGATAAGATAGTCCTGGAAATCTACAGCTTGAACAGGTTCCAATCTGACTTGACTCTTTCTCGCTACTGGATTAGTCAAATCAGTGATCATATTTTCTAAAATAGAAAGCAAGTCCTCTAATGAAACAGGGTAAGCAATTTCCTGTCTAAAAGGTAATGTCAGATTTGAAATTTCAGGTATCGGTATTTTTTCTTCTAATCCCCCGGTTTTTTGAAATTCAGTAGATGAATTTCTATTTGCTATTTTCTCTAGCCTAAAAATTGACTCGACCTTGAGTCGATGAATGAGTGTTGATGTGAGTATGGCAACTCCGCAGAGCCTCAAATCCTTGTAGGTTGACGAAGTGAGAGTAGACAAAAGAATTTCCAAAAGTTTTACGATATCAATCTTCCAAACATCATCTCTTTCAATAAGTGAGGGGTTGAAAAGCAAATTGAGTGGAGGTTGAGAGATTTTTTTCTTGGTTGAAAAATTATGATCATCTTGAGAGACTACACTCATCTTAATGTAGAATACGTAGGGGTTAATTTATTACATTCTAAATCCTTAGTCCAAACTAGATAAGACAGTCGATTTGACAGATGACTACAGTGATAAATTTCCTTGAATGTTGGTTCCACAAAAGTAAATATAAAATCATATGTGATCTTAACTATGCATTACTGGTATGGATGCATAGATACTCCTTTTACCGAGTACCGAAATTACATATCAAAGTTTCGGTTGGTTACCGATGTAATTAATTTACGAAAGGATCAAGGAAATGAGATACCTGACAAATCTTGGATGTTATATTTGTTGGAGGTTTTCAATATCCAGAAACATCCAGTAGAACTAAATTTGATTTGCCAATTTGACGGCCAAAATTATTTTGAGGCAATTTTCAAGGGATATAACCAGTATAGATTCAGAAAGGTATTACCACAAACAGGTGATTCATATTATAGAGAAATTACCCTGCATGAAAAAGAGTCTACCATTGTTTACTATCTTAAAGACCTTAATAAGGGCATCGAAGAAAAGTTCAGTTTACCAGTTAACAAAGAGTTGTTTGCTTTTCAATTTTATCAATGTTTCACTGGAATTGAATGGTGGAATAGAGTCGGACATCGACCCTACAGTATAAGATTTGAAGCACTTGTATCAAAGTTGATGTATGGATACAATGATAACACTGAAGATCCTGATTCCAAAGTATTCTTTCCTATTGGAACAATTTATGAAAATAAGGATGGCACAGCTAATTCATATCCTATTAACCTCAATTTTATGGATCGAATTGATGGATGCATTCGCTACATAGTCAAATAATAGATAATTTCTGATTATTTGATTTACCGATTGGGAATCATAAAGAAATTATCTAGCATTTTGAGATGACTAAATAGATCAGGATGTAATAATCGACACAATATTTCAATCCCAGTAATTATTCTTGGGCTAGGTTTGCTAAAGTATGAATCTGAATCGACCAAGTAGATCTGTCCATCCTTATATGCTCGTAGTGTCTTCCATCTAGGATCATCAAAACGTTCATACTCTTTTTCCGTCCTCTTCAAATCATATCCGCACGGAGCGATTATAATTTTATCTGGATTTAATTTTTCTAATTCTGAGAAAGTGATTTGCCTTGAATCCTCCCCGGCAGCAGCTCCCAGGGATAATCCATATGCTGTACGTACCATGTCAGGCACCCAATGTCCTGCCAAGTAATAGGGATTTAACCAGTCCAGACAAACAATTTTAGGAAAAGTGTCAGATTTTTCTTTTTTGAAAGCAGATTTCATTTCACCTTCGATAGAACTTAGTCTAATCTCTAAATCTCCAAGCAACTTAGTAGCATTATCCAAATTTCCTAATTCTTTGCCTATTATCACAATACTTTTAAGAATATCTTGGAGATTGGTTGGATTTAGGATCAAATTACTAGGGTTGTATCCTAATATGTTGCTACAGAGAGTAATTTCATTCTCAAATGGTGCGCAAACGGAGCATAGGTTTTGACTAATTATGATATCCGGTTGAATGTTTTTGATGAGTTGCTCATCGAGGACAAAAATAGGTTCATTTCTCAAAGAAAGCTCCTTTATCTTTTGGTCAATTTCAAGTCCAGAAAGGGATTCAAAATCAATTACTGGTTTGATAACTTTAGATTTTTGACGTGCTTCAAGTGGAAAAGTACATTCATGTGTAACACCATATACGAATCTACCTAACCCTATTTCAAAGAGAATTTCTGTGGCGCTCGGAAGAAACGAAATAATCCTATTATACTTATTCAAATGCTGTTATCCTCCTACATCAACCTCTTATTTTAGTTATAGAATCTATTTCAATGACAGCATTTGTAAAGAGTATACAATCCTTTAAAAAAATCGATTGTCACCTTTGAGTTTAATTTGCTAACCCCAGATGCCCTGTCAGAGAACGTATATGGAATTTCTTCGATCTTTATATTTTTGGATTTAACCAATATCTCTAGTAGTATCTTAAAGCCTGATGTGTTAAATTGCATTTTTCGGATTATGCTCCTCTTTACTATGAAAAAACCAGACATCGGGTCTGAGACATTTGACAATCCAAATATTAATTTAGATAAATTCGTAGCAAACTTGCTCAAAAATATCCTCTTTGAGGTCCAACCAACTATTCTGCCTCCTTTCACATATCTGGATGCAATTACAAGATCACTGTTAGATCTCCGAATCTCACTTACTAAGCGATTGATGTGGCTAGGAGAATGAGAAAAATCCGCATCCATAACTAGTATGTACTCGCTTATAGAAGATTTGAATCCCTCATAAATTGCAGAAATCAAACCCGACCTTTCATTTCTCTTTATTATTTTGATATAAAAGTGATTCTCCTTTTGGGGATAAATTAAATAATATTGATGTGATTGCAAACCTATATTCTGTCGAATCTTGTATACTTTAAATCCATCATCATCTGTAAAATCATTTAATAATGTTCCAACAGTGTCGTCAGGGGAGTTGTCATCAACAATAACGATTTCATAAGGTTCATTTTCGCGTGTTCCTGTCTTAATTTCTTTGATAAGCTTTATGATATTTTCAGCCTCGTTAAGTGTTGGAATAACTACAGAGAAAAGTGGTTGAGAATGGAGCTTCTCTATAAGATCATCCTGAGTTTTTCTACATATCACATTCTCGCTCATTTCAATTTCTCCCTAGATTAATATTTTTCATTTCCGATGACTGATATATATATAATTGTATGAATAGTCAGAATAACTGTGCTAGTTTCCCTCAAACTTAAAACTATTTAATATCTTCTCTATCGTATTTGACATGTCATCAAAGTCAACAATACTTGTGGAAAATGTTAAGATTACAGAGATAGAGTTTCCATTAAATAAATACTCCTTAACTTTTGTCTTACCGATATTAGAATCATAATTATAAAGCAACTCCTTTCCCATAATGCTGTTGCTTACATTCACATTCTTAATTGAAATTATGTCTAGATTCTGCAGGTTGTTTACCAAATATTTAATTTCATTGAGCACTTCGATTCTCATTTTTTCGTCTTGAGTCTGGGAAGAATTGGGTACCAAATTATCACTGCTACTAACATTATAATAAATATCTAATCGCTCCAAATAGCGATCGGACATTTCACTTTGATTTGATATGATTGATAAACGGTTTTCACCTTCGCTTAAAATCCAATCATCTGGATAAGAGAGTTCAAATCCAAATGGAGACTCAAATAACTTGTAGCCTAAAGTTCTTTCCAATGGTTTTACTGATTTGTCGTCGATCTCCTTGTATGCAATTGTTACGGAAGAAATAATCTTGTTTAAAATTGGATTATAATAACCGAAACTCTCTGGGGTAGTGGCAAATGTAATAATGTATGCAATTTCGTTATTTATTAACCACGTTTGCAATACCTTAATGGTATGGTCGTTTACTTTGTGAGTGAAAATAATACGCTCCCCACTGCTAGCCGAAATGTTGATTGGAAATGAATCGATAAGTTCAAAATTGTTCAATTCAGAAGATAAATCAACAATCGCTGATTTTGTATACTCAGACATGCTAGTGGCCGAGCCTAATTTTTCAATTCCAACAATTAACTTGCTTGTTGGAATAAATGATGGCATATTTTTTGGAGGTACTATAGTAATGGCATCTGCAACATTATCATAAAGGGATTCTTTTTCTATTTTCCAATCATCAGGTAACGATATGAACAAAGATATTTTATCATTGATCAATAGTTTTAGAGTTGACCAATTACTCGGGAGTCCTAATTTGTTTGATAGACCATAACCTTCTTGTAACTCTGCTGAAAAAAATAGAACGATTGCTATTATGGTTAAACATACTATAATTGGAGACAGGGTCACAAAATAAGCACTCTAATAATTATCGTGGGAACAAGCTAAAACCAATCAATTTCACATAGATCAAAAGAAGACACTAAATAAAGAGAAAAGAGACGATGTTACCAACCTATTGCTTCACTTCGAGTCAAACATTTTTGTTTTGGTCAAGATTGTTTAATATTTTCCTAGGAAGTTGATTCATCTATCCTGTTGCACAGGTCTGATCAGAATCTCGTTTACATTGACATGCTGGGGAGAGTCTATAGCATATAATATTGCATTAGCGATATCTTGAGCTTCTAGTGCTTTCATGTTTTTTACGGAATCTACGAATGATTTGAGAGATTCATCGGTAATGGTATTTGTAAGCTCAGTTGCTACCACACCTGGTTCGATACAGGTTACTCTAATATTTGATCTTTGGCTTAATTCCTGTCTTAGTCCCTCACTGAAAGCGGTGATTGCAAATTTTGTTGCACAGTAAACACTTCCTGCTGGGAATACTATTCTTCCAGCCACAGATGAAATATTTACAATGTGTCCTGATTTGTTTGAGAGCATACTAGGAAGAACGGCAGCGGTGGTATGCAAGACGCCTTTAAAGTTGACATCAATCATCCTATCCCATTCGTCTAACTTCAAATTTTTTATGAAACTTAAAGGCATTAACCCTGCGTTATTGACAAGTACATCAATCCTACCGTATTCCTTGAGGGCTAATTCTGCGAAGCTTTTGCAATCCTCTTTTCTAGTCACATCCAGTGAAGTTGTGGTTATCCTTCCATTCTCGTTTTCTATTTCCTTTTTAAGTTCATCTAATTTTTCAGTTCTTCTGGCACCGGCTACAATATTAGCACCTCCCTTTGATAACAATTTGGCTGTAGAATACCCTATCCCACTGCTTGCACCAGTAATCAAAACAACCTTATCTTTTAACATTCATAATTGGTGTGTGTTTGGTTAGATTTAATCATACTCACTGAGGAGTCCAATTGTTGATTATATAACTTCGAAATTTTGTGGACTAGATAATTGTCTACTGACAGAGTGACAATCAGTATGAATTTATACTCTTAGATAAAATCTAAAAATTTGGGGTAATGCAGATAATTCTGTACAAAATAACTATTTTCTATGGAATCATTAAAAAATTAAGGAAATGTCACTACTTTGGTCCATGGTATTCATCAGGATATGCGTCTGCTTCGACAGTTTCTATTGGCTCTCCCGATGGCAATGGTGCACTTTTCTCAACTTCATAATTAAAAATTTCAGGAAAATCGATCTTGAGAATTACGTTCATCCCTACTTGATAAATTTCAGATTTAGGTACGTCGAATCTTTTGTTATTTTCTCCGAATATAACTATCTTATCAGATGTTTCTTTCATGACATGTCCGACATGATCTTCGTTTTTGGCTCTAACGCCTTTATTAAAGAGTGTATTTGGATATTTTCCCTCATATGTTGCTAAATCCACCATTCTATCACCTTCGTCCCAAGGATCTTCTCTGCTTGCAGGCAGTGGTGCGTTTCTAGATACTGCGTATTTGTTCAAATCGTCAAATTTTAAGCCGATCAAAACGTTAGCCCCCACCTGTTGAATTTCTTTAATAGGGATATCATATCTCTCATTTTTTTCTCCAAAAACAATAATTTTGTCAGGGGTTTCTCTTACAACATAACCAACGTTTGGTTCATCCAATGCTTTTACTCCCTTATTGAAATATTTACCTGAAGTCATAATTGATATAGGTCAAAATAGCATAAATAAACTTTTTAGATCGTTGTCGTGTATAATTGGACTTTTTGAGATAGCAAAAATATGAATGCAACTTGAACTAAAGAGTTTGATTGAAAACAATAAGGACAATACTAAAGCAAGTATAGCCAGATGATTTTTTTGATTGGATTCGACAAGCAAAATTGGAGCTCCATACTATAAGAATTGGAAGGATCGTCTGACAAATACCTCATAGAAAGGATAGCAGGTCTGTTTTGAACTAAATGATTTACTTTTACGGCACATCGACTATCTAAAACCATATAATTTTTGTGGAATTCGTATTGATTGAGATTCATTTTGTCATGAATGGCTGTAATTAAACACAAAATAATTGACTCAATCGGACATATCGAAAAACTCTATTCCACATAGATTCTCAGAATAATACTTTGAAAAGGCAAATTTACCCAAAAAATAATAAAAATGAAATATTATTCGTAATCCGAACGACTCCGATCTTACGATAAAATCTATTCCGTTTTATTGGATACTGTACTAAAATAATAGTTGATCACCATGGTTTTTTTCCAAGCAGATTTTCAAAGTCCCCTCTGTTTTTGGATTGTTTGGGATTCGCTGAATTTGAGGAGCATACCGAATTTGATATTTTATAGTTAAGTCAACAAGATGCCTCATCGTATGTACGAAAAAATCGTTGAAAGCACAATGTGATTTGGATCAAGAGAAATCTTATCGCTTTGATAGAAATCCTCATCGAGTACTATACAGCGATTGATACCTCGTTGTAATAATCCGTGTTTATAAGCACACATACTCGCAGTATTACTAAAAAAATAGTTTGAACGAAGGTTAGTTGGCACGTTTGCCTGAATGTTTGATTTTGATTTGTTAATTCAAAGCTCTTGTGTAGAATTTTTTTAAGTCACAAGAATGTAGAACTTAATCCTGTTTTTGATATGAGTAGCCAATATCAACTAAACCGATATAAGAATAAGGTTCATGTCTTTTGAATTTGATTTGTCCTCAATAATATGTCCAAAATGCGATCGCAATAATGACAATTTGGAGGTAATTGGATTACATGTCTTTACCGATGATAAATCTAACATTTCTCCATACTATGACATAAAGTGCTTTAATTGTCACAAGGTATTTACCATAGACAGCCCACTTTGCATTAAGGAAGCTTAATAAATTTCTGCTCTAATGTTTTCTTACTGAACATTCTGATAACTTAACCTATCCATAGATCAAGAAGATGAAAACGGCATATTTCCTTTCAGTGGGAGGTTAGACATAGGAGATAAAAAGTTTTGAATGCACTGACCAATTTTTCCATTGGACTGGCAAACTAGAATGATAAATTATCCTCTTTCTCAAACAGATATTACACATTTCAACATTCTTGCAGACAATTTCAAAGTATTTAACGACCACTATTCCTATTGAGAACTTCACTTGATATTGAAGAGCTTTATGACACAGAAAAGATTCTCATCAGCAAATAATTCGTTCTAACTGAATTTGCTTCTTGGTGCCAAATTACGGTTTTACTGTACATAGGAAGAATCTTGGAAAACCGTTAATTTATCCGGGTCCAGAGGGATTTGAACCCTCGACCAACTGCTCCGCAGGCAGTCATTCTATCCAAGCTGAACTATGAACCCATCTTTTTTATTGTTGATTTGTATAAAATTCTTTTTACTTGGTTTAATGAAAGGATTATAAGCAAACAATGCGAAATTAATGTCAATAATTATATTGAATCCTTTTCTATGTGAATTAAATAATAGAATCCTCCTTTTTGACGGCGCAATGGGCACGGAAATTCAAAAATTTTCGCCTTCTGAAAGTGATTATCTAAATAACAAAGATGGCTTTAACGACAGTTTAAATTTTACAAGACCCAATTGGATAAAAAAAATCCATACAAGTTATATCGAAGCAGGAAGCGATTGCATAGAAACAAATACTTTTGGGAGTAACAAGCTGAAGTTAGAAGAATTCGGAGAAGGTGATAAAACATTGGAATTTAACATTCAAGCAACCAAACTAGTGAAAGAAGCAGCCTCTGAATCCAATAAACAAATATTTATTGTCGGATCGATGGGTCCAACCGGTTTTCTGCCAAGTTCTAATGATTCGGATCTTGGTAACATCTCATTGGATGAAATTGAAGAGGCATATTTTTTGCAGGCTCAAGGTTTGATTGAGGGGGGATGTCATGCACTCTTGATTGAAACTGGACAGGATGTATTAGAAATGAAGGTCGCTGTTGAAGGAAGCTTTAGAGCGATGAAGAAGATGGATAAATCTATTCCAATTATATCTAATGTTACTTTAGATCAGTATGGTAAAATGCTTTTGGGTACAAATGTACAATCAGCGTATACAACATTAAGTAACCTAGGTATCGATGTTTTTGGATTGAATTGTTCAACAGGGCCAATAGAGATGACACCTAGTGTTCACTGGTTATGTGAACAAAAAGAGATTCCTATCTTGGTAATGCCAAATGCTGGCATGCCGATAAATGAAAATGGAATGGCAAAGTATTTAATGAGTCCAAATGAAATTTCCAGCAAATTGGCCGAGTTTGTAGACAAATATGAGATGGTAAGATTAATAGGAGGATGTTGTGGCACATCACCTGAACATATAATACAATTACGCAATGTGCTTGATATTAAGAATCAAACAGCAGGTGCCAAATAAATTGAACAATACTTCCTATTATTTTGTCCTGATTGAGATTTAGTTAGAAGTCAAAATGAAATTAAAATACAACGAGAGTCCAAAAGTTTCATCGGCCCTGATTTCAGTCGACCTATTTCAAATTCCGAGGCCCTTAATAATTGGAGAGAGGTTAAATTCTCAAGGTTCAAAAAAAGCCAAACAAATGGTATTAAACAATGACTTTGATGGTTTGATTGATATTGCCAGATATCAAGTGGAAGATGGGGCTCATTGCATTGATGTATGTGTAGCTACAACAGAACGTTCCGATGAAAAGGAATTTATGGAAAAACTAGTCAAGAGGCTTAGCTTAGAAATAGAGGCACCATTGGTTATCGATTCGACAGATGCTGCAGTAGTCTCAACAGCACTTAGACAAATTCCTGGCGTCCCAATCATTAATTCTATTAATCTTGAAGGTGATGGAAGTAGGTTTACCGACATTTCACCATTGATGAAAAAATATGGCGCGCCCGCAATCTCGATGTGTATCGGGCCAGATGGAATGGCAAAAACAAGTAGTGAAAAAGTAGCGGTAGCGAGTATGATTTACGAAAAATCAATGGCTATTGACCTTAAACCTTGGCAGTTGATATTTGATGTTTTGACCTTTACATTGGCAACTGGGGAAGCCGAATACTCAAACTCAGCCTATGAAACATTGAAAGGAATTAAACTCGTCAAAGAAAAGTTTCCAATGGTTCTAACCACTCTGGGGTTAAGCAACGTTAGTTTTGGTTTACCGCCTGAGGCAAGAAAATTCCTCAATTCAGTATTTTTATACCATGCGATACAAAATGGACTTGATAGTGTGATTATTAATCCCAAGGACATAATCCCCTATCCACAGATCAATAAGTCAGATAGGGAAAAATGCGAAGATCTTATTTTCAATAACACGAATAATGCATTAGCTGAATTAATATCTCATTTTTCCACTAAAGGTACACTTCAATCATCAGCCAATCCAAGACAAAAACAAGACAATACATTGGAGTTAGATCCCACCTGGGATGCAGGTAAAAGATGCTATTTTAGAATTGTGAATAGACTTAAAGAAGGAATCGAAAATGATGTAGCATTAGCCATTTCTGAAAGAAATAGAACCGATCCTCAAATGAAAGTTTTGGATACAGAGGATGAAAAAAGTTTAGCGAAAATCAGGCTGAAAGGAGACAAGGAAAAACTTCATTCGGCCGCTGTCGAAACATTAAACGAAGTCCTCTTACCTGCAATGAAGGAAGTGGGTGATAAATTCGGAGCTGGTGAGTTGATCCTTCCTTTTGTCTTAAAATCTGCCGAATGTATGAAAGCAGCCGTAGCAGAATTGGAAAAATATCTTATAAAACAAGAAGGTATTAGCAAAGGAAAACTGGTGCTTTGTACCGTTTATGGCGATGTACATGATATTGGAAAAAATTTAGTTAAAACTATTTTCGTTAATAATGGGTACGAGGTATTCGACCTGGGTAAGCAAGTTCCAATACCTCTGATAGTCAACAAAATTAAAGAGGTCAAAGCCGACGCTGTCGGATTATCTGCCCTTTTGGTTTCAACTTCAAAACAGATGCAATTATTTGCAGAATTTGTGCGTGAAAATAAGATGGATATTCCTATTTTATGCGGAGGAGCTGCAATAAACAGTGATTATATAAACAGAATCGCAAAAGGAGATGGAAAAGTCTACGAACCCGGGGTATTTTATTGCAAAACGGCATTCGAAGGCCTCAAGGTAATGAATAATCTGATGGGCGAAAATAAGAATAAATTCATGAATGAATGGATACAAAAACTTACTTCATGGAAGGAAAGAAAATATGCTGCATCAGAATCTAATGCAAACGTAGAAGAATTCACAAGCAAAGTCAAACCTGTTAAGGATAAACCTATTCCTCCAAAGCTTGATTTCGTTTACAGATACAAAAAGGATGATCTATCATTAACCGATATATGGAATTATTTGAATAAGAAATCGCTTTTTGTTCTTTCTTGGGGATTGAGGGGGAAGAGTGCGCCAGGGCTTAGGGACGAATATGATAGACTTTTGGAAGAGTGGAAGAACAGGGTCCTAACAGAGGATCTCTTTGATCCTCAGGCTGTTTATGCTTATTTTAAGTGTAGACGGGTAAACAAAAACGAACTTTTAATAAAATATTTGGACGTCAATCAGATTGAATCAAAGTTGGTTTTCGAATTTCCAAGATCATCAAATGAGCAACACTTGTGTCTAGCGGATTATTTTGATTCAGAACACGATGATATTGTTGCCTTTCAATCAGTGACCATGGGAAATAAGGTAGCCGACATTATCGAGGAGTGGAATAAGCAGGGCCGTTACACCGACGCATACTACCTACATGGACTTGCCGTCGAATCCACAGAAGCGCTAGCAGACTGGATTAATAACAAGATAAAGAATGATTTGTCTTTATCAAAAGGTGGCCTGAGATACAGTTGGGGTTATCCAAGTTGTCCTGATATCACTCAGCACTTTCTTGTTTGGAAACTTTTGAATCCAACTGCAAATGGAATGACTCTTACGGAAAGTGGTCAAATAGTTCCAGAATTCTCAACTGCTGCCATCGTCGTCCATAACCCCGTCGCTCAATATTTCACACTGTAGTGTTTCTCCTTGGCTAAATTCATTGGTACTCCCTAACTTTATTATATTGCGATAGTTGTTGCTTTTTCATGGGCAAAGTAGAAAAAGGGGTAAATTGCAGTGTTAACGGTTGCGAAGAGGCTGCAGATAGATCTATGAGTTTGACAAAAGCTAAGATGTCACCTGACTTGGACTTTGATAATTCTAAAAAGCGAGTCTATTTATGTAGAAATCACTATAAAGATTGGAAAAAATCTACAAAATCAGACCGTGAAACTGAGAGAATGAGATGGGACTAGTATTTGTGTAATAATGCTTTTGATAGTTGAGCAATTTCTCTCTCTGGTGTATATAGAACTTTATACTAGTTGAATTTATAATAACTAAGTAAAGTAAGTTAAGATGAAAAAAGTAATAAACAGCTTTAATTGAATTTAATTATTAGCGAGTTGATTTAATGTTTGGCTGTGAGTAATGTACCTAAATTTGTTAAAACACGAGAGTTAGATAATAAAAGATGGCTAGTTAGGGCATTGCTCTTGTCTGCTGTGTTGACAATTCTATTTGCAAAAGTTTACTTGACTGTGTATGTTATCGATATGGGCGTCGGTATTTACAGTATACTGACATCGTTCGTCTTGTTTAATATCTTATTTATATCCTATTTTAGATACAAGGATCCGTATTGGAAGGTTTTTGATAAAAAAATTCCTACAGATGAAATGCCATTGGTATCGCTGGTTGTGCCCGTAAAAAACGAGGAAGCCGATATAACATCCTGTATTCAATCATGCATAGATCAGACTTACAAGAAAAAAGAGATTATAGTAATAGACGACGGAAGTACCGATAGGACAGGAGCGATATTAGATGCAATCAAGAATCAAAATCCATCTACCAATCTTAATATTGTCCACTTAAAGGAGAGCGTTGGCAAGAAAAAAGCGATCGAGGTGGCCAGCAAGATAGCGAGTGGTGAGATTTACGGCTTTATGGATAGTGATTGCGCCATGGCCAATGATGCGACTGAAAAGGCTGTTAAACTTTTCTATTTTGACAAACAGATAGGTGCCCTCACTGGTCATGGAAGGACGAAGAACCGCCACGAAGGAGGATTCCGGGATCATTTTCTTGAGAAATTACAAGATGTGTATGCAGATGGCGCTTGCAGAGCTCAAAAAGGCATGGAAAGTGTTTTTTCATCTGTCACGTGCTGTGCTGGTTCTTTGAGTTTCTATCGAAGGGATGCAATTCAAGATTTTATCCCTCAATGGGCTAGGGACAGATTCTTGGGCATGGAATTTAAATTTGCCACCGATAGGAGGATGACTGCACATGTGCTTGCGAACCGTCCTCCTTTAATTTCGTATAGTTCTCCAGATCAACGAGAGACCATGATGCCAATAGCGGGCAATGAAGGTTATACCTCAAACAGTATACTTTCAAATGAGTCTGGAAGCATAGAGTCGACTTCGGATCGAAAGAAAGAAGCAAATGGATTTTGGAAAGTATTGTATTCACAAAGTATTAAAGTAGATATTGGCGTTCCGCCGACTTTGGATTCTCTAATCAAGCAGCAAGTTAGATGGAGGAAGAGTTTTATTCGAAGTCTCTTTGCAGCTGGGGGTATATTCTGGAAAAGACCTTTTTATGTAGCATTATTGTATTACCTGCAAACCTCAATGAAATTTATCAGGCCTTACATAGTAGCATCAACTGTTGTATTTCTGCCGCTGATGGGCGATTATATTACACCTATAGTTTGGTTCGCAGGAGTATTATTTACAGGAATGATTTATGCGGTAGATTTTAGACTTCGTAACCCAGGTGATAGAAATTGGATATATCGACCGTTTTTTACATTGCTGTCAACGTATGTATATACATGGCTTTTGATTTATGCAGCAATTACAATCAAAAAGACCGGATGGAGGTAAATTCATAATGAAATTTTTCAGTCGGGAAATGTAAAATATTGGTTACTCAGACATTCACTAACAATTTAGATGTAATCCTGATCGGCTTAGGAATGACCATAGGGTTCTCTGTCATACTTATGCACCTTACCGGAATGTGGCCGTGTCAAATATTAGAAGGAACCGGGCAATTCATCAATGTCGATAGTCTTCAGAATTCAGATGAACCATTTGGTAAATTCACATACGACATGCATTACTGGTTAAAAGGTCTTTTCCGATGTAGTTGATCTTGTTTCTTTCGTCTAATACTATTTCTTCAAAATATCTTAGCACCGTAACTTCAGATATTTTCGGCGTTTCCAAAGTCTTTCCTTCTACCATATCAATAATCATTTTCGGAAAGTTAGCACCAGCCAATGTTGTAAAAATGGTTCCCCCACCAAGTCTCGGATTAATTTCAACCAATTTGAAATCACCTATCTTATCTTTTTTCATTTGAATACATGAGGGACCGATAATTTTTAATTTTCTTACAATTTCCATTGACTCTTTAATCAAATACTTGTCCAAAATGATTTTACCCTTCGTTGATATACCACTCTTTGTTTGCAGTCTTACTCTTGGTACCGATACAATTGGAGTTCCTTCCAGGTCACTCATTACATCAATAGTGTATTCATCCCCTGGCAAGAATTCCTGATAAATCATGCCAGCATATTTTGACGATACATATTGTAGTTCTTTTTCATCATTCACTTGAATTACATCTCTGCTTCCCTTACCGTATCTGGGTTTAGCAATAATTGGAAAAGAGTCTATTTCTTCAGGCTTTAAAGTGGTGAAGGGTAAGTTAAACTCCTTGTTCAAATGATTAAATGTGCTTATCTTGTCTCTACAAATCTCCAAGATCTTTCTGTCGCTTACTATAGGAAAAACACCATGCTTTTTTAGCTTGGACTTGTATTCACTAAACGGAAAAATATCATAACCAGAAGACGGCATCAGTACCTCGACGGAATATTTATCAATTATATTCAACAATACCTCCAAGTAGTCGTCCGCCTCTGCTTCTGGAATAACCTCATAAAAATCAGATAAATAGAAACCTGCTGACAAATTATTTGAATCCGTAGATAATACCTTTCCCCTAAAATCCGAGATTCGTAATGATTTTATCGTATTAATGCCAGCTGGTGCAGAAGCACCGGGTATCAATACTGTGGAAATTTGTCTACGCAATCGGCATCCGTTTTTAATAGTGTTATTTTAGTTTATAATATAAATATTTTCGAGAGATATAATTAAGAAAAATTATAAAAGATATGAGAATAATTTTTTCATATAATCATGATACTTAACAAGCAAGAAGATATGCACATTCACTGTAATTTCAATGATCATTCTGATTCTAATTTAACGGCTTCAAATATTATACGCGTCGCAGAGGAAAAGAATTTGACTAGGATCGCGATTACAGAACATGTAAGAAAAACATCAGACTGGACAGCAGGATACCTAGACGATGTAAACTCTCAAATGTCAAAGACTCAAATAAAAATTCTCCCCGGTTTTGAAGCCAAAATTTTAGAAAATGGAGAGATAGATTGTCCCGATGAATATCTTTGTAATGATTACTATATCATTGCAAGTTTTCATACCAAATATGCTAAAGAAAAATGGTTTTCTGCCTTAATTGAGGCAATCAAAAATCCGTTCGTGAATGTGATAGGACATTTAGCTCCTGAAATCGGCTTTAGTCTTAATGATTCAGAAATTGAGAAGTTAGGAGATCTCTTAATCACAAATCAAAAGATAGTTGAGATTAATGCAAAGTATGTACGTCCACCAGTCAATTTTCTTGAAATTTTCAAAAGACAAGGTGTACGGTTTCATTTGGGAAGTGATGCACACTCGCTTAAAGATATAGGTGATTTTAATAGAATAAATCATTTGATAAATCTTCTAGAAAAGTAAGCGGATATAGTTAAAAAGAAACTTAAATAGATATTAATGATAAAAAGGTTTGGGAAGTAACACGGTAGCCACTATTGACGGGGATAGTAAATTCAATGCAATCTTTTCAAAGTACCTGAATTCGTCTGATTCAGATATTGGCAAGTTTATAGAATCAATCCCCTCAAAGTTCCAAGATGCTGTAAAGGCCCTTGATGATCAACCTCCATCTGGCAATGATGAAGTCGTACGATCAAACCGTAGCGCTTTAAAGGCCGTCGTTACAAAATTTCATAACAAAGCTGGCACTTTAAATGAAGAGATAAAGAATCAAATTGATTCCCTCGATAAAGAGAGGCTCAAAATTATTGTAGGCATACACCAACCAAACTTATTTGCTTTCAGTGGGGTTTTCAAGAAAATTGTACTCTTACAAGAATTGGCAAATCATGTCAAAAAAACAGATTCGGCTATCATACCCTTGTTTTTGATAGTTGATCACGATTTTATGGATGATAAATGGATGCATATTGCCAAGTTGCCAAATGTGAGAAGTTCAAGCGGAGTTTTGGATCTGAGATTTCCTATTAATGAATCTACAAGATGGAAAATAACCAGCAAAACTGAACCTCCAACCAGATCGCTTATTAGAGATTGGGAAGACCAAATTTATAATTGGATAAAGAATAGCAAGAATTTGTCAAGAAATGAAATAAAATCACTTTATTCAAAATACAAGGAATTTTGGAGTGCGATAGAAGAATCTATCTCCATAGCAGATTCATACGCCGAATTTAATTCAATAATCATGTCCAAAATTGCAAATTCTATTTGGGGATATAATATACTGTTTGTAAATCTTTCAGACATGTCCATAGTCTTTAAAAGGGGATATAATTATTTGCTCTCCGAAAACGAAACTTATCTACAATCTCTTGACAAATCAGAATCCTTTTTCAGGGCACGCGGAATTTACACCGGAGTTAGCGCTAATCTGAATAAACATTCGGCGTTATGGTTACATTGCATTTGCGGGAGCAAAGCTTCATCTAAAATACGATATGATGATAATAATGGAGCAACTTTAATCGGAAAATGTATATCCTGTAAAAAGAACTTGTCGCTCTTCATAGGTAAAAAGGATAACGCTTCAATACAAGAAGAAAAATTGAACATGGTGTCTCCAAGAGCAATACCCATCTTACTATTACTTTCTAGGGAATTGTCAATTGCAGGTTATATTTCTGGGACGGGAGGCAGTATTGGATATACTTTGGTAGGTAAGAAGGTTTTTGATGACTTGAAGGTAAAACTACCTACAATGGTACTGTGGGCAGGAAACGACGTTTATACAGGTTTCGCTCAGAAAGAGGCTTCTAACTATCTTGAGAATAATAATGTAACTAATATTCCTAATTTTGTTATCGAGATAGATAAAAACTATAACGACTTGAGAAGCAAAATAGATCCACTGATCTCGAAAAGAAACATGATATATAATGACAAAGAGCAATTAGAAACATTATTGGGAGAATTATTCACCTATAAAGAGGAGCAGAGAAAAATAAAAGAATTACAACGAAATGTTCAAAAGTCAAGGAATGCCCTAAAACTAAAGCCTTGTATTATAGACTATGCAGTCAATTTTGGAATAAAGAAGATAGAAAGTGAATGGTCAAATCAATTGGTCAGCAATAATGATCTTACAAAGCCAGTTGTAATAAATTAGCCGTTTCCGACGTTTTAATTAGATGAAAAAGATCAATGCGTTAGTTACTTCAGTAGGGGGAATAGTAGCTCAAGGTATAATTAAATCATTAAAATATCATAATAAATATCAAAACAATACAGGTCATAGATATGAAATCGTGGGGACTGATATTAACTATGAAGCTGCAGGCCTATACCGGGTTCATAAGTTTTCACTGGTCACTAAGCCATCCGATCGTAATTATTTAAAAACAATTTTGGAGTTGTGTATTAAGAATAAGATACATGTATTGTTTATAGGGTCGGACGTAGAACTCCCAATTCTTTGTAAATACAGAGAGAAAATTGAAAATATAACTGGTGCCAAAGTAATTACGAGCAGAGAAAATGTAGTCGATATGTGTAGAGATAAGTATCTTACCTATCAGTTTTTAGAAAAGAATAATCTGAACGCTATCCCTACTTGTTTGCCAGATGATATGGATTTATTCTTAAAGGAAGAAAAATTCCCCCTAGTAGTAAAGCCGAGGGAGGGATTTGGATCTAAATTGTTTCAACTAGTCAGTAACCATGATGAATTGGATTTTGCTATAAGATCAATTGAAAACGCAAATTGGAAACCAATGATTCAAAAGTACTTAAAGAATGATTCAAAGGAATACACGACAGGGATTACTGTAGATAAGGATGGCAGAAAAGTCATGTCTTCAATTACAATGAGAAAAGTCTTAAAGCATGGACAGACGTACAAAGCTTTTATAGACTATTTTCCACAAGTTAAAAAAATTTGCAATAGAATAGCATCCAGCTTGGATACGGAAGGACCAATAAACATTCAATCAAGAATAGATACAGACGATAAGAAAGTAAAAATTATAGAGATAAATTCTCGATTCTCAGCCTCCTGTCCGATGAGAACAGTGGCCGGAATTAATGAACCCGATATTATTACACGAAACGTTTTATTCAATGAGAAGATAAAAATTGAAAAATATAGGCCATTGATTTGTATGCGTTATTGGAATGAAACCTATGTAGACAAGGAGAAATTAGATAAGGTCAAATCGAAAAAGTCAACTATAAATAAACTGAATTCAGAAATTTTTGACTATTTCTAATTGATCTCTGAGACTACCATTTTGAGATTCTTATTATCTCGAATGCTTCAGCGTATTTGCAGTTAAGCTGATATCCTCTGTAAGCAGCTCTCCCTACTATTGCATCTATCCAAATTGGACCACATCGCGCTTGCTGAGATTCAAAGCATTCAAGGGCGGATTTTTTTGGTTCAATATAGTCAGTCATATTAATGAAAAGTTGTGGTCTGAAAGCTTGTTCGGTAATTCCTCCAGGGATTGTAGTCTCATACATATAGAGATCAGTGGTATCTCTACTACCAGATATCACCGATTTGGTCAAAGCCTGATGGTCTTGATGAGAATCTCCTATCCACTGAGTGAAAACGGCAGCGGGTTTATAATCGAGCATATATTTGTCCATGATTCCAATAAGTTTTCTACTGTGAACCATTTGTTCGGTTGGAAGATCTAAAAAATCTGGCTCTGGACATCCCAATACTTTGGAAGACCTTATGGCCTCCATTTTTCGTTCCTCTTTTTTGTCTCTCTCCGTAAAGTTGGGAAGGGTTGCTATAATCAGCTTTACATTATACCCCAGTCTAGATAGCTTGGCGACAGTCCCCCCCATACCTATTTCAATATCATCCGGATGGGCTCCGAATACGAGGATGTTCTCAGATTTAGATGTATTTGACATTAGTTTTCGTTTACGTTTATCTTAATGCTTTGATTACTTCGCAATCCTTTTCTTTGCAGGCAATACCTGGTTTGTCGGTGTTGTGAAAGTATGCCCTGTAATCTTCATCTATTTCCATGGCTGCTTGTAGAATCTTGCTTTTTATCGTATTAGATGAATTGATAAACATCTTT
>LLBZ010002397.1_pt1 | contig 114939 bp, 176 predicted proteins | sample 1489421 | NCBI WGS metagenome assembly LLBZ01 (sample SAMN04092657, study PRJNA295927) | soil metagenome | biome: Soil prokaryotic community; feature: Bulk soil; isolation source: soil from tomato rhizosphere | host: tomato cultivar Moneymaker | place: South Korea | collected 2011-11-01 | reverse complement strand
AGAGCCTCCACGTGAGCCCCTGAAAGCCTTGAAAGGCTTGTCATGGGGAACTTAGCCACGTATCCACGGATCATTACTTACACTCCCTAATGAAACTGTGTGTGTCTCGCACACCAGAGTCATAACCCAAATATGACCCTAGGGCGAATGCGGAAACTGCGATGAAAAGCAGGAATAGGTATTTCATATATCTCCCTGGATATTTAGAGTCCAATACCGTATAGAATTCCTGAGAATTCTATACGATATAAAGCCCTAGATATCGTTCTGCTCTGCCTTATCAGCAAAGTGATTCAGTGCGTGCGCGTAGTGTCTTGCTTGCTCTGGAGTCAAGACAATGTCAACGTGTCTGTCTGGCTCTCGCTCCAGGGAGACACGCAACAGGACACGCTGACTCATGCCCGTACACGTGTTCCCGCTGTAGTGATGCTCTAGGGTGCGCGCCACTCTTTCGATAGTGGCTTTCCACGTTGCCTTGACGCGTCCACGCTTAGCCATTTCCCTAACCTCTTTTCATTTCGTCACGCCACGTGAAACCGCGCGATTCTTTTTGTTCCCAGTTGAGCCATTCCCCATTGCGATAAAGCGTGACCCATGAATGACACGTCCAACACCACTTAGTACCGGTTGGGAGGGTGATTGCAGACTGTGTCTGAATAGGTCCCTTGTGGAGCGTCCACGTGTGTACGTGCTCCCCTGGGTCAAACAGATCTAGTTGTGTCCCCTGCACTGTGTCTCTCCTGTCTCGCCCCTGTAGGGGCTCTCTGTGGCTCTGTGAGCCTCTTACGTACCCCAGTTGGACTCATCCCCCAGGGGCTCTCATTGATCTTGCCAGAGAGCCCCTGAGAGCGTCTGTCCTAGAAACCCATCTTTCCGGCGCAGACCTTACCCATAGCCTCAGCGATGCTGTTAGCGTCCGTCAGCTTGCGGGAGCATCGCATACAACGGCCGTACAGTTCGCCAAACGCTTGTGCAGCCTCAGGGGTGACCCTGGGGAACTTACCTTCCCGCGCTTCCCTCATGAGCTTGTAAGACTGCGCACGGTCGTACTCCCAAGACTCTGAATCGTGGCTCCACACGGTTGCGTACTGTCCCGTGTTAGAGCGATTCGACTTGACGCACAGGAACGTGTCACCGTAGATGAAATAACCCTCATCAGCAGCGGGAGTCTTAGGCGCAGTCTTGCGCGCTTCCTGCTTAGCCTTATCGATTTCGAGCTTCAGTCGGTCAATGAGAGAAGAATTCCCCTTGAATTGCTTGTCAATGCTTTCACGAGTGGTGAGGTTATCGAAGAATTCCGGGGTGTAGCTCTTTACTGCGTAGTTCTTTTCGTCTTCCGTGATTTCCTTCCCCTGGAGTTCGAAAAGCTGAGAGAAAAGCGAGTCAATAAATGCCGCTTGCTTGAGCAGTGCTACACGCTGGTTAGGTGTGGCACCCTTGGAACGCGCGCGGGAAGTGGAGTTAGGGTTAACCATTCCCCCGTTACGGTTTCCACGGTCCATAGAGGGTGCCTCAGCGTCCACGGGGTCCATGTAATCGCGTCCCGTGTGGAGTTTGATGTACGCACGGTACTTAGCGAGCATTCGCACCGTGCCAGCGTCGCTCATGTTGTACTCACTCGGATTGTCCATGTACTGAGTGAGGACGTCACGCGCGTTGCCCATGGTGAATGAGTCACCATTGCGCATCCAATCGCGCTCAATTGCTGCCCACTCAGGGGCGAGAGCGGGAAGGGTGGAGAGTTCCGGAATCTCCGGAAAAGAGCGCGTGTCAATGTCCAACTGAACTCCCGTGATCCTGGCACATGTCTTGCAAAGCCTCAGACCCTCACCCCCAGGGATAAGAACCATGATGCGACCACAGACAGAGGGAGTGTCCACGGAACGCATGAGGTGAGCGACGTTGCCACCCTTACGCGTTGCCCGAATCATGGTTGCCATGATGATCACTCCCTGTGTGCTGCCGTTGTGTTGTGTCCCGTTTCTCTCATGAGGGACACAGCGTGTCAAGCGCGATCATGAAAGCTGTTACAAAGCCGTTATAACGTTACCGAGTAACGCTATCCGCTGTGTGGCTCTGTGAGCCCCTAGGAAGGGGGAGGGTAGGCAATGACCCTCCCCCGTACCCCAGAGAGCCCCTAGAGCGCGTACAGCTTGGTTGCACCCATGGGGAACGGCTCTCGTCCGTCGCAAGGGTCCACGTACACAACGGCGATTCCAGGGATGAGCGCGTAAACCTCATACAGCGCGCGTCCCGTTTCAGTGCTGCGGACGATATCGCCAACACTCAGCACGTGCTCAAACCGCGTCCACTGTCCGCCGTTGTTGTCCATGCTGTGATGGGTCGTACCCGTGGACACCGTGGAAAGCGGCTCATCCTCCACAGTCTCAGTGACCGTGTGGAATCCGGCACCCGTAGAGAGACGCGAGACAATCGAGTAATCGTCCACGCTGTCAGTCTCAACAAAACCGGCATCCTCGGTTTCGTCGTCACCCTCACACAGGAACTCAGCGAAGCGCGGACGGTTGTTGATTCCTCCGCACGGTCCCTCACAGGAATACTTAACCCCTGCATTCTCAGTCTCGACATAGAAAGTCAGAGAGTGAGAGTTGAGGTTAGAGGGAGTGCGGTACTGCGCTACGCAATAGCCACACACCCATTCGCCCTCAATGTTCTTTCCGGGCATTGAGTTGTCACCGTGCGTCTGGCACACGTAGCAACGCACATCATCCGTGGCGTACGGGGTGAGAATAGGGTCACCCTTACGGGGTCCCGTAGCGCTGTAACGGTTGTCTTCAACGACGTACCGCTTATCCCCCAGGGACGTACGCACCGTGATTACATCCCCGAACTCACAGGGAATGTTCACCTTTCCCGTTCCGTTCATTCCGGGGTGAGCGCTAATGGCCGTAGCCAATCCGAACGTGAACAGAGAGCCAGGAACGGCGGACGATTCGCCGATACCGACGAAACGGTTGTACTTAAAGTCTCCCATGTCCAGTGCGTGAACGCCCGGAATGAGAACGGCGGGAAGGGTCTCAGTGTTGCCCATGTCTTCACTCTCCTGAGTGTCGTTGTCCTGAGTGCTCAGGGGCTCACCCGTAAGCACGTCCTTACCCATGACCTTACGGGCGTGAGCGACAATCTGAGGCGAGTAAACCTCAGTGGTGGGGAGTTCGTGCGTCTCACCCTCCACACGGTCCCTGTGAGCCGTACAGACACCCTCAGTGCGTCCCACGTAGTCCACGAACACAGCAACCGGGGTCACGCCGCATCCGAAGTAGCACTCACGCGCTCCGGGGGCGAGAAAATCGGGGGCCCACGTGTTCGGTTCGTCTCCCTGGATTTCCACGCTCTCAGTCTCGGGAGCGTCCAGAGTGAACATGGCCAGAGAGTCAACGTCGTTGCTTACGAATGTGGTGTGACCCTTGGACGCGATGACGTCCACGTGAGAGACAGCGTGCATGACGCTCACACCCTGCACAGTGAGGAAACGCGTTCCCTCCACCACCACACCCGCACGCACAAGCGCGTTAACCGTCATGAGCTTTGCGGTGACAAGCTCATAAGAGCCGTTCTCCCGCATGGTGGCGGAGCGGAGCGCGATGATCTGAGCGGCTGAGATCTTGATGTTCGGCACTGTGTCTCCCTGGGTTGCTGCTGTGTGGAGTTCGTTTCTCTCATAGAGGCGAGAGCGTGTCAAGCCCCTACGTGCCTAGTCGTTACCAAGCTGAGACCTAGGCAGGTCGTATTGGGTCATCATGTCCGTTTCTGTCCATGCATCCCCGTACAGCCAAGAGGGTGCGGGGGGAGGACATGAGCACCACTCACAGACGTCATGACCGCACAGACACTCCCAAGACATCCAAGAGTCAATGACCCTCCACAGACCCATGATCCCTGTCAGCCATGCCCACATAGCCTGTCTCCCTGTCTCGTGTTCATCCTTGGGTGTCCCACCCTACACCCTTCTCAGGGTTGGCCATGACCAAACCTCCCCAGGGTCCATAAGGCTTTGTATAGGGATGGATATATCAGAGAGTCATTATCTCTCTATCTCTCCAATACAACCCCTATACAGACCCTCTTACGCCTTACTTAGGGCTTAATAACGCGCGATACCATACACCCATGCCATGTGTCAAGTCAGTGCGCCTAGGGGAATTTCGGCGAGAGCTATTCACTTCCTGGTCTACCCCATAGGACATGACCACTCACACACTCATACAGGGATAGGGCATAGACACGTCTATACGCTCCCCTAAGCGTCTCACACACTCACTCTGGTCTATCGCTACTCCGTACCCCCGTAAGGCTCTCAGACACGCGCGTAGCGCTTCACTGAGCACACACTACCAACTAATGCGAATGCCCATATGCACCATAACTAGGGTGGGACAATAGATCTCCCCCTTTGCTGCAAAGCCAGTAGCCTTTTCAATGGCAAAGCCCACACCCCTTTACCCTCCATTGCACCCGCAATTGTTACTCTGAGTGCAAATCATTCCCTAATTCCCCTATGCAAAGCATAACGCAGAGTAATATTAGCCCCTGCAACGCCACATTTGCTCAATACAGGGCTCTGACCAGGCATGATGCTGCCCCCATTGCACAGGCAAATACAATCCCTTTGCTGCTCATTGCAGGCTTTGCGGCAGAAAAGACCCCCCTACCTTTAATGCTTTGCATGTGGAAAGGGGTGCCCTAGTTTTCCGAATGGAGATGAGGATTGAGGGGGTAGACAGTATCAGTTGGGAGTGCTAGTCTTGAGCTATGGCCAAAGAAGAGAAAGAATTCGTTGGACAGGTCCGCTCTCAGCAGGAGAAAGCAACAGCCGTGAAGAAGTGGGAAGCCACTTTGAAGCGCGATGGACGCTGGGAGAAGGGTTGGCGTGTGAAGACGGTTCATCGTGGGGGTACTCACTGGTGGGTATACGTCTTCCGTAAGTAATCCGATGAGGACAGCGATGTCCGATTTTCACATTTGACTGAAAAGAGAGGAGAATAGATATGAGCCGTAAAACATCTGGCTCCTACTACTCTAAACCTCTGGCAGTCATCCACAACGACTTCAAGGGTATCTGCGCACTCTGCGGAGAGTACGTACCCATAGAAGAGGCTTCCAGGGACCATATCGTTCCCAGGAGCCGTGGTGGGTCGAATGCCAGAGAGAATATCCAGCTTACCCACAAGAGCTGCAATAACCTGAAGGGCGATGAGGACTACCCTTCGGACTGGCAGAAGCAGCTTGCGGAGCACACGGTGATCCCTAAGGGATATCGGTGTTCCCACTGCACCTTGGAGATCTCGAAATGGCACAAGAAACATGGCTTTGTTTCGAAGATCTTCAAGAATGGTCGAATCGTGGCCCTTCACTCGTGGTGTAACGAGGACCGTATTAAGTACGGAAAGCGGTAGCTGCGTCCACGTTATGTGGAGACAGCGGTAAAGTAGTATCTGTACCGCAAAAATTCGCCGTTCGGGACTCTTTCGGGGGTCCCGGATGGCTTATTTCCGTATCCGGACCTGTTTTGGTCGCTGTTTTTGGTAAATCTTGGCAAACTTAGTCAGAAAGGCCACGTTAGTGTCTGTAAATACCACCGCTGAGAGCGGTTGCGTGTCGATTTACCGTGAGAGAGCGCATCTGGTGGCTTTTCTCACCACCTTGTATCCCTCTGTCGGGGCTTACAACGATCCTGAGGAGCCAGAATACTGCGTTGTGTACGTAGAAACCCCTGTTGGCCAGATGTCCTGGCACATTCATCCATCGGACATGGACCTTTTCGAAGGTCTGCGTATCGTGGAGAGCCATGTTTGGGACGGACACAGCACGGAGGAGAAGTACCAGAAGCTCCACACATTCACTATGATCCGTCGTATGCCGGGTCAGTCTGTCGCAGATACTCCGACTCCTGGAAGGATGCGTCTGGACGGACTGCTCGCACGATACGACTACAAGCACGTAGCTGCCGCTATGAGCCGCTAGAAGACGGCTGAAGCCCCTCTGAGGCTCTAGAACTGGTCTAGGGCTACAGAGGGGCTTCTGTACGTTCTCAGACGTTCGGCTTCATCTTTCCGTCACAGCCGGGACGCGGACACTTCCTGGCTAACTTGTTGGTGGTGACGGCTCCACACTTCGTACAGTACATATTTGTCTCCTAGGGCTTGAGATGTCCGTTGTTGAGGCTGTCTGCGATCAACATAGCATCGTACATGTTGGTAGCAGGGCACTTAGGGTACCAGCGCTTGGTTTCCTTGTCGAATACTCTCCAGATCGCTGCGGTGTCCTCAGCTTTGATCTTGGCAGCTCCTACTTTCCTTGCTTCAAATCTCTTCTGCATCTACCTACCGTAGCAAGATCTCTACCCTGTGTCAACCAGGACTGGGGTACTTGACAGGTCTGGGGTACCTGTGTACACTGTTTTTTCAAGAGAGTAGTTGATGAAGATAAAGAGTAGGAGGTTAATGAGTAATGTCATTCACTCAAAGTGATTACAAGGGAGAAGAACTACTTATCCTAGAACCTCTTCTAGGATTCAGACAATGGGTATACAGAGATAGTAAGTTGATCTCTATGTATACGTCATATTGGGAAAATGGAGATCTTACAGCTACGTGCCAGAAGTACTATGATGACGAAACCAGGGAAAAGCACAGATCTCCTGATTCTGAGTGTTCTTGCGGCATCTATGCTCATTACCTCCCTCTGGAGTCATACAAGAAGACTAAAAACGGTATTTTCGGAGTAATTGAAGCCTCTGGGAAGATTTTGATGGGTACCAAGGGTTTCAGAGCCGAAAAAGCCAAGATCGTTGCTCTGGCTGGTCTGGGAGACCATAACGAGTGGTTTGAAGTCACCAAACCTGCTTTTCCTGAACCTACAAGGTCCCTGGTTGACTTTTGTACCTCTATTGGGGTACCATACTTCCCTACGGTTGAACAGATGGTTCGGGAGTTCCCTCAGAAGGATCTCTCATCGCTTGGTGTTCCGGATCTTACTGAGTGGTCGGAATCAATCCCTGTTGAAAGGGAAAAGCAGAAAGAACGGGAAGAACGTTTCGCCAGACAGGCGGTAGAGAACAGACGTAAGGATCAACAGCGTCTGGACTACTACAAGAAGCTGTCTGACCAGACTCCCACGTTTGAGCAGTTCAAAACCTGGGGATTCAACACCAAACAGGAATACGAAACATTCAAGCACCTTGGAGGGTACTCATGAACATCGGAACAATCATCAGCACTGTACAGGCAGAACCTCTCACAATTGGGGAATTCGAAGAGGTTTTGGAGGAACTGGATCTCCCTGTCTACGAAGTGCTTGTCAATGAGGAGATCACGCCAGAGATCAAGGAAGACATCTTCGCCTGATCCTGGGGGGTAACGAGAGGAATCAAGAATGACGATCGACGCAACACGCGGGAGCATGGTCTCCCGATCTGTGAGGCTCCATGAGGACACTCTGGAGAAGCTGGAAGCTCGTGCGGAGGACAGAGACAAGGGCGTGACTGTTCTTATGCGTGAAGTGCTGGAAGCATGGCTGGAGGGTCCTGAGGCGTTCCACGGATATGGTGAGACGGGTCCGAAGGATATTCCTCTGCCAGAGTAGACGCGCGTATCACAATCTGATAGACTAAGAGCCACTGACTACCTGTCAGTGGCCTTTGTCGTTTAAGGAGGAACATGCGTTACGGATCGGCTGAAGTTCGCTTGGACGAAGTGGAGTTGGGCTATCTCCTGGAACTCGTGGAGAGAGATCTTCTGTTCGGAGGAGCCCTTATCGGCGTAGATGTTCAAGGAAACTTGGCAGAGGCTATGGATCAAGCCAAGGAGAACAGGGATGCTGAAGGCACGAGCGGAGACAGCCAGAGCGAGGTACGAGGAGCTTAAGGACTCCTGGCACGTCAATGGAGGACTCACACAGGCACAAGAAGGAGAGTATGAGTGGCTGAAGACAGAGATTCAACTGATTCAGGCAGAAGCACTTACCCGCCTGGCATACAAGAGCTGGTAGGTAACCAGGAGACGATCCTCAGGGCATTCGTACTTCTGATCGAGACCATCGGCGGTACAATTGAATTTCCGTTTGACAAGGTGACTGATCCCGCTGAATTGACGGATAGAGTGATCTACGCTGAGTATGACGATAAGAATCGTCTGATTAGGTATACTGTGAAGCATCACGGGTCTATTACCGGAGAACTGGTGAATCCCGATAAGCACACAGACGAGTCCGAATAGCGCTCCTGCCCCAGGTAGGGGCGCTATTTGGCGTAGAACACACGTAAGGGCATACTATGGCATTCACTCCTATCCCAGCGGGTACTCCGCAGTGGGATGTTCCGCTAAATGCGGCACTTGTCACTCAGGACACCCAGCTTTCTTCCACTTCTACGACTGTTACCGCCCTACAGACACAGATCACTTCACTTCAGAATCAGTTGACGGCTCTTACGGCCATTGCGACTGGTGGAAGCTATTTCCGTCTCATTGCGGCTGCGGATTCTTCGCAGGATGTCAAGGAGAAGGCTGATTACGTCTGTGACGGCTCTCAGGACCAGGTAGAGATTCAGGAAGCTATCAATGCTGCGCAACTAGAAGGCGGAGGGGTAATCCAGCTCTCAGAGGGCTCCTTCAGCCTCACAAGCCCGATTATCATCAACGGTACGACCAATGAGGACAACCCTCTCACAGTCACTCTGAAGGGCTGCGGAGAGTTCGCTACGTACCTTCGTCCGGCGACGAACATCAACGCTATCTCCATTTCCAACTGGGCTCAGCTTCATCTGGCAGATTTTGGTATCGTTATCCAGGGTTCTGGCAACGGAATCGTCTCTCAGGCTATTACAACCACAGACACTCGTTCCTTCTGGGCTTCCAGCTTCCGTAACCTCCGTATCAACGGAGAGTATGATCCACTGAACACTGGTTGGGCCATGGATCTGGCTATGCCTTGGCGTTCTGTTTTCGAGAATATCGAGATCGAAGGTACTCGAAACGGTATGCGTCTGAAGAATGAGGGCACAATCCAGAATGCTGGAGACTGCACATTCACCAGAATGTTCATTGAAATCGTCGGAGACGACGGTGTGGCTATCCATGTCAGCTCTCCGTCGAACAATATGAATCAGAACAACTTCAATATGGTCGAAGCAGGGGCTAATGGAGCCAACTGCACGGGTATTTTGATCGATGGAGCCTCTGGGGGAGCCTCCCAGCGCTTCTGGGGACTCAATTTGGAGCAATTCAAGTTCCTGATCAACGTTGCAAACGGTGAGTCCAACGTTTTTGAGTGCAATTACATCACTTGTGACGACGATAACGTCACCGGAAACATCGCATTCCAGTGTGGAACTAATGCGTATGGTAATATCTTCTCTGCAAAGTGGATCAATGTGCCTTCAGGTCAGACTTTGATGGTTATTGACGACAATAACAACACTTCAAACGTGCCTAACGTCTTCGAGAACATCAGAATCGAGAACAATGGCGGTACTGTAAACTACGAGAAGACCAATTCCACGGTATTCAGAGGCATCACCACGTTCAACGATGGTGGAACTATCCAAGCAGGTCTGCTACAGTACCCCTTGAGTACGACAAACCTAGCCACGTTCAACCAGGCAGACCACAACCTCTTGGCATGGACGCAAGATCCTGCTACACTCCGTTCAGGTGGTGACGCAAACACGGCCGGAGTCCTATATCTGGCCAAGGTAAAGATCACCAGCCGTTCGACAGTAGTGACTAACGTCCTGTATGGTGTAGTCGTTGCTGGTGCTACACTTACAGCAGGACAGAATTTTGTGGGTCTGTACAACTCATCTGGTACACTGTTGTCTGCTTCAGCAGATCAGACCACCGCGATGGGTACTACGGGTCTTAAGACTGCGGCACTTTCAGCGCCACAGACACTTGCGGTAGGCACGTACTATGTGGCATTCTTGGCCAACGGTACTACTCCTCCAATTTTGGCTATGGGAGCTGGTCACGGTATTACAGGCATCACAAATGCTGGCTTGACTACGTCTACAGCTCGATACTTGACATTCGGATCGGCACAGACTACACTTCCAGCATCAGTTGCTCTTGGTTCTGCGGGTATGGCTAGCGGTTCTCGCTGGTTTGCTTTGAGCTAGCACTTGACACACAGGTTGTCGATCAGCTACAATAGTGATCACGCGGTACACAAGTACCGCACCTCGGGTGCGAGGAAGATGGTAATCCGCCTGTTTTGGGAACAGGATATACGGGGTTCGATTCCCCGGCACCCGACTCTGAGTAAGCACACATATGAACACACCCTCAACATTAGACGAGAATGGTGCTCATCATATAGACTTACTCTTTGTTGTCCCTTTAGCTCAGTTGGTAGAGCAACCGGTTGAAGCCCGGTGCGCGTAGGTTCGATTCCTACAGGGGACACGCCCTCCGGACTACCGGGAGCCCAATTGGCGGGAAACAGGTAGTAACAATGGCGCTATAGCTCAGCAGGCAGAGCAACCGGCTCATAATCGGTAGGTCGATGGTTCGAATCCATCTAGCGCCACTCGCAGAGTGGAGAAGTCTGGTATCTCGCTGGGCTCATAACCCAGAGGTCGTCTCAAACGGTTCGAATCCTACCTCTGCTACTTCGGTCATTCCCCTTGACCTGTAAGGGGACGTCAGGTATTCTAGAAAGCCTTGAACGGACGGGTACGCTAATCCCGGCCCAATGCGGTAGTAGCTTAATGGTAAAGCCTCTGTCTTCCAAACAGACTACGGGAGTTCGATTCTCCTCTACCGCTCGCTGGACGCGCTAGGAGTCCAAAAGCCTTGATAGGGCGACAACCGGGGCCGATAACCCCAACCTAGCTTATTCCCTGATGGTGTAATGGCAGCACAACGGTCTCTGGAACCGTTGGTCTTGGTTCGAATCCAGGTCGGGGAGCGGGAGCACCAACGCTTGTGCACATGGCACGGATAACCGTAAAGGGTAGTGTGAAGTAACCTAGGAACGCTTCGCATGAGAGTATACGGAATCCCTGACTAACAGGGCAATGCTCCACCAGTTTGGCAAGTGAGAGGGTCTGAGAACGTCCGGAAGTGAATGGTATTACCGGGTAGCGGGTCGTCAGACTGATGTGAAGTAGCTGCATCCATTCCTTCGGCTACGCTTGCCATTTGCTTGACGTATAGTAGGTCCGCAGGTTCATAGTTGCTGAGCGGGTAGCTTACGGTTCCAAGATGAAACTATGTGAAGGAACTGCGTCAACATTGGAGTATAGGGTAACGGCAGCCCTCCTGACTTTGGATCAGGACAGTCTAGGTTCGAATCCTAGTGCTCCAGCTCTGCGGGTAGGTTTTCCTCCTACTTTTCCTACCCGCTATGGCTCCGTAGTGTATGGGAGAAGCACGCTACCCTGTCAAGGTAGAAGGGCGGGTTCGAATCCCGTCGGAGCCGCGTTTAACGTGATAGGTCGTCTTCGGACGAGAGGTTATGAATGTCGACACCCCTATCCGGTCGGCATTCCATGTAAAGAAGCAGCGGAGACTGGGAAGGGCTGCCATGTGGGAGTACCGCTAACGTGTGGCGACGTTAGTAGGCACGAGGGATGAGACCACACGCCAATTTTGCTTTCGTAGCTCAGAAGGACAGAGCGCCCGTAAAACGGAACGGGGTCATGACAGGACGGTTGCGGATGCACCGAATGGCTTGAGTAGGGTCTGTAGGGAAGCGCGTTGTTCCAAGCCTGTCTACGTAGGCACGGGTTCGAGTCCCGTCGAAAGCTCTTTTTAAGCTCCCATAGTGTAACGGAAACATACCAGCCTCTCAAGCTGGAGTTCGGAGTTCAAGTCTCCGTGGGAGTACAGTATGCGCGCTCGTAGGTTCCAAAGAGTGCTGGGTGACCAATAGACCGGTTGCTACAGGCTCGTTAGCAAAAATTGGAATATGCTGCCTACGGAATTACTAGCGGGGAGGGGTTGCCCGCGCGCACAATGCCCTCTAGCCTTTCGGGTAGCTCCTGGAAGGTATTGCTCCGTTAGACTATAGGAAGGTCCCCTGACTTTCAATCAGGATGGCGCGGGTTCGAATCCCGTACGGAGTACTTTCAACTTAACAGCACCAACTCTTTGACCAAGATTTTACCCAAATAGGTAAAGTCGAGTAAACAATACCTGCTATGATGGAGTTATTCAGACAGTATCGTCTAACGAAGGATTCCATTATGGCTTTCACATACGCTGTTGAGCGCGTTACCGCTATTTCCGTGGGTGACGAAGTGGCTGCTTGGGTTGCGGACGGAAAGAACTCCCGTGTGTTCCCAGAGCCAACAACTGGTGGAGCAGCATACACCAGCACCGTACTGAAGATTGTCAAGGCTGCAACTCCTCCTGGAGCTGTAGACGGAGACGTTCTGTACACCGTGTACTTGGATGACACCAACTACAATAACCTCCCTGTTCAGTTCACTGCGAACGGACACAGCGACTGGGTTATCACGGTTACAGGTACTGCGTAAGTTTGACGCCTTCCACAGGGCGTGGTACTGTGGGTTTGCCGCCTTAGCTTCAATTGGCAGAGCAACCGCCTTGTAAGCGGTAGGTTATCGGTTCGAATCCGATAGGCGGCTCTTTGCCCTTATAGTTCAATGGCAGAACGACTCCTTCGTACGGAGTAGGTCTGGGTTCGATTCCTAGTAGGGGCTCGTGACGCGCTGGCATAGCGCGGGCGTTCGCATCATTCGTAGGCGCACCATCCCTATGCGTGAACCACAAAAGGGCTTGACAGCCTGGCGAACTAAGAATACTATGCCTATGCCGCCTTAACTCAGCAGGCAGAGTACCTTCTTGGTAAGAAGGAAGTCGTCGGTTCAAGTCCGACAGGTGGCTCTAGGATGCCTTGACTAATCAGATGAGGGTGTCCTACAATGGTCCTATAGCCCAATGGCAGAGGCGGCAGCTTCAAGTACTGCACAGTGTCGGTTCGAATCCGACTAGGACCACTTGACACGATGTACTGCCTCCTGTACTATCGTGTTACTTGCTCCAGTAGCCCAATTTGGCAGAGGCGTCGGTCTTAGGAACCGAAGGTTGTCAGTTCGAGTCTGACCTGGAGTACGCTGTATTGTAGAAAAGAGGAGGCAACATGGAATTGCTTATCGGCATTCTTGTGTGGGCGGGTCCTATTGGTGTCCTTGGAGCCTTTATCTGGTTCATGGTTGCCAAGAAGGGCTGGGCGTGGAATCAGGTCATTACGGCAGGCATCTTTGCACTTCTGGTTGCCTCTGCTGTTCCTGACTTGCCACAGGCCACCAATGATGGTGTGACAGGCTTTATCCAGGCGTTTACAGACGCCAAATAGAACGTTGCCCCTTCGGGGGTTATAGGGGTGCCACTGGGTGGTGACTGGTCTCCAAAACCGGTCTTGGCGGGTTCGATTCCTGTCACCCCTGCTCTGATCTCCCAAGTTCAAAGGGTGGCTCCCCTCTTGCTTGACATAGAAGCTAGTTAGCCGCTAGAATCAGTACATGTTGTGGAGACAGGCTACAGTTTAGGACAGTGCGTAGACCTAGCGTCAACTAGTGAGGCGTGACCCCAGGCTTGACAAGCCGTCAAGGTTACTTTAGACTGTAGGCAGTACAGTAAAACCCACGCTAGTCCTTGTGGCTAGCGTTTATTCCCTCATAGCTCAATTGGCAGAGCAGACGGCTGTTAACCGTCAGGTTCCTGGTTCGAGTCCAGGTGAGGGAGCTTGGGACACCGACATGCTAGTAGTCACATTAAGATGACGAAAGTGAGCTGTCCCGCAAGTTTGTGTCGATGCGATAGAACTGAGTTACTTCGATGGTTCGATTCCACCCCTTCCCCCTCATGGGAAGGTCCCTGTTGGCAGGGTACTACTTAGTTCGCACTTTTCTAGACACTGGAGTTTTGACAGCGATGCGTAGTTGAGAGATACTTCTACAGGGAAACGCCGGGTCGGGGGTTCGAATCCTCCTCCGTGGACTCGTCTACGGGTAGCTCAGTGGGTAGAGCAGGCGTCATAAAAAGCACTTTCAGCGCTCTTTTCTAGCTGTCACAGTTTTTCACACCGATGCGTAGACAACGGGTTACTTCAATCAACCATTCAAATGATAATGGGCGGAAGCCCAGTCTCCTGTGTCGCTCTTTCTAGGTGTAACAATTTAACAAGCATTCCCGATGCGCAGCCAGTACGGTTACTTCAATTCAAATGGTGAAATCACAAGAACCGTGGGCGACTATTTCTAGGGTCTATGCTTGAGTTCCGATGCGTAGTTGCGGGGATACTTCTAATTTCCTGCTAAGAAAAAGTTGTGGGTTCGAGTCCCACTGCGTCCATTCATGGGCGTATGGTGTAATTGGCAACACTAAAGAAACACGCCTCACGACGCCTTTTCTAGGAACTCACACACTTGACCCCAGAGTTGACAATCACGTCAGCCTGGGGTATTCTTTTCACATCGAACGTACCACAACAAGTAGGAGGATGGCATGTCTAAGTTCAACTCTGCGTCCAAGACGCGTACCGGAGTTAAGTCTCCGATCAAGTCCACCAAGACGGTGGCTCTTACAGGCAATGGCGCGCTGGGGTATGTTCGCACAGAGCAGTCCGAGCTGTTCTTGCTGGCTGTAAGCAACTTCGTAGGTAAGGACACGTTCTACGAGAACGCCAAGAACCGCGATGACCGCTTTGTCAAGCTGTCTCAGTCTGTGGCTGTGCAGTACCCTCAGTGGTTCGTTGGCTTCGTTGGCTGGCTGCGTAATGACGCGTTCATGCGCTCCGGTGCGGTCGTGGCAGCGGTTGAGGGTGCAAAGGCTCTGCACGAGGCTGGGAACGGTTCTGGCTATGCTGTGAGCTACGGATACCCTCGTGCCATTGTTGCGGCTTCTATGGCCCGTGCAGACGAGCCGGGAGAGGTTCTGGCTTACTACCAGAGCAAGTACGGGAAGAACTTCCCTGCGTTCCTGAAGAAGGGCGTGGCGGATGGTGCTCGTAAGCTGTACAACGAGTACTCTCTTCTGAAGTACGACACGGAGTCCAAGGGTTTCCGTTTCGCGGATGTTCTTCAGCTTTCCCACGCGAAGGCTGTCGACGTGAAGCAGAATGCTCTGTTCTCCCACGCTCTTGATCGTCGTTACGGAAACGTCAACGGCATTCCGGAGGAGCTGGAGATGATCCGTAAGCGTGCGCTTCTTATGAACGAGTTCGATCCTCAGGAGCGTCGTGCCCTTGTGACTTCTGGTCGTGTGGGTGTGACCTTCAAGGAGGCTGGAATGACGTGGGAGGCGCTGGCTGGCTGGCTTCAGGGTCCTATGGACGCTAAGGCTTGGGAATCCATCATCCCTTCAATGGGTCACATGGCTCTGCTGCGTAACCTGCGCAACTTCCTTCAGGCAGGGGTGTCTCAGGGTGTTCTTCGGGACGTGCTGAACCGCATCTCTGACCCTGTTCAGGTCGCAAAGGGTAAGCAGTTCCCGTTCCGCTACCTTGCGGCATACCAGGCCAACCGCAACAACCTCAAGGTTTCTGCGGCTCTGGAAGATGCTCTTCAGGCATCTCTGGCGAATGTTCCGTCTCTGACTGGACGTACGCTGATCCTGGTGGACCGTTCTGGTTCTATGTTCTGGTCTAACGACCGTGGCATGGACTTGACGTTCGCTGACCAGGCTGCTATCTTCGGTTCCGCGCTTGCGCTTCGTGCCGAGAACGCTACTCTGGTTCAGTTCGGTTCCAACTCTGCTGAGGTGAGTTTCCGCAAGGATGACTCAGTTCTGAAGATGCTGGACAAGTTCCGTGACCTTGGTGGAACCTCCACTGCTGCGGCTCTGAAGCGACACTTGACATCTGAGTTCGACCGTGTCATCATCGTCACAGACGAGCAGTACCACGGTCAGGCTCCTTCCGAGGTTGTGCCTAAGAACATTCCGCTGTACACTTGGAACCTCAACGGTTACAAGGTCGGAGACTTCTCCGGGGACAGCAAGCGTCACACCTTTGGTGGACTGACTGACAAGGCATTCGTGCAGATCCCTCTCATTGAGGCGGGTCAGACTGCGAAGTGGCCTTGGGAGGTCTGAGTGAGATGGTGGTGTAGGATCTGTAAGCACTGGGTAACTACCTCCAAGAGGCGTTGCCCAGACTGCGGATCTCCTAAGCCATAGCTTGACAAAGATCTTCGGGTCTGCTAAAGTAGGAACATCTTGGCAGGGCAAGAGAGTCCCTTCGGCTTGATAGTGGCTGAAAGGTAGGGCTTGTGCCAAAAGGCGATAGCTGCTAAGATGTAACTATCAAATGGGTCTGTAGCTCCAACGGAAGAGCAACTGCTTTGCACGCAGAAGGTTGTCGGTTCGAATCCGACCAGATCCACGTAGGGAAGGGGACGCACGGTGGGCGCACCGCCCTTTCCTGCTCCTTATAGTGATGAATGGCTGCATATGGTTGTCGTACCGGAAGACCCATTCATCCATGCTCCGGTAGCTCAGTTGGCAGAGCAGCGGGCTCTTAACCCGCGTGTCCTCGGTTCAAGTCCGAGTCGGAGTACAACGCCTGGGGGCACCCAGACGGAGAGTGGCTGAAACGGTCCCCTAGTAGTAGGGGGACGGATAGCACATACGGCAGAAGAAATATACGTAATGCCCAACGGCAAGTGCTTAGGGATTGACGAGCTGGTTTAGCGACTGGTGAATCTGCGGCTTAGCGGCCTAACGTATGGTTGGAAGAGCATTAAACGGTTAACGACTACCTCTTCCTTGTGGGATCATCCCACCTCTCACCCATCTTTTTGATCCATTAGCTCAATTGGCAGAGCGGCGGACTTTTAATCCGATTGTTCAGGGTTCGAGTCCCTGATGGATCACTTGAGGCCATAGCTTTCGGGCTATGGCCTTTTTGCGTGTACAATCGTATTCGACAGACCTCTTTATCGAATGCAGGTGAAATAATGGTTAGACTTCCTATTCCAGACGGAGACTCTGGGGTTTGGGATGACTTCCTAAACGAGTTTCTTCTTGTAGAGCACAATGGGGACGGAACGCTGAAGAGCGTTGTTCGTCCTGGACAGATTACAAGCCTCTACACCAAGCCAGGCACAGGTATCCCTTATTCCGATCTGGACGTCAATGTTCAGACCGCTCTGGACTCCAACACGCTTTCTCGCGTCTTCATTGACGTGAAGAGCAAGGGAGCCAAGGGAGACGGAACCACCAATGACTCTGCGGCTATTCAGTCCGCTATTACGGATTCCGTAACCACAGGTGTTCCTGTTTATCTGTCTCCTGGTACATACAAGATCAATGCTTCTCTTTCCATTTCACAGCCAATCACCATTGTGGGTGCTGGTCGTGGAAAGGCTATCCTAAAGGCCGCTAATGGCCTTAACGACTATGTCATCAAGTTCTCTGGCGGAGCTGTTGGTGTGGGTATTGTCGGAGCACGATTTGCCGACTTCACTATTGACGGCAACCGTGGACAGCAGACTGCTGGTGGAGGAATCCTTGCAGACGGAGCTGTGCAGTGTTCCTTTGAGCGTGTACACTTCACAGCCTGCTACAACTGGGGACTGAAGCTGGGACCTGTTACTGGTGGCGGAACTGGTCACCACAACATGGTTTACCGTTGTCTGTTTGACGACGCTGACAACTCAGGCGGAATTGGTGGAGGACTTTGGGTCACCACCTCTGACGAGAACTGGGTTCTGGCGTCCGACTTTGAGTTCCTGGGTGGTGCTACCAACCCTGGTACAGAAACCGCTCCAGCGGCCATCTGGCAGCAGGACGGACTAGCGTTCATCCAGAACTGCAACTTCGTACAGGGAGGCCACGACTGCCGTGCTGTAGTTGCTCGTGACGCTTCTCGTGGACGTATCCACGGCTGCATGTTCGACGGAGTCACCGGACACAACGTATTCATCGTTGGAGACGGCTGGACCATTACTGGAAACACCTTTACCGATATTGGTAACACTGCTGCTACTGCGGCAATGGTGGGTATTTACCTTGAGTTCGGAGCAAACAACAATGTTGTTTCTGCCAATTCCCTTTCCACAGGTGGAACCGCTGGTAAGACAGCTTCCCTAATCAAGGACGTATCTGACGGCTCCGGTGGTGCTAACATCATCGTCAACAATTCCCTGACACAGGTCACAGCTCCTACCGTAGGGATGCTTGACATTGCGGGAGCGGGCACGTACGTTAGTGGCAACACAGGCGTACCAACGTTTATCCCTAACACAACTGGGACTCCAGCGACAGTAGCTGGTGGAGGAACCCTGTACGTTGAGGCTGGAGCCTTGAAGTTCAAGGGCTCTGGTGGTACTGTAACCACGCTTGGACCAGCGTAAGGGTATTCAAATGTCTGAGAGAACACCACTACCTGGAGATATTGGTCTGACGCAGATCAAGGGATTCGTTGGATTCCTTGTTCGTCTGCTTCAGTACCTTAATGGTGACTTCGCCAAGCCTACGCATGTTTACGTAGTGCTTGACGATGGCACCGTGTTTGAAGCACAACCTGGTGGCGCAGTCATTACTCCTCTGTCCGAGTACGAGGGACGTTGGAAGGAGTACGTTGACTGGGACTTGACACCAGAGCAACGCCAACGTATTGTCTCTCGTGCCAGAACGTACGTCGGCATCGGCTACAACTGGACAACGTACTTCTACCTAGCTGCTTATCGTCTGCACATCAGACCTCAGTGGCTGAAGGACAGAGTCCAGAAGGACAAGCGCATGATTTGCTCTCAGGCAGCAGACAAGATCTACAGCGATGAGGGAGTGCACTTGTTCAACGATGGTCGTATGCCGTATGATCTGACACCAGGCGACTTCGGGAGATTGCCTCGCTGGAATCCCGAGGTTGCGTGAGAACGAAACACGTAGTACAGTATCAGTCATCAGGGCGCGGGAGCACTAACATACAGTGCTCCGGTAGCCTGACATTCGGAACACTACAAGTAGGAGGAAACAACATGAGCACTGTCGTCCTTACCAAGAGCGCCCCGACCACTGTCATTACGGCTGAGTCGGTCATTGCGGGAGCTGGTTGGGTTGCGCCTACCACTAAGGTCAAGAAGGCTTTCGGGATCAAGGTGGGTGGTGGTAAGCAGAAGGAGGTTGACCTTGACCTTCTGGCTGTTGCTGAGGACTTTGATGGTGACCCGGTTGGTATCTGCTGGTTCTCCAACATGGACACCTTTGAGGACGGTACTCTCGTTCACACGGGTGACAACCAGGACGGTAAGGCTGCGGGTGATGATGAGGCGATCAACGCTCGTCTCAAGGAGTTCCCGAGCGACATTCGTCAGGTCACGTTCATCGTGGCTGCACTCAAGGAGGGTTCTTCCCTTCAGGATGTTGAGGCTGCTAACCTGTCGCTCTACGACATGCAGTCCGGTGATAAGCTCGTTGGCGTTCGTGTCAAGCTGAACGAGACTGGTAACGTTGTGGCGGTTGCTTCGGCTACCCGTCAGTCTGACGGTACCTGGGTTGTCACCTACCTCAACAAGTACGGTACTGTTGGCAACACTCGTCAGCAGATCCTGAACTTCGTTCGTCAGGTTTCCAACTTCTGATGCAGGTTCGCTTCACGCACTACGTGCATGACGACAAGTCCAGCGTCAGGGAGATGTTTTCGGACCTCTCCCTGCGCAAGGGCTTGGGGCTTGACGAAGAGGCTCTTGACGAGCTAAAATGGAACTTCTACGAGGTTGAGCTTGACTGTACGCTCGACACGGAGACGCTGGAAGTTATCATACATTCAGCTAAGTAGTACAAGGCCCTTCGGGGCCGCTTGCACCCGTAGCTCAATGGACTAGAGCGCCTGACTACGGATCAGGAGGTTGGGGGTTCGAATCCCTCCGGGTGTACGGGGTAATCCTAAATTCGCTGACTAGTGCTCCCCAAATAGCTGAAGACAGTGACGCTGCTGCCAGACAGGACGATAACATTCTGGCACCTAAGCACTACGTAGGAGGTTACTTTGTCTCGTACATTGAAGGATCGTCCTTACTGGGTTCGTGTCAACGATCCCAAGTCCTCTCGCAAGGCTTCTCACAAGCACCACGTAACGTGTCGTGAGAAGGTTGGTGAGGAGCCTGTCTATCGTGACAAGCTGGACAAGGATGGCTGGCACTGGAAGCAGGAGCTGGTTTACGTACGTCCTATCTACCGTCTTTGGACGGAAGAGGTTCCTTGCACGCTTGACATGCCTGAAGGTTCTCCTTCGTCTTGGCGCACTGTCAAGCGTTACCGCACGGATGAAGAGTTCAACAATCATCAGCGTACGCGCAAGCACTGTCACCGTTGGCTTACTTATGATGGTGACTATGTCAGCGGCAAGGACTTCAAGCGCTTGACACACAGTGCTGAGCGTAGTAAGGTACGTACTCAGTTGCACAACGCAGTTCGTGACAACGGCAGTTGGGTGGAAGACACCTTCTGGTTGAAGTACTTTGACGACGATGAGATGCCTGAGTATCCGTGGCCTGAGTACATCGACTGGGAAGACGTTGACATCCACAACGATTCCAAGTACGCTAGTCGTGGTTGGTGGGACTGGTAACGAGAAGAGGAGATTATGGGAGCCAAGAAGGTTGGCGCTACGGTAACTGTTCCGGGTGTCGGTAAGGGTAAGGTGGAGTCGCATCCTCGCATTGTGAAGGGTGAAGAGACTCAGGAGGTCCGTACTGGTCCTCACACTGTTATCCGCGTTCCTACAAGCAAGCTCTAGTAGTACGGGGCGAAAGCCCCTCTGCCCTTGTAGCTCAATGGACAGAGCGACAGCCTTCTAAGCTGTGGGTTGCAGGTTCGAATCCTGCCAGGGGCACTCCCAACCAAAGAGGAGATATGGCTAGTACGAAGTATCATGTTGGTCAGCGCGTCAAGCTGAAGAACGGTGTGACGGGCAAGATTACTTTCCGGGACAGTGCTCGTGATCAGTATGTCGTGGAAGGCGACGATGGCAAGGAGTACTATCCTAGGGAATCTGGTATCAAGGGCAAGGCATAGCGTTCAACCCGCAAGTATGGTAAGGTAATCAGTACCAAAGAAACGGGAGAAACTGTGGCAGCCAGAAACTACGTTCGTAATACTCTAGTTACAGTTACAAGAGGTCACTACAAGAATCGTCCGGGTAAGATCAAGTGGATCAGCCCAAATGATGATTACTGTATGGTTGTTCTTACGGATACCCCTAATGAAGGGGATGTCAGTATCAACAACATGACCTGGAAAGACATGAAGAAGCGGTAAAGCACAACGCGCCCGTAAGGGCGTTAAGCCCGGTTAGCTCAATGGGAGAGCGCCTGTCTTACAAACAGGATACGGGGGTTCGATTCCCTCACTGGGTACGTTGCAGATAAGGAAGAGCGGTTCGATTCCGCGTACGCGCGTTGGTGTATGGCGCACGCCTTACTGCTTCCTATGGGGCTGGAAGGTTTCGACGTTGGCGAAAGCCGCACGCGGAGCACCAGCGGACCTGGGTTCGATTCCCAGCAGCTCCACGGCCGGTTATGCAGGAAATACCCCGTACCTGCGTGCCTAACGGTTAAAGGTCCGGCGATTTCTACAAGGGAAGGTAGATGTCTTACAAAAAGGGTGACAGAGTTCGGATCATTGGTGGTCCTTTCAAGAACATTGTTGGTACCATTGACAGTAAGATTCCTTTTACAAAGCAGTACAACGTCAAGATTCCTCCTAAGAGGATCGTCCCTGTTGACGAGAAACACTTGACTGGAGCTTGATGCGGTCTTAGCCTAATTCCTGATGGTGATGGAGTTCGCCTGCAAAGCGAATGGCAGCCGGTTCGATTCCGGAGGATCGCTCGTATGGAGATGTGGCAGAGTGGCCTATTGCACTTCCCTGCTAAGGAAGAGGGTGTAAAAGCCCCGCAGGTTCAAATCCTGTCATCTCCGCTTTATGGAAGGTAAGCGAACGGTTAGCAGCTCGATTGGAAGTCGAGTAAGGGTCTAAAGCCCGAGGGGGTTCGATTCCCCCACCTTCCGCTTGCGCGTGGTATCGTGAACGCGCATGGCAGACAGACGCGTAACCCTGATCTGGCCAAGAGGACTACAGCAAATGGAGAAGTGATCGGTTACGCGAACGCTCCAGGATCTAGGCTGTAGGACAACGATACAAAAGCACTGACCCGTGCACGGGTCTATGTCGCAGGGATGGCTCTCCTGCTGGTGCGTATAAATGAGCTACTGGAGGAACTAACATCGGCGGCGTGGCAGCGTCTTGAAAACGCTACGGGTGTGAAAGCTCGTGGGGGTTCGAATCCCTCTTCCTCCGCTCCGACATCTTGATATGTGGTAAGCTCCATATCTCGAAGTCGGCATCGGCACGTATCCAAGTCTGGTTAAGGAGCCGGTCTGATAAACCGGTGCGGAAACGTACGTAGGTTCAAATCCTACCGTGTCGACAAGGCACTAGAGGCTATATAGGAGAAACATGGCAGAGGTAAAGGCAGTAGACACATCTAACTTCCAGGCAGAGGTCATGGATAGTGAGGTGCCCGTAGTAGTCGATTTCTGGGCAACATGGTGTGGACCTTGCCGACAAGTTGCTCCTGTGCTAGAATCTATTGCTGCATCACACCCAGAGTTGTCTGTAGTCAAGATCGACATTGACGCCAACCCTCAGATCGCACAGCAGTATCAAGTGCTGAGCGTACCCACAATGAAGGTATTCAAGAACGGCGTAGTGACCAAGACAGTCGTGGGGGCCAAGCCGAAGTCAGTACTTGAAAGAGAGTTGCTGGCTGGGCTATAATGTGATAGAATAGTTCTATGACAGATGAAGAACTAATCACAGTAGCCTGGGGTGCTGGGCTGTTTGAAGGTGAAGGCACTATCGGTATTCAGGGAGCGCGTGTAAACGCTGCTATCCAGATGACGGATCTCGATGTGCTGGAGACCATGCAAGCCTCTTTTGGAGGAAACATCTATGACTGTGGTAAGCAGGCAGAACATCACAAGCAGTCATGGAAGTGGAGTTTGACGTCCTCAAAGGACTCTATCGAGTTCCTTAACAAGATTTATGCCTTCGTCGGATCTCGACGTAAGGCGCGTATTGAGGAAGCGCGGGTAGCCTATGAGAACCATAGAAGCAATAAGAGGGCTCGGACAGTAGCGTCTGTTAAAGAGCTTCGTGCTGAAGGATTGACTCATCAGGCTATCGCTGATAGACTTGACATTGATCGAACCTACGTATCGCACATCCTGCGAGGTAAGTTCGATGACATGGTGGCTATGGTGTAAAGGCAGCACAAGAGTCTGTGGAACTCTCGGAGAGGGATCGTTACCCTCTAGTCACCCTATGGGAAAACACGGTAAACCAGATGATGGAATGCAGGAAGCGAAGTTCTGCGACAAGTGCGGAGAGCGTAACGGTCCTAAGGCCAAGTTCTGTCGTAGCTGTGGCAAGGAACTTCCTAAGAAAAGGGGAGGAACCGCGAGAATCATTCCCAGAGGTAAGCACAGGAAAAAATAGGGCTTCGGCCCCCTGCGTGTGTAAAGCGTAATTGGTAGCGTCCCTGACTGTAAATCAGGTCTCTTAATTGGGTCTGGGGGTTCGAGTCCCTCCGCACGCACGTTGACATAATGCAAGTAACCACTGAACCCCCGTTAGGCTAAGGCTTGACGGGGGTTCCTTAGTTGTGTAGGCTACTCCTCATGACAGCAACCGGAATCATCATTTGCCCCACTACATGCTGGGACTGTAAGTTTGACTACCACAATCCCGAGCCTCATCCTTGGTGGGACGGGGAAGACATGTACTACGCCATACAGACAGGACAGCCCTTGCCTTCAGGACACTGTGGGTGCTACTGTTCTCGAAATGCCGTTAAGGAGTTGAAGATTCATGAAGAAAAGGAAGCCCTTGACAGCACGGGAGATTTTGCTAAACTGCCTGAGTCAAAGGATGAACAAGAGGGACTTTGAATATTTCAGAAGTCTCGTCAACCAAATGAGGGAGGAAGAACGTGCAGCTCAATCAGCTTCTGGATGTGGATCTGCTTCAGACGATGGTGGATGACGGATACGTCCGCTTCGGGACTCACAAGGAGTTCCCAGAGCTTCGTATCTTCGAGTACACGGCCAAGGCGATGTTCGACCGTGAGTGGAACTCGGTAACGACCAAGACCCGTGGTCTTATCGTGAACTGGGACACCATGGATGTTCTGGCGCGTCCGTTTGACAAGTTCTTCAACTACGGTGAGCCTTCACAGCTCCACCAGATCCGTCTTGAGCTTGACGATGAGGTTGAGGTCTACGACAAGATGGATGGCTCTCTGGGCATTCTCTACCGTCGTCCTGATGGTCATATCGCTGTTGCTACGAAGGGTTCGTTCCACTCGGAGCAGGCGGACTGGGCAACCAAGGAGATCCGTCGCTACATGACGACTCACTTTGACCCTGAGGACACGACGTGGCTCTTCGAGATCGTCTACCCTGAGAACCGCATTGTCGTGACGTATGACTTCTCTGGCCTGGTTCTCCTTGGCGCTCGTGACATTGAGAGTGGCGATGAGTTCTTCCCTGAGGACTTGCTGGAGTGGAAGGGGCGTAAGGCCACCCGCTTCCCCTACAAGACGCTCAGAGAGGCGCTGGAGGCTTCTCCTCGCCCCAATGCGGAGGGCTTCGTGGTCTACCTTCCGGAGTTCGACGTAAGGGTCAAGATCAAGCAGGAGGACTACCTCAAGCTCCACAAGACGGTATTTGCCTTCGGTCCTCAGTATGTGTACGATCGGCTGGACCAGGGGCAGACTGAAGAGCAAATCCTTGCCATGCTTCCTGACGAGATGCACAAGGAGGCGCAGACTCTCATGGCGGGATTCCTGCTGGAGTACATGCGTCTGCGTGCGGAGAACCTGAAGCACTTCAAGGAGGCGTACGCGACAGGTATGACACGCGACGAGTTTGCCCGTAAGGTGTCGTCCATGCCTCGGTGGGACTTCTTGTTCATGCTGTTTGACCGTGACCCGCAGTACACGGAGAAGGTCTGGAAGACTGTTAACCCTCAGTACATCAAGCGTCAGGACAAGCGCGCTGAGAAGCCTCGTAAGAAGAAGCTCAGTGTACGACAGCGACGTGAGGCAGCATTGGCCGGTGTGTGACGGACAGTAACCTTTGCTAGGTACAAATACTTAGCAAAGGTGCTATCCTATCTACATAAATAGCACTAGTCCACTGTGTAGGTAACCGTGACACGAATTCGTACAAGAACCTGATCCCTAAGGCTCTGGGCTATTTCTCGTGTAAACAACTAGCCCCGAATTGAGTCGCATTATGACTAATCCAATGGAAACAGGTCCAGCCTCGGGGACTTGGGCTTGGGCAATTCAGAGGGAGATTGACAACCTTCAGAAGACTCTGGAAACCCGATATGCGGAACTGTCGACACGCATTGACAAGGTGGTAAGCGCCACTGAGTACAATGCTGACAAGCGTGCTCAGGAACAACAGCACCGCACCGTTATTGACAGGATCAGCAGTCTCGACAAGGATGTGGAGATCTTCCGACATGAGTTCAGTGACCGCTTGGAACTACTCCGCAAGGAGCACGACACGGACATTGACAAGGTTGGATTGCTCCTAGATACTGAGAGAAACACCCGTGAGGCGGATCGGAGAGAAGATCAAAAGGCACTAGAGGACGCAGCCACGAAGCAGGTAGAGAAGAAGCGCTGGCTTATCGCAGCAGTGATTGTACCTACCAGCATCGCGCTGATTCCGCTCCTTCAGATGTTCCTCAAGTAAGACTGGACAACGTTAGCTCCGTAGTATAGAATCACTCTGTACTACGGAGCTTTCGTATAGAGAAAGGGAAGGCATGAAGATTGACAACCTGGAGAAGTTGCGCATTGTCGCTGCTGTTAACCAGAAGGTCTTTGACATTCTGGGTGACAGTTCGATCGGCCGTAGAAAGGCTGCGGAGCTTATCTCCGGTATTGCTGGCACCTCTGTCAGTGAGAAGCTGGTACGTACATATCGTGACAAGCGTGCAGAAGAGGAAGCACCTCTTGCTGACTGGGAGCGTGACCTTCTTGAAGGTGCCTCTCCTGTGATGCCCGAGCCTTCTGGTCCTGTACGGGTTGTGAATGCTGTGCACATTGAGGACCCTGCGCTGTATCGTCAGGAGGTCAAGCGTGTACTTGGTACTACCCCCCTGAACATTTATGCTGATGGGACAGTACCCTTCAATCACGAGGATCGTCTGAGCCGATACACGGAGGAAACTCCTGTCGGACCTGTTACTGAGCACACAGCTATGAAGCAGGTTCCTAGTAAGAGGGATCGTAAGAAGACCTCTTACAACATCGTCATCATGCCTGACGTTCAGGCTCCCTTGCATGACGAGAAGTTGGTTGACAAGTTTGTGCAGTTCTTGGCAGACTACGAGCCAGACCAGCTTGGGCAGGTCGGAGACTTTACTGACTCCACTGAGATCAGCCGCTGGGTACGTGGTAAGAAGGGCGAGTTTGCTGGAGATCTACAGCAGGGGCTTGACTCTGGTTCACGCATTCTGGAGAAGATCCGGGACGTGTATGATGGTCTGTTCCAGATCGTCCGTTCGAACCACGATGACAGGCTTGAACTGTACATTGCTGGTTGTGCCCCTGGTCTTGAGGGACTTCGAGCGCTAACCATTGAGAGCCTTGCTGGGTTCGATGAGTATGAGGTACAGTTCGTCAGAGACGGAGTAGTCAACCTGACTCCTGGTCTGAATAACCCTTGGATCATGTGTCATGGTGATGAAGGTTCCATGAGTCCTGTAGCGGGTAAGACTGCGTTCAACTTGGCTAAGAACAAGTTCGGTGCCAATGTTGTATGTGGTCACACGCACAAGGCAGGGTTCACTTCAGAGTCCTATGGTTTCAATGGACAGATCAACCGACGTCTTTCGGGACTTGAGGTTGGACACTTCATGGATATGACCAAGGCTGACTACCTGAAGAAGAAGGGTGTGGCTGCGAACTGGCAGCAGGCATTCGGAATCATTGAGGTCTGTGGTGCCACCGTGCAGGCTAACCTCATTGATGTAGACATTAACGGCAACTTTATCGTGGACGGAGTGCTTTACTAGATGTCTTATGCAGGTATTGGGGTGTTCTACATGAACAACTACAACCCCATGAAGTCTCTCAAGGAATTCCATGAGACCTTCGCTCCTGACCAAAATCGCGCATCGCTTGTTGAGAAGGTTGACAGGCGTGCTCGTCTGATCACAGAAGAGTATGAAGAGGTCATTGAAGCCCTTGAGCTGGTTGACCGTTCCGACCTTGGACTAACGTCTTACGATGTTCCTGAGGCGATGGTGGAGCTTGCTTCTGAGCTTGCTGACCTTCTGTATGTGGTCTACGGAACTGCTGAAGAATTCGGTATTCCTCTGGATAAGGTCTTCAACGAGATTCACCAAGCCAACATGCGCAAGGTGTGGGATGATGGTGAGGTTCATCGAAACGGGTACGGGAAGGTTGTCAAGCCCCCGAACTTTGTGAAGGCTGATATCAAGAAGGTGCTTTATGGAGAGACAGAAGGAGAATGAGGAAACTCCAGCTCACGTTCTGGCTTGGCAGGATGAGACTGCGCATCTGGGTAGGGGTTCCTGGTTTCAACAGGAAGTCCCGATGCATGTAGACGTCTGCTATTTCCACGAAGGCGTGCACTATCCTGGGGAACACTGTCCTCACGAGGACGAAGAATACCCCCCAGGGTGGACAGTTTGAAGTAAGTAGCCGATCCCTACCTGTATCATTGCGGGTAGGGATTAGCTATTTATGGAGAAGAAATGGCACGAAGAAAAGCAAGCAGTAGAGTAGGTCCGGTGAATACTGGCAGAAGTCGTGCTGGGGCTGCATGGGACGCTACGTTCCTGGGGTCCAACTCCTATGGTCCCGAGAGAACTACCCCAGTACAGCCCGCAGTAGGCAGTGAGGACGCTCTAGAGGCTCGTAGAGTGGCTAACGTCAACGCAGCCTTCCGAACCCCTCAGGACGTCATCAGAGCCCGTGCAGGAGACGATAGTGGCCTTCTGCCATACCAGCCCACACCTACCATCAATCCAGGACGACCACGTACACTGGCAGCCGGATACGACGAGAATTCCATGACACTACGTGTGAAGTTCCGTGACGGACCTGTGTATGGTTACTACAACGTACCGCCATCTGTGTGGTATCGTTTCCAGCGCGCTCAGAGCCCTGGACGCTTTATCAATTCAACGTTGAATAGATATCCGTATACCCAAGAGATGGACCTAGGATCAGAAGGATACTAAATGGCACTCAAGCAGGAAACCCATGACATTTGGGGGACTCCGCTTTTCTGGAGCATCATTCGGCTTCGTAAGAGAACGGAGCTTTACCATGCGTACCCTACCCATGAGATCGACCCGCCGTATCGTTGGGCAACGTCCCACATCATCCGTATCCCGTTCACCACGTTCGGGATCACGTTCGGCAGGTGGCACACAGCTACTCGTACAGAAGAAGAGGCGATCCTTGCGGGACTCGCGGGACGAGTCGTAGAGGACACGGAAGAGCAGGAGACAGTAAAGCAGAGAGCACGAGAAATCGTGGCTATGAATTCGAATTCTCTTGACGATGAGTGGAAGCTCGTAAACATCTTGGGGCTCGAATGATATGGCGACGAAAAGACCCCAGTGAAAGTAAGCTATACCGCAAAGCAAAAAGAAGACTGGAGACAGTACCCTCAGAGGAAGTCCTTCGTTATGTGGATAATACCCATAGCGCATTGGGGCAGACAGTAGCCCAATTGAGAAAGAGCCTCCACGGTTCTAAGACCGAAGAGGCTCTACCTTTGATTATGGAATTGTCGAATGGCGCAGAAACTATCAAAGCTGCTGCCTCTGTTCTTCTAAGCCGAAATGAAGAAGTACAAGTAAAGTAGCCCCAGCCCCGTACCGACGATGATGCCTGTGATTTTCAGCAGAGCAACAATCGCGTCGGCTACGGGGCTGTGGTTTATCCAGTGGCCGAACCTGGTGTTGTTGTCCAGCCACGTTCCCACAGCCGCTCCTACTATGGTGGCAGCCGCTACTGATGCGGCATCCCTCAATACGTGGGCGTGCTGGGTTTGAATCTCCGTTGTCTCGGGAATATACATGATCGCTCCTTTCACTGAGGACAGTACCCCTCCTTTCCGTCCTTGTCAAGTTCCCAGGTAAAATGGAAGTGATTATACACGTGACCTAACTGGAGAACTACATGACTACTGCTGTTGATGTCGAAGAGGAGATGAGCCCAGAAGAGCTTGAAGCTGCGGAAAAGACCAAGGTAGAGCTTGACCCTCACTCCCAGGAATTCGTGGATGCCCTGGTTGAGAGAATGCTGAAGTTCACTGATGCTTTGTCTGGTCACCCTCTTCACCCTTATCAAAGACCTTTTGCTTCTCGTATTATCGAGTCCATGATTATCAAGGATGGTGCAACGGTTACAGCTCTCTTTTCCCGTCAGTCGGGAAAGACGGAGACAGTAGCCAATACCATCGGGGCCATCATGATTATGTTTCCCCGCCTTGCCAAGATCGAGCCTTATAGTGAATGGCTTGACGACTACAAGGAAGGCGTGTGGGTAGGAGCCTTCGCCCCTGTTGATGACATGGCCAAGACACTGTTCTCCCGTATCGTCTCGGTGCTCACCTCAGAGCGCGCAAAGGAGATCCTGCTGGACCCTGCTATTGACGAGAGAGTTAACGGTCGTGGTTCTGAGGTCAAGCTAGAGAAGTGTGGCTCTCTGGTGCGTAGACAGACTGCTCACCCCCGAGCCAACATTGAGGGTAAGACCTATCACATCTGTCTCCTTGACGAGTCTCAGGTAGCCGACCAGAAGGTTGTGGACAAGTCCATCAGCCCTATGCTCGCTTCTACGAACGGTACGTTCGTTATGACAGGAACTCCTTCTTACGAGAAGGGTGTGTTCTACCGAGACATTCAGGAGAACAAGCGTCAGGGCTTGCGTCGTGGTGCTCGTCAGAATCACTACCAGGCGGACTACAAGGAAGTGGGACGCTGGAACAAGAACTACGAGAAGGCTGTTGCCCGAGACATGCTGAAGATGGGTTATGACTCGGATGAGTTCAAGCTCTCTTACAGATTGATGTGGCTCCTGGAACAGGGAATGTTCACTACCGAGGAGCGTATGAACGAACTCGGGGACAAGTCTATGGAGACTGTCAAGGCGTACTATGAGACTCCTATCGTTATTGGTATCGACCCTGCACGAAAGGTGGACAGTACCATTGTCACTGCTGTCTTCGTGGACTGGAACAGACCTGACGAATTCGGTTACTACAACTGCCGTATTCTGAATTGGCTGGACTTGCAAGGACAGGATTGGGAAACGCAGTACCATAGAATTGTGGAATTCGTCTCACGGTATAATGTTCATGCAATTGGTGTAGATGTCGGAGGTATGGGAGATATCTTCATCTCCAGACTTCGTGTGCTGCTTCCGCACATCGAGATCATTGATGTTTCATCCCAGAGACCCCAGCAGTCCGAGAGATGGAAGTACCTGAGGGAGATGCTGGATCGTGGCAAGCTGGGTTGGCCTGCTCATGCAAAGGCGCGTCAGCTACGTACCTACCGAAACTTCATTCAGCAGATGTCAGATCTACAGGTGAAGTTCGAAGGACCCTACATGCTAGCCGAAGCACCAAAGGAAACCAACGCTCATGATGACTATGCTGACTCTTTGTCTATCGCTTTGAGCGTTATTTCAGATAGCGTTGTGGAGCCTATGGCTGTGTCATCGAATCCCTTTTATGACCGCAGACGCTAATTCAAGTATCATTGACCGTAGACCGGTCTGAGTAAAGGAAATCATCATGGCATTTTACACTGAAGGTCCTGACAGAGACCTAGCGCCAAATCCGCGCTTCCCAGAGAAGTTCTCTCCTTCCTACGAGTTGAAGGGTGCTTCCAATTCTGCACGTCGTGGTCCCCTGCGTTTTGAGGAGGGTATCGCCACTGACACCGACGTTCCTAGCGACTTCGTTACCGGAGCTATGAGCGGATATCAGACGGCTCCTGGACGTCCTAACCACAACGCTAACGTATGGGTCAAGCCAGCAGGCGAGACTCTTCGTGCGCGTGCTCACGTAGGTTCTGCGGCATGGATTGATGCTCCTACACACGTGGCGGAGTTCTCTGGTGGAGTAGACGTCAACGCAAATTCTGCACGTCGTTATGAGCAAGTGACTCGCGGTACTGGACTGGGACAGAAGTACTTCCGTCAGAACCCAGCCGTAGTCACTGACTAATCTAAGGGGAGGCAATGGATACACAAGACATCATCAACAGGGCTACATTCCATCCTGTACAGCCAGGACAAGCAGAGCTGTATGAGGAGAACAGAGCACGTGCTTTGGAATATGCCCTATGGATTAATGACAATGCACCTGATAGCCGAGAGAAGTCTTTGGCTATTGGTGCGCTTCTAGACGACGTGGTGTTCCAGACGAATGCCGCGATTGCGAGACATTCTTAGGAGACAACATGAGCGTAGTAGTTGAGCTACAGGAGAAGCTAGCAGCTCTTCGTGAGAAGGCTGAGGGCGAGTTGGCTGAGGTTGCCGACAAGGTACAAGAGGCAGTACGCAGCCTACTGGACGACGACGGAGTTGCCGACGACGTTACAGAGCGCGTTGCAGAGGTTCTGAAGGGTGCTGCCGACAAGCTGAACGTTGTAGCAGATAAGGCAGCCGGGCTGTTCGAGTCCGAGCCAGCAGAATAAACCCTTCTAACGAATTAGGAATAGAACATGGCCGTAAAGACAGCGAACGGTACTCTTACCGTCAGCACCGTAGCGACGGAGTCCCTAACAGCTTGGGCTCCGTATATTGCTATCAGCATTAGCTCATCTGTTGCAGGTGTGGCTAACGTCGTTGCAGGTAAGTCCACTGTGGCTGATCCTGCTGTGGGAGCAGACGACACATACGTTGTGACTTCTGGAACCACACTGATTGTGCGTAACCCAATCCCTCGTTCCGGACTACAGACAGTAGACTCTACCTACACTACGATTACTCAGCCTACACAAGCTGCTGTAACGGTGAAGCTGATTTCTGCTGCTGCACTTGTCTACAGCGTTCAGCTTGTGAACGATCCAGGTATTGCCACAATCATGAACTAACCACGTAGCTAATGGGCGGGAGGGCAGTAGCCTTTCCGCCCTTAGTTTTATAGACAGGAACTCTCATGGCTCAAAGAGCACAATCAGGAACACTGGTTGCTGGTCAGGTAGTCACCGTAAAGTTCCCTCAGTACTTCTGGAATCTGGTTGTTGTCAACCGTAGTACCACTCAGGAGATCTGGGTACGAACAGATGGTGAAGATCCTACAGTAGCTGGGGACGACTGCTTCCCCGTTCTTCCACAGCAGTCAGTGACATTTTCAAACGGGGTGCTGTCACAAGAGCCTGTAGTCCGCGTAGGCGGGGGAACTCAGGTGAGCCTCATTTCATCCGGAACTCCCCCATACACCGTGTGGGCCGCTTCTTAGGAAAGAGCATGGCACAGAAAGTTACTAGCGGAGTGACCACCGCTAATGTTGTAAAGCAAGTAACCTTCGCAACCTGGTACAATTCCATTGAGATTGTTAATAGAGGTTACACCACATTGTGGGTAAGGGCTGACGGAGTTGATCCGACAGTTGCGGGGGATGAGGCTCATTTCTTGCCTCCTCAAGGAATCATCTATTTGTCCAATGGAAAGCCTAGACCTGACACTATTGCAGGTATCACATCCAATTGTGATGTTCGCATGATTTCGACAGTAGCGTGCGACTACACAGTAAGCGTAGGTAGTTAATGCCAAACAGAGGAACAATTTACAACGCATTGGGTACCACCCAATATGCACAGGCGACAGTAGCCTCCTACCCCATTGTTAATCCACTCTTTACTGGTGGATATGTTTTCAGTGATCATCAAATTCCCGGTTCGGTTACCGCGTATAACCACTTGGCGTTGTACAATCCCATTGGCTCAGGTAAAACGGTAATCCTTGCAGGAGTGTTCGTCAGCTCATACACTGAAGGAGCCGTGGCCGGGGTAGATCCTTTGAGGGGTTGGCTTGCCACGAATATCTCTGGTGGAACGCTTGAAGCCTCCTCCGCAATTGGCAAAGTTCGTTCTACTATGCCTAACGCGGTGGCACAGGTCTACACGGAAAATCCCACAGCAACACTAGGCGCAGCATGGTTTAACAGCCCTGCTACTAGATCTACAGCAGCAAGTTCCTCAGCATTTGTGCATCAGATTCCCGCAGCAATTCCAGCAGGGGCAATCACACTCCTTCCGGGTGAAGGCACAGTCATTCGTAGTGAGACAGGGGATACAGATCAACGATGGAACATCTCTATCGCGTGGTCCGAACTCTAGTAATTCCGAACAACTAATTAGGGGCATACATGTCAATCAACTTCTACTCTCCCTCAATGAGAGCAGCCGCATCAGACCTAGCGATTGCAATTTCGCCGCTAGGTCTTGTTGAGTTGTCTGACGAAGAATTCGAAATGCACGGACCACGCCTTAACCGCTATGCTGAATATTGGGCATGGTACCTAGGACATCACTGGGGTGTCCGTAAGGAATTCGGAGATGCCCAACTAACGTTCAACTACATTCGTGCATTCTCTGACTACATCAATAATTTCTGCTTCTCTCGTGGTATCTCTTTCAATACCGCGAGAGAGTATGAACACATCACTCCAGCATTGCTGAAGCGCATCTGGCAGAACGACAACAGCATGAAGACTGTTCTGTGGGAGATGGGTCAGCAAGGCGGAGTATCTGGAGACACCTTCATCAAGGTGGCATACGAGCCTGCTTGGACCGATGAGGCAGGCAACGTTCATGAAGGACGCGTTCGTATCCTTCCACTCAATTCCGCTTACTGCTTCCCTACTTGGCACCCGCACGACAGAGACAGAATGCTTGAGTTCAAGCTCAAGTACCGTTTTTGGGGAACCAATACTGAGGGAACCAGAAGTGTTTACACCTACACCGAGTTGATCCGTGCTGACATTATCCGTGAGTATGTCAACGACGAGCTTATTGATGAGCGACCTAATGTCCTCGGTGAGATTCCTATCGTCCACATTCCAAATGCTCCTGCTTCTGGTTCCCCATGGGGACTGGCAGATGTGCAGGACATTATTTCTCTGAATCGCCAGTACAATGAAACTGCGACCGATATTGTGGACATTGTCAATTACCATGCGGCACCTATTACTGTTGTCATCGGGGCTAAGCCTTCTCAGCTTGAGAAGGGAGCCAACCGTGTATGGTCCATCGGAAACAAGGACGTAAAGGTCGAGAATCTTCAGAGCAACGTGGATCTCCAGTACTCCATTGAAGTACTGACCATGCTGAAGACAGCCATGCACGAGATGACGGGTGTGCCCGAGTCCGCACTTGGACAGTCACAGCCGATTTCCAACACCTCTGGTGTGGCCCTTTCCATTCAGTTCCAGCCTCTAATGCAAAAGTTTGAATTGAAGAAGCTACAATATGGAAAGGGACTAAAGAAGATCAATGAATTGGCGTTGCGCACGCTCTTTATCTTTGAACCTGCGACAACCCTGTATAATCCTCTTACAGAGGGTATTAAGCAACCAGACCAGGTTGACTTCGCTGATCCTTCTGACCCACTGGTTTACGTTACAGACATTGACTGGCCTTCCCCACTTCCGGTGGACAAGCTGATCAAGCTGAACGAAATCCAGGGAATGATGGCAATGAATCTTGAGAGTCGTCGTGGTGCACTCAAGGAACTGGGAGAACAGTTCCCAGACGAGAAGCTACGCGAGATCTTTGATGAGCTTGTTGACGACGCGAACCGTGATGGTGCGCTTCGTATGATTCAGGCACAGATTGATTCTGCCATTCAGGAATTGACTGGACTGCTACCGCAGCCTGATGGAACGCTGGCACCTCCAGCACCTGTCCAGACGGATGCGGAAGGGAAGCCACTACCTACACAGGGTGGTGGACCTAGCTCAGTATCACTGAGCCAGGACGTACGTGAGCTTGATGGTATGGGAGCCATGAAGGCAATGCAAAGCCTCGTGTCTCAGGCATACGGAACCAAGCTAGGGGTACGTCAGATCCCTACCGATGACGATAACTAGTACGCATACTTGACCGCTATTCGAGTCACTAATTCGTAGAACTAAGCGCTAAACCTAAGGAGACAATAATGTCAACACCAGTTCCAGGAACATTCCAGCAAAACCCTAACCCTACGGGGCCAGGCTCTGATCCGTCAATTGGGGATCAGAACCCACATGTAAACGCAACACCTTCTCCTGCTGCATTCCAGCACGGGGCTACAGGTGAGCAGATGTTCACCGCGTCCCAGCTAGAGGCAGCACGTAAGCAGGAGAAGGACAAGCTCTACGCACAGATTCAGGCGCTCCAGGAAGAGCAGAAGAAGGCTAACGATGCTCTGTCTGCTATCCAGAAGGCCAAGGACGAAGAGCTAGCTGCCGTACAGGCTGCTGAGGCACAAAAGGCTGAAGCTGCCCGTTTGAAGGCGGAAGAAGAGATGAGCGCTAAGTCTCTATTGGAGCAGAAGCTCGCAGAGACTACCCAGACGTGGGAGCAGAAGTTCCAGTTGCTGGAGCAGGAGCGCGCTCAGGAAAAGGCTCTCCTTGAGAAGGAGCGTGCATTCCAGGATCTAGTGACGTATCGCAATGATTCCATTGCTGCGGCTGGTGACTCTATCGCACCTCAGTTCTTCGACTTTATTCAGGGAGAAACAAGAGAGCAGATCGACGCGGGTATTGTCCGTGCCAAGGCTGCTACTGAGTCCATTGCTGAACAGTTCAAGGCTGCACAGCAGGCTCAACTATCTCAGATGCGAGGAGTTTCGACAGCAGGATACGCGCCTGTCGGTCCTATGGAGAACAATCCAGGACAGCAGAACGTATCCCCAGACCAGCTAGCTAACATGAGCATGGCGGAGTACGCTCAGTTCCGTGCAAAGACTGGTGTAGGTGCTGCCGAATCGAGAAGTAATCGTGGGCTGTTCGGTTAATGCCCGAGCCCAATTTCATAGACGATAAGGACTAACTATGGCCTCAGCAATTACGGGTACACCGAATCTAGCCGGAAGCCCAACTGCTTATGCTGGAGCGAACACTTCGCTTTCCCCAGCTATTCAGACCCTATGGAGCAAGGAAATTTTGTTCCAGGCAATGCCGATTTTGCGTTTTGAGCAATTCGCGGTAAAGAAGACCGAACTGGGTGTTACGCCCGGTTTGACCATTAACTTCATGCGCTACAACAACCTTGGACAGGCTACTCAGCTTGTTGAAGGTATCCGTCTCCAGACCAACCCGCTAACTGCTAGCCAGTTCAGCATCACGGTTGCGGAGCAGGGATACGCTGTGGCTGTTTCCGAGCTGCTTTTGAACGCCTCCTTCGATGACGTTATGGCATCTGCCTCTCGTCTCCTAGGACGTAACATGGCTCTCTACCTGGACGTTTCCGCTCGTGACACCCTTCTACAGGCTTCCTCCGAGATCTACGGATACCAGAAGGACACTGGAACCCTTAACAACCAGGTTTACTACAACCCAGGAACCAAGGGAACCTCTCGTGCTTCCCTGACTGGTGACTTCTACCTGACCTCTCAGACTGTGTACGACGCAGTCGAGACACTGGCAACAAAGAACGTTCCAAGACTAGGTGAGACCTATGTCTGTTTCGTCCACCCACACCAGAGCCGTTGGCTGCGTAACGATCCTCAGTTTATCGAGATGACCAAGTACGCGGCTCCGGGGAACTTCATGATGGGAGAAATCGGACGTTTGAACGATGTCGTCTTTATCGAGACAACTCAGGTAAAGCGTACACCTAACGGAGCTGGTACCGGATACACCGGAGACACTGCTGGTTCTGGAAATGGATCTGCTGACCGTTACGACGCTATCTTCATTGGAGACAATGCATTCGGTCACGCTATTTCCCTTCCAGTTGAGCTTCGCGATGGCGGAATTCTCGACTTCGGAAGAGAGCACGCCCTAGCGTGGTACGCTATTTGGGGACTTGGCCTGATTACAGACATTTCTGTAGTTGTGGCTGCTACCAACTAATCTGCACCACTTGTCCGATTCGGACTTCAGCCCTCCCTAGTGCCCCTACTGGGGAGGGCTTCTTTTATTCAACGAGACACTAAACAGGAGAATCTAATGGCAACTGCACGTAAGCGTGCCGGGGACTTCACCGGTCAGCAGACTGAGAAGCTACAAGCGGAGAATGCCGCAGAGCTAAAGAAGCGCGCACAAGAGATTTCAATGATGGCTGAGGTTGAGGCAGAAGAGAATGCCAAGCCTATTGACTACTCGAATGGTCCTACTCCTCCAGCAGAGGTAGAGCTTGAAGTAGCCGAGACTGTGGAACTTACTGAGCCCACTCGTACCATCATTCCAAACACGAACCTGGAATCCGTTACCTACGGGGCAGGGAATCACTACACATTCGAAGAGGGACGCAAGTACGTTGTCTCTCGTGAGCTAGCAGATCACCTGCGTTCAAAGGGTCTTCTCTGGGAGAGCCGTTACTAACCGATAGGAGGAGTCCAGCATATGTCTGGAACTTTTACTGATACAGCCGATAGAGCGATTCTTAGCTGGTTGGCAGGAGAAGCCTTGCCTTCTGGCTGGACTCCGCCTACCGATACATATCTGGCATTGCTTACGGCAGACCCAAGAATCCTTCCGATTCCACCAGGTGGTGACACTCCTGAGTTCACCAATGATCCTGGTATCGATGACTTCTCTGAGGTCTCTGCTACTGGATACTCCCGTCAGCTAGTTGCCTGGGCTGCTGCTCAGACTGCTGCTAACAATCCTTCTAGCATTTCCAACTCTGCACAGATCACCTTTGGTCCGTTCACAGACAGCGCCGGAATGGGTGCTGCTACTACTCACGGTGCACTGGTAACTGTTGCCTCTGGAACTGCTGGAAATGTCATTATGGTTTGGGAATGGGATAACCCCGTTGCCGCAGGACAGAATGAATCCATCATTGTGCCAGTAGGCGCATTGACTATGACACAGCAATAGAGGTATATCATGGCAGTTCTAATGGCCGATGTAATCAAGAGAGTGCGTATTGAACTAGGTGATACTGGTGCACCGTTCTCTGATTCCTTCACAGGCACAGGTACGCTGACCATGTATGACCTTACTGAGTTCAACATCTGGGATGTCACGGTCACGTGGATCAAGGATCTCGTTCCTACTCCTCTCGTGGCCGATACTGATTACAGCCTCAACACGCAGGAAGGCAGAGTCTATCTCCTTCCGCCTGTTGGGGCTCTCCCACAAGGTGACAAGCTGATCATCTCTGGAAAGTCCGGTGGTCTGTTCTCCGATGATGAGTTGGAGATGTTTGTCAACGATGCTGTCCTTCAGCACACAAAGGGTCGTGAGTCAGTAGAGCGCTACAAGGATACTCACGGCTTTATCAAGTACCAGGAGACTCCCATCACTCTGGATAACCTTCCAGCCGTGGAGGGAGTCCTTGTCGCGCTCAGAGCCACTGTAGAAGCCCTCTGGGCGCTCGCTACAGACGCTAGCACGGACATTGACATCTCCAGTGCCGATGGCACTACTGTTCCCCGCTCACAGCGCTACAGACAGCTTCGTCAGCAGATTGACGGACTGACTGAGAGATACAACGATCTATGTGCTCAGCTCAATGTCGGACTGAACCGCATGGAGGTCGGAAAGCTACGTCGTGTATCCCGTACGACTGGACGTCTGGTTCCTGTATTCGCTTCTCGTGAATACGACGACTACAATCTTCCACGTCGTGAGATCACTCCTGTAGACGTTCACAACGAGGACAAGAGTGCTGTACCTTCACCAGCCTTTGGCGGATGGTGGGGTATCTAATGAGCCGTATCGGATGGAAGGGTGGTCGCTTCAATGTCGACTACGAAACCCAGGAAATCTACAAGGGCTTGCGAGACTGGCAGCGTTGGACTGGTGACCAGGCAGAGTATTTCCGCTTTGCCTATGACCAGTCCAACAAGGACCCTGTATATGGTGAGGCCACAGCTCCTGCCGGACGTGTGTACTTCGGACCACTGCTGATTCCAGCACTGCACGTCGTACACACTGAGAGTGCCGTAGAGGAGATCCCAGAAGGTTTCACCTACCACGACAGAGTCCACGTCACTTGCTCTTTTGACATGCTGAAGCGCACAGGTCTGGAACTCCTGGACTTGCAGACACAGAATTACCTCAAGGACCGTATTGTTTATGACGGAAAAGTATTCCGTGTGTACAACGTACAGATCCTGGGGCAGATTCAGCAGAAGGACATCATCGTTACCTTTGACGGAACTCAGCTAAAGCCAGAGGACATGATCAACGACCGTCAATTTGCACAGTACGCAAAGGTCCCAGAGGGGCTTCCACTGGACTACGGAAAGAAGCCTGTGGATCAGCGTGCTCGTAACAGACAACTAAATCAAGTATTGCCTCATCTTCATGGTCCAGAACCTCAATGAAGATACAATGGAGGTAATTACATTTAGTGAGGAATGAGGTTTGAAATGGCGATTACGCTCCCTACTCCTGGTCAAACGAATTGGGACGTACCACTGAACACCGCATTGACCGATCTCGATGGGGACGTCACCAACATCAACAGCATTATCGATGCTGTGCCTGGTCTGGAAACTCGTACTGCGGGAGAGACTTGGTATCGCCTGGTTGCCGCATCCAACGCTACGGCCAATGTAAAGGCTAAGGCTGACTTTGTCTGCACTGGTACGAATGATCAGGTACAGATTCAGTCAGCTATTGACGCTGCACGTACAGAGGGTGGGGGTATTGTCAAGCTGTCTTCAGGTAGCTTCAATACCTCCGCTCCTATTACGCTGCACCCTACTGTGACACTTCAGGGTCAGCATGGAGACCAGATCTTCAACCCATTGCAGGCCACCGTGGGTTCTTACATCAAGCCACAGAATCCATTCACTGGTGGTGCTGCAATTGTCCTATTGGGACAGACAGCAGGTGGATACACAACAAAGAGTGCCGAGCAGAGAATCTTCAATCTCACAATTGATGGTTCTAATTCAGGTGCTAACGTTCACGGTATTCAGGCTAGCGATTACATTCACGGAGTAGTACTTCGTGATGTCGCAGTAAAGCAGGTTACCGGAAAGGGTATCTACACCTTCTTTGAGAATGGCGCACAGCCTTTCTCCTGGACATTCCAGAGAGTTGTTGTGGACAATGCTGCTGATGTAGGTATGCATTTGATCAATCACAGTGACTGCACCATGGTTGACGTTGTGGTTATTGGATCAGGTGGCAACAACTACACGCTTTCCAACATGCCGAACAGCCGTCTTATCGGTTGCCGTGCAGAGTGGTCCGACGCTCACGGTTTCTACATCACAGGAAACTTCGGAACAGGTCAGGGATCTGGTGGCCTGGTTATGGCCGGATGTTCCACTGATCGTAACGGTTTCAATGGTGTCTTCATTGACGCTACAGGAAATGCTCCTCTAGTTCTCGAAGGTCTTATGACTCGTAGAGACGGAAGAAACAACAACGCTGGTGGTGGAGGATACGCAGGAGTTCAGGCTACTGCTTCTACCGCTCCTATCCTGTTGGGAGACTGGGCTTGTTTCCCAGGTGTGGACGACGATGGTACAGGAGTCAATTCTCCTCAGTACGGTCTGTCCGCAACAAACAACACGTTCATTCAGTACGACAATGTGTACCTGCACGCAAATACTGCGGGCCTCAATGATGGTGGTGGAAACACCAACCTACGTGGAGGAGCCAACGTAACCTTTGCGACTGGTACAACTGCTGCACCTGTACTGTCCTTCGGTGGTCTGTCTGGATTCCTTCAGACGACTGGTGGAACCATGACGGGAACCATCAACAACACCGGAGCTTCCGCAGCAGCCGTAATGTACGGTGCCCTTGTTACAGCTGACACCTTTGATCGCTTCCGTATTTCTGCGGACGGTAAGATGGAATGGGGACCTGGGACTGCTACGAGAGACGTTAACGTTACTCGTCCCAGCACTTCACAGGTACGTATCACTCCTACGGCAAATGCTTCCAACTCCAGCTCTGTAGGTGGTGCTCTCAATGTCACGAACACTGCGTCTACAGGCGCGGGTGTTGTTGTATATTCAGCACAAGCAGCTCCTACAGGGCATCTGATTGTAGCGAGAGCGAACAATGCAACGTTCAATCAAGCAGCTATCTATGCAGAGTACGTGGGAACCTCTCACGCAGTAAGCATTAACCACCAGGGAACTGGACTGGCTTCTTCAGCTCTTAACGTGGCTTCCTCCAATACAGAGCACTCTGCTCTAGGAGTTTCCGGTAACGAGACTGCGCGAGGAACCGTTAAGGTAACTCACACAGGTACAGGAACAGATGTCAACGCATCTGCTTTGTCTATTGACCTAGCAGGGGCTGGTACAGCCGCTCAGGGTATCTTTGTGACGTCCACTTCAGGTGGAACTACAGGAACCCTCCTACACCTCCGTAACGGGGGCACAGGAGCCCTTGTAGAAGTCACAGCGGCTGGGGCACTCAAGTTTGGTTCTGGGACCGGAGCGACCGACTCAGAGATTACGCGTACAGGTGCCAACGCTCTTACCACTGCGGGCAACTTCACAGTAGGTGGCTACCTTGCGGTAAATGCCGGACAATCTGATGGTCAGTGGAACCTGTGGTCTGGAACAAAGAATGTTCTGAACATTGGCTCTGCTGGTGGTGGAATTGCCATTGCTGAAGGTGCTAATGCGAGAATGGGTGTGGCGACTCTAGTTGCTGGAACGGTGACAGTGGCTAACACTTCTGTTACTGCGAACTCCAGAATCTTCCTGACTTCTCAGGTTGATGGCGGAACCCCAGGATGGTTGAGAGTCAGTGCACGTACTGCTGATACAGATTTCACGATTACTTCCAGCAGTGCTACCGACACATCAACAGTTGCCTACCTCATCGTAGAACCTGCATAAGGAGAATCATGGCAATCACTTTGCCTACCCCAGGGCAATCTAACTGGGATACGCCACTGAATGATGCGCTGTTCACATTGCAGCAGGACATCACTGATGGGGCCAATACGTTTGTTTCCCGAGTGGAGGCAGACAATACGTACGCTAGAGTAAATGACTCTCGAATTAGCAATGCACTTCAGAAGGCTGACAATCTCGCAGCACTGGAATCCAAGTCGGCTTCCCGTGTAAATCTAGGACTGGGTAATTCAGCCACACGAGATGTCGGTGTGACCTCAGGTACTGTGGCATCTGGTGACGCACTTCCTATTCACGTAGCGGCTGCTGATCCACATGGTGACCGTGCTTGGGCTACAGGACAATTTCTTCCTGTAGGCGGAGGAGTAATGTCGGGTGCGCTTACGATTGGTGCTGGAGGTCTTACCCTTCAGTCCGGTGGAATCACAGTAAGCAGCGGTAACGTTACCCTGACAGGTAATATGATCATTACGGGAAATACTTCCCAGACTGGAACAGTTACATCTTTCGGATTCTCTACGGCTACTGTTGGATTCGCAGCTAGCATTGGTGGAGACGCACAGGACAGATATCGCGTAATGTCCGGTGGACTTACCGAATGGGGAGACGGAACGGCTAACCGTGACGTTAACCTATATCGTGTAGGTGCGGATATTCTGGGAACGGATGACAACTTCCGAGTAACCAGAAATGCGGGAGCACTTGGTGCTTTTTCTGTTCGTCAGACTGCTGATACAGAATCTCGTTGGTTTGTAGATTCCAGTGGAACGGTCAATTGGGGATCAGGTGCAGCAGCCGCAGATACTAATCTGTATCGTGAGGGTGCTAACAACCTGACCACAGACGACACCTTCCGCATTTACAGACCTGCCACGACAGACAATGCTTTGTCTATCCGTGTAACTGGTGACACCACTTCTCGTCTTGTCATTGATGCTGATGGAGAGCTGAACTGGGGTCCTGGTGGTGGAGGTTCTACGGACGTTCAGATGTCGCGTACAGCAGCCAACACGCTTGGTCTCAATGCCGACTTTGCCATCACGCTTGCTGGTAAGGGACTGAAGGTCAAGGAAGGTTCCAATGCCAAGATGGGTACTTCCACCTTGGTTGCGGGGACTGTGACGGTTGCTACTACGGCTGTGACAGCCAACTCGCGTGTCTTCCTGACAGTGCAAACTGCGGGAGGTACACAGGGCCACCTACGTGTCAGCGCTCGTACCGCAGGAACATCATTCACTATCACGTCCACGTCAGCTTCCGAGACATCTACGGTAGCTTGGCTACTCGTAGAACCAGCATAGGAGTAAAGCATGGCAGTTATTGTGCCCGCAATTGGGCAGCTACTTTGGGGTGAGCCCCTTAACAATGCTCTGCTTGGTCTTGATGCTGCAATTCAGGGAAAGGTAAGCACGGCGGAGTTCTCTACGCTTACTGCTCAGGTAGCGGCTATTCAGGTTCAGGCATCTAATGCTCAGACCACTGCTAACTTGGCATTGAGTACGGCACAGAATGTTCCAGGAACAATTCCTGTCAGTGGTACTCCACCTACCTCCCCTACTGTTGGTCAGTATTGGGACAATGGAGCAAACCTGTTCCGCTACAACGGAACATCCTGGCAGCCTCCTAACTTCATTCGTCCTACTATTTCCAATCAGGTTTCTATGCCTGCTATTGGTAGCATCACGGCGGGAGTCTGGACAGACTTCACGTCAGGACAGTGGGCACCAATTACTGTGGCTGTGCCTCCGTCTGGACAGGTGAAGATCACCATCGGGTGTGCTGTGCGTAATACCAACACCACAGGATCTACAGGTTGGGCTGCTTGGAGATCTACCGGAGCATTTACTACAGGAAGCTCTGACTATGAGGACAGAGGAATTAGTACGGCTGGTAGTCGTACCTATGCTTCTCGTTCTAGAATTCTTACAGGAATGACTCCTGGTAACAACCTGACGATCATTCCTACGTTCTACTTCTCTTCAGTAGGGGCTTCTACGTCAGTCACAGGAGCGACTGACGGACAGCTTATTGTTGAGCCTATCCCACTGTAAGGAGTACGCATGTTCATCTTCAATGAAGACAGGGCCATGCGTAAGAAGTTGGAAGACCTGGTGGTTCCGGCAGTCAATTCGCCGGACACCGGTCTTCCTGTTTCAGTACTATGGCTCAATGGCGATATCGAATTGAACAACCTGACCTTTCCCTCTGTGGTAGTTAGCAATAAGGGAATTAGTCGAGATCCAGAAAGAGAATCCCGTGGGTGGGTTCAGATTCCTTATGTCCCAGAAGGATTTAAAGCATGGGATAATTACACTGAGGTAACGGAATCCCCATACTGGTCACAGACTCCAATCCCGTATAATGTTGACTATCAGATTGAAGTCTTGGCGCGCACGAATGAACACGCTACATATCTTCGTGCGATTCTGGCTGGTCCGGATTACCTTCCAGCACGTTTCGGCTATCTGGAAATTCCAGAGGACGGAACAGTACGTCGCCTGGACCTGAACGCTGGTCCTACCGAGGTGGATACTCGCGATTCAGACGGTAAGAGACTATTCCACGCGGCTTACGCTGTTAGAGTATCCACAGAGCTACTGCCTCAGCAGATTGAGGCATACCACAAGGTCCAGAGTGTTGCGACTGAGATTCGATACGATATCGGACAGACACCTGATCCGGGGTATGAATTCGGATAGCTAAAGGCAGCTCACGACACACATTTCAGCTAGGAGATTATCAATGACCTATCAGAGACCAGGTGTCTACATCAATACGTCTCTAACTCCGCTGACTCCTGGAGCTTCAACACCAGGTCAGTCAACGGCAGCATTCGTAGGTGTTCACACTCAAGGCCCTACTGAGCCAACTCTTGTAACGAGTTGGACAGAATTCACAAAGCTATTCGGTGGCTTTGGAAACACAAAGAACTACCTGCCTTTCGCAGTCCACCAGTACTTCTCCAACAATGGAAACCAGTGCTACGTGGTTCGTGCGTCGGCTTCTGACGCTGTTGCAGCTACTCAGACACTGAACGACCGTGACCTGGGATCTGGAGCGATCCTAGACCCAACCAACGTGGCTGCTGCCCCATCTGGAACGGTTTCAGGAGTAACCTCTGAGTACGGTTACATCGTCACAGCTATCAACGCTCAGGGTGAGACCACCGGAAGCGAAGAGGCTGTTGTAACGGCTGAGGCAACCCTCACTCCAACTGACGCGGTAATCGTTACATGGACTCCTGTAGCAGGTGCTACGGGATACCGCATCTACCGTCGTAACCTTCCTAACGGATACGGTGACGGGTCTTATGGTGGAGGTTCTTACGGTGGAGCGCTAGAGGATTCTCTACTGCTTACCACAGTGACTGGTCAGGCTACAGCTACCTTCACTGATGATGGCTCCTACACTCCTATGGGTGACTTGCCTACATTCAACACCACAGGAACTCCTAACCCAATCCTGAAGCTGACCTGTACTGCGGTCGGTGCTTGGGGTAATAACGTCTACATTGACATCTCTGATGCCGTCACTGGTGCCGGACGTTTCGATCTGACAGTCCGCTATGGTGGAACTGGAGATGCTGACATTGTTGAGCGCTTCGTGGATATCACCATGAATCCTGCTGACAACCGTTACGCTATCTCTATGCTGAACTCCACACAGCTAGGATCTAAGTACATCAAGGCTCAGGCTCTGGGTACATGGACAACGTGGGACGCCAACAAGACTCCACAGGCACAGACTGCTGTTGCTCTGTCCGGAGGAACTGATGGTGTGGCCGTACCAAGTCTTCTGACTGCCGTACAGAGAATGTCCAACATCGAGTCCAACATTGACCTGAACCTTCCAGGCGAGTATGACACTGGAGTCCTTAACCCTATTCTGGCTTGGACAATGCCTCGCGATAACTTCTTCGTGGTGGTAGATGTTCCGCCTGCGGTTATCGGCGCAGATGGATCTACTCCTTCTGAGTCCGCTACCGTGTCTCAGTACCTCGCAATGGTTACTGGAAACAGCAGACTGAGCACAACTGCTGCGGCATCTGTATACGGACCTTGGCTTCAAGTCTCTGATCCTCTGTCTTCCATTCAGGGTGCGACGCGTCTGCTACCACCTGGTGGTGCGGTTCTCGGACGTTACAGCCAGACGGATGCGACGAGTGGTGTACAGAAGGCTCCAGCAGGTGTGGACCTTCCTCTACAGAAGATCGTAGGTGCTGAGCTTCAGTTCCAGAACACAAACCTGGACACATTGAACACGAACCAGATCAACATTATTCGTACCGTTCCTGGTTACGGATTCTGTATCATGGGTGCGCGTACGCTGCTACAGGACATGCCAAACCGTTATGTGCCTATCCAGCGTACTCTGATGCACATTCGTCAGAGCCTGAAGGAGAACACCATCTTCGCGGTGTTTGAGGACAACAACCCATCGCTATGGTCTCGCCTAAGCGCAGTTGTCAACCAATACCTACAGGGAATCTGGCAGCAGGGAATGCTTACGGGAGTTACCGCAGAGGAAGCGTTCTTCGTACAGTGTGATGAGACGAACAACACTCCTACAACAATTGCGGCCGGTGAGGTTCATCTCCGTGTCGGTCTTGCGCTGAACAGCCCAGCCGAGTTCGTTGTTATCGACATCAACCAGATGTCCAGCTCTACTACGACGACAGCGTAAGGAAGATAAGATATGGCAACCACTAATGCGGCTCCAATTGCAACCGCTACTCCTTCCATTGCTCACCTAGCAACGGACCCTCTACGTAACTTCAAGTTCAATGTCAACATCATGCACCCGAGCCTTTCGGGATTCGCCACTCTCGGATTCATGACCGTTTCTGGTCTGAATATCACTACGGAAGTTATTCCGTACCGTGAGGGCGGAATGAACACGACAACGCAGAAGATGCCCGGACAGTCCGATTTCGCACCTATCACCCTATCTCAGGGTGTTGCTGTAGGTGCGGGGCCTTTGTGGCAGTGGATGAAGCAACTGTTCACAGTTATGCAGGGAACTGGTACGGGAACTCCTGGAAAGGACTTCCGCGCTACCGTGGACATTATGGTTCTTGATCACCCTGTTACCGGACCTAAGGTTCCGGTAAAGGCTATCTACCGTGTCTACAATGCATGGCCAACGGCTATCGCATTCTCTGACTTGGACGCAGGAGCCAACGCTATCCTGATGCAGCAGGTTACATTGGCTCACGAGGGATTCGATCACAAGCTAGCCAAGTCTATTGGTCTATCTGGTGTATCCTTCTAAGTAACACATCGGCGGCAATGATCTGGAGAATTAATCGTGGAATATGAGTCACCACAATACACAATGACTTTTGATGATGAGCAGGGTCAAGTTGTAAAGGGAGATGAAACATCTCCTGAAGCACTGAACGCTCTGACTCAAAAGGTTCTCAGCTCTGTTGCCCCTGCACCTGAGATTGGTCCCGCCCCTGACACCTTTGTCAAGCTACCTGCTGGCATGGTGACAGCGGGCGGGATCGTCCGTGATGCAGAGGTTCAGGAGCTTACGGGAGCGCACGAAGAGGCTCTGGCCAAGGCGCGTCAGAACAACAACCCCGGACGCTTCGTACAAGTTCTTCTCACCTCTGGAGTCGTCGCTATTGGCGATGAGAAGGTGACAGCAAAGCAGCTTACATCTCTTCTACAGGGAGATATTGATGCCCTGCTTCTAGGTATTCGTAAGGCCACCTTTGGTGATGACTTCGAATTGGAACAGGTTACATGTCCCAACTGTGGAGAGTTCAATGACCTCAAGCTGGACTTGAACAACATTCCTATGAAGGAATGGGACGGAGACAGAGAGATTGAGGTCGACCTTCGTTTCAATCGCAAGGCCAGAATTACTTTCCCTACCGGAGAAGTCCAGGCGGAGATTTACAAGAACGCCACTCTGACTGGTCCTGAACTCGTGAGCATCATGCTCTCCCACTGTGTGCTAGGTTTCGTAGAGGCCGATGGAAGCTACCGACCAAGCAAGGGTCTGGCAGACGTCAAGCAGATGGGTAAGCTGGACCGCGACAAGATCAATCAGTACATCTACTTGAATCAGCCAGGACCACGTTATGACGAAGTAAAGGCTTCTTGTCACGCGTGCGAGAGCGAGGTAGAAGTCCCGCTTAACGTCGGGCTCCTATTTCAGGAACTCTGAATACGAACTGGCTTATAGCGAGTACGAACAACTAGTTGATGCTTATGACTGGCCTCTCTCTGAAATCAGACAATTGACAGTAAGAGAAAGGCGTCACTGGGTAAAGAGATATCTTTACAGACTAGAACAGCAATACCAGCGACAGCATCAGCAAAACAATTCAACACGGACGATTGTTGGGTCCGCAATGGGTGGCGCAGTAACCTTCGGTGGAATGGCCTTCAGGTAAAATATAGATAGGCATACCACAAGGAGAAACTGATGACTACCCCACCACCCAGCAGTACAGTTGGAAGCAGCCGTCTTCTGGGCACCGATGATGCCCAGAGGGCGGTTGACTCTTTGACGAGACAAGTCCAAGCTCTAGAACGCGCGGTCGCTAATGCGGCACGCGCATTTCAGTCTGCCGCAAATACGACGAACAGAGCCACTGGAAGAACCAGTGGTGGAGGTAGCTGGAATACCAATAGCAATTTCCCTACCAACAATGGTGGTCAGAGAGGTCAGTTCACACAGACTGGCAACATGAATGGCCAGACACAGAACGGTGGCGGATGGCGTGGTGCTGCCATGGTTATGATGGGTGCCGGACGTGGCAACGGTAATGCTGGTGGAGGTGGCGGAGGAGGAGCTGTCACCGCTGGTATGGGACGTCTTGGTATTGCTGGTGCTGTGGTATTCGGTGCTGCACGTGGTCTTGTGAACTACGGGAACAGAACCATGTCCTCCAATATGCAGATGGATATGTTCGGTAGCTATGGTGCGCTGTCTGGTGGAATTGGTCCTGGAGGTTTTCAGGCTACGAATAACACGGCAATGCGTCAGGTATTCAATTACAACCGAATTGCTCTTGATGCCAACGACGCAGCACGTGGTGGCTACGCAGCCGCGTACACGTTCGGATCTCCTCAGTTCAATGGACAGGCAAACCGTTCCTTTGTACAGGGAACCAGAATGGCGTCTGCCTTTGCCTTTGCTTCTCCTACAGCGGGATACACCGGAGCTATGCAAGCTGCTCAGCAGACCTATGCTCCTCGCGCTGCTGTGATGTCTCAGGCTCTCGGACTGGCTAACCCTATCCTTCCAGGTGGTCAGTACAACTCCATGGGTAACATCGCGTCCTCCATCATGGGTCGTACATTCCAGGGACGTACACAGGTCTCCACCAAGGAACTTGATGCTGCTTTGCGTCAGGGTGGATCTCTTTCCACGAACCTTTCCTTCTACGGTCAGCAAATGGGCTGGAGTGCCAAGACTACTCAGATGTACGAGAACTACATCAAGGGAATGAACCTTGCACAGAACAAGGGAATGTCCCGTGAGGAATACGATCGTCTGACTACACAGGCTGCCACAGGAACAGGGGATGCCAAGAAGAACGCGCTGGCTAAGCTGAAGGAGACTACAGGTCTCGGAGCCAACATGTTCGAGAGACAGCGTGACCTTAACGCTACTCGTCTTACCCGTCAGGAAAGAATCCTTGAGCACCTAGCTCCTGCCTTTGAGAAGGCTACGGACATGGTGAACAAGTTCAGCCAAGCTCTGACTGACTTCCTTGAGTCCACAGGACTGGATAACGTCATCGGTACTGGTGCCGGATGGGCTACACCGTTCTCAAACGCCCTGGGTGGCTTTGGAGGGCTCGGAGGAGGTCTCCTTGGTGGTGGACTGGCTGCGCTCCTTATGAGGGGCGGAGGCGGCGGCCTAGGCGGTTTGTTCAGCCGTGTAGGAGGACTCTTCGGAGGAGGTGGAGGCGGAGCCGCTGGTGGTGCCGCACGTGGCCTAGGAGGAATGCTTAACGCTACTCGCGGAGCCAATGGTGTCTACAACATCACTTCACTTGGATCTACCGCTGGTGGCGCAGGAGGAATGCTTAGCCGCTTGAGTCCTCTACTGGGACGTGCGGGAATTGCAGGAGCTGGTTACACATTCTTCAAGAGCGTATTTGACGCTGGAGCATATGCAGGTGATCCAAAGAACCAGAAGGAACACCCTATCCTTTCACGCCTAGCAGGTACATGGTCAGGTGCTCCACACCTTGGCGGAATCATGCAGCCTGGTTCTATGGGAATGCTTTCCTCTCTCGTGGGATCTGCTGGTTCTATGTGGCCTGCTGCCAAGAGACTTCTGGGCTCTGACGGACTATTCGGTGGAGCCGGTGGAGAAAGCAGCCAGACCAAGAGCAAGAAGAAGAGTAAGAAGGGTGAGGCTGCACCAGGTGCTGGAGGTGCCACAGCCGCTGAGGTAATCAGTAACGCACGTCAGCAGCTAGGAGACCCTTACGTATGGGGTGGCGTCGGTCCTGACGGCTGGGATTGTTCAGGTCTTATCCAATGGGCGTATGCACAGGCTGGTGTAAAGATTCCTCGTGTCAGCCAGAATCAGCAGAAGGTTGGAAAGGCTGTTGCTACCGATAAGGTTCAGCCTGGAGACCTTCTGTTCAATGGCTCTCCTGCGCACCACGTAGCTATGGCTATTGGTGGAGGTAAGCTGATTGAGGCACCTCGTACAGGTCTGAATGTCCGTATCCGTAGTTACAAGCCAGGAGAGTTCACCAACGCTCGTAGAATTCTGGGAAGCGTTGGAAACATGGACAGCGTGTCCACAGATCCAACCGCTGAGGGAGGACTGAATGAGCAGGGCTCTACAGTAGGTGGAAACATCGGTGGAGCTTACGGCGGAACTTCTGAGCTAGCAGCTATCATGGCTGCTCTGGGTGGGGGAAGTGCGGGAGGGGCTATGCCTCTGTCTGCTTCTTCTACAAGTACCTCAGGAGGTACAGAGTCTACAGGAACCAGCGACGCGGGAAAGGACGCTCCTAAGAACGTCAAGGCCAATGTCGCACTGGGTAAGAAGATGGCAGCCGAAATGGGCTGGACGGGAAATCAGTGGGAAGCTCTTTACAAGTTGTGGATGGGTGAGTCTGGTTGGCGTCACTGGGCAGACAACCCTAACTCAGATGCTTACGGTATTCCTCAGGCAATGTCCAACATCCACAAGGAGACAGCCACTGAGGCTTGGCGTACCAGTCCTTCCAAGCAGATTGCATGGGGACTGAAGTACATCAAGGGACGTTACGGTTCTCCTGCTAAGGCATGGAGCTTCTGGAACAGCAAGAACCCACACTGGTACGACGCTGGAGCCTGGAACCTTGAGCAGGACACCACAGCACGTGTCCACAAGGGAGAGATGATTCTTCCTGCCAAGCAGGCTGAGAGCGTACGTAACGCCATTGTCAATACCATGACTACAGGAACAAACAGTTCGGGCGGAAAGGGTGTTACCTTTGAGGCAGGTTCCATTGTTGTCAACCCTGCGCCAGGAATGACACAGCAGGAAGCACGTATGACTGCTAAGCAGATTGTGGACGCTGTCATGGAAGACAACCGTATCAAGGCAATGCAGATTGGACACTAAATGGCTACAACACTTCCTATTGCTGGGCAAGAATGGTCTCTGAAAGCTCAGCCGGGATATAACACAGTCGAGAATCCTAAGTTTGATCCTCGTATTCTGAACCTTCCAATGCGTCAGGCATCTGGCGCTACGAAGAGTTCGACACTGTATCGTGGAGCACTAATCGGACGTGAGAATGGTAGAGGGGGCGTGAAGTACAAGGTCAACTTCCTTTACAACCCTTCTACCATTACGGAGTCACGCTCTATTGACCTGAACAACCAGGTACTTCCTGATTACCAGAGAGTACCTGGTGACACAGGCGACTACCAGACCACACTGAACACGACAGTTTCTTTTGCGCTGTTGTTCGACCGTACCTATGAGGTATGGGACTCCAAGTACGCAGATTCTGATGTTGGTATCTTCGGGTGCTCTGTAGATACCAATGCGTTCTACAATCTGTGTGGAATCAACCAGAAGAACAAGGTTACAAACGCTCGTAGTGGTATCTCCAGTACGATGGTTGTTCAGGGACCTATGGCTGCTGTTCCTGTGGACCTGTACTTCGGTTACGGATCTCCTGGTGGTCTGCACTACTTCGGCATCATTACGTCGCTAGGCGTAACCTACACCCACTTCTCTCAGCAGATGGTTCCTATTCGATGTGCTGTTGACATCGGATTCACTGTCTACGCTGACCAGAAGGGAAACGCGGGTAACTAATGGCTATTGACACGAACAGCCGCTATGCCAACAATAAGTTGGTAGCCGTTGACATTGAAGGAAGAACTCGAACGACAATCGTTATTGAGCCTCCTGACGAGCAGCGAATCACATTCAGTACGTACGTATGGCAGGACGGGGATCAAATTGAATACCTATCCTGGTCAGCGTACGGAGATGAGCAAGCATGGTGGATTATTGCTGATGCGAATCCAGAGATTCTGTACTGGAATGATCTGCCTAGAGGAACGAAGGTGAGAGTGCCTAGTGTCTAGTAAGATCAAGGCGTCTCCATTCTTTGGTGTTGAGGTAAACGGACGTGCACTAGGACAGTACGCGTCCGACCTCAAGCTCATTCAGGAGACCGATAAACACACGATTGCATTGCTTGATGTCCACTACAGAGGTCTTGGTGCCTCTAATGGGAATACGAAAGCCACTAACAGATGGACGTACCTCAAGGAGAATACTCCTGTGCGTATTACGTATGGGTGGACCCCTACCTACCTTGATGAGTTTCTAGGATATGTGGCGTCTTACAAAATCGTAAGAACTACCACCGACCAAGTCTTTGCCGGTATCATTAGTACCAGAGTGCAGTACACGCTGGTAGGCTCCAGTATGCCAATGCAGTCGACAAAGAACTTTGCATGGAAGCACATCAGCCCTTCTTCCATTGCAGCTCGTATTGCTGTAAAGAATGGTCTTAGAGCTGTCGTGCATCCTTATAGAGCTGTGTATGACTACAGGATGCAAAACGCGAGTGACTTCCACTTCCTAGCAGATTTGGCCAAGGAGATTGGTTATAGGTTCTATGTGGATAACACAGACCTGTACTTCATTGATCCTAATGTGGTGATGACTCAGAGTGCTACAGGAAACATTCCGCAATTCTGGGCATTGAATTCTCCTGGTGTCAAGGACACTCTGGAAGCCTTTACACCTTCTGTTGGTACGACTACTTCAGAAGTCCTGGTAGCTAACAGATCTGTGACGGGAATCAATCCTCTTACAGGAAGAATCGTGGACGCCAATCAGCAATACGCGCTGTACGAGGCTTTCACATCCATTCCCAGAACTCCTCCTATTTCAAAGTACGACTCCACATATCCTGTTGACTCATACGCTGAGGCTGTGCAGAGACTGGACGCGTCAACACTTCGCAACCAGTACTGGACTACAGCAGACGCTACTGTCATTGGAGACTACCGAGTCAAGCCAAACAAGCTGGTGGAGTTCGTAGGACAGGGAGTACCCGAAGATAATGCAGGAGTATGGCTGGTGAAGTCTGCGACGCATAAGCTATACATGCCTCCGTCATCTGGCAATCCTGTGTCGGGTAAGTACACAATTGATATGCACGTATTGCGTAACCAGTCGTACACACTCAACTATTCAACGCCAAACAAGTTGGCTCCTTCCACACAGAAGGTTGCATCGAAGTTGGTGAATGGAGTATGGAGATCTTCTAACGTGGGAGCGCAGGCATATGCAAGTTAACTGCTATTACGGTGTATACCGTGCGATTGTGGTGAACACCAAGGACCCTACAGGAAAGCATCGTGTACGCGTAAAGGTTCCGCAGGTATCGGGGAACGCAGAGACTGAGTGGGCGGAGCCTGCTAACTTTGCTTCCCCGATTCCGCCTGTCAACACAGTCGTATGGGTCATGTTCAATGGTGGTTACATCAACAAGCCTATCTACTTCCCAACAGAGGAAGAGCTGGTTTGGACAAAGCCCACACTGATCACGGGTTACACGCACGATGGAAACAACGAGGGTGACGTCATGTACACCTCGTACATGTTCCGTGGGACTCGATATGTGGAGTGGCAAGGCGGTTTGAATGTGGATTCCTCAGGTTCTGAGGGCTCGTTCTCCACGCCTAACAGCGGAACCTTCTTCACACTTACCGATTCAAACCTTATTCCGTCAGACAGACGCACGGTGTCTTGTGCAAAGAACTTGTACAGCACAGCCAACTTCGTGAACAATACCGTGAAGATTGATTTCAACACAAGCGGTAACTGCACGCTGGTAGCTGGTGTCAATTTCGAAACACTGTGGGTAAGCCTTAACGGTGTACGTTATGTAGTGAACTAGGAGATGTTCGTGGGAACACAAATGACTATTCCATTCACAGTAATGGAAACCGGTGCGGTGTCCACCGAAACGGACATCGATGTACAAACGCAACAACGTATCCGTGCCATTGTTGGGACAGAACCAGGTCAGCGTGCTATGCGTGCTGATCTAGGAATTCCTCTGTCCCGACTTCTATTCGGCGTGGATGAGAATTTGGTGGATGCTGAGCTTCGTCAACGCGTAACCAGACAGATGGATGTCTACGAACCTGGTACCGAGGTAACCACTATCACGCCAGTTCTCAATCAGACAAACGACGGGATTGCTTCCCTGGAGATCGACTTTGCCCCAGTACTTCAGGCATCACCTGTACGTAGTATTGCGGACGCTGCGGTTATCAAGGTTGGCGGAACAGTAGTGGAGGTAGCAACGAATGGCTAGCGTTAATCCTGGTATCAGTATTGACTACACCTCAAAGGATTACCAGGGTTTCTTGGACTCTATGTTGGAATACGCTACAGCAGCGTTTCCGGAATGGTCCAACCAGAATCCGGGATCTCTTGAGATCATGCTCTTGGAGTCCTTCTCCCGTGAGATGGATGTCCTGTCCTACTACGGTGACAGGGCTGCGGCTGAGGCGTACATTGGTACGGCTACTCAACTAGCATCTGTTATGCGGCTGGCTCAACTCCTTGGTTACACACCTGGACAGCCTATTGCTTCTACTGGTACCGTGACCTTTGAGACTGACGACTCTCAGACAACTGCGGTAGTCGTTCCTATCGGAACTCAGGTCACTACTCAGTACATTCAGTCCCTGAACGCTCCTATTGTGTTCGAGACTGTGGAAGACGTGTCTGTTCCTGCATCGGGTGGAACAGCCTCGGTACAGGTTATCCAGGGTGAGACACAGGGATCTGTGACATTCACCATGGGAGTTGAGACAGGCAACGATCACACTATTCTGGTGGAGCCCATTGGTACTTCCAATGGAACTATCCTTCAGGAATTCACGCTGTCCAACAATCCTGTAATCGGTGGGTCAGTAGCTGTCTATCTGGACAATCCAATGTACAACCCGACTGCTCTGATCAATACGGTTGATCCACTGGTGCAGTGGTTTGAGGTTTCCACATTGATGGATGCTATTTCTACTGACACAGCGTGGGCGCAGTCAACAGATGAAAATGGTGTTGTCACAATCTCCTTCGGAGACGACATCAATGGTGCTGTACCGCCATCAGGTTTGAACATCTATGCGGCTTACCGTGTAGGTGGAGGTACTGTTGGAAACTTGGCAGCAAATCAAATTGTTGACATCGCGTCACCTATTGTCGGAGTTTCCGTTTCCTCTTCCACTGCTATGACTGGTGGAGCCAACGCAGAATCCATTGACCAGATCCGTACCAACGCACCTCGTGCTTATCGTACACAGGACCGTGCTGTGACGTTGAAGGACTTTGGTAACTTGGCGCTAGGAGTATCTTCCGTGTCTCAGGCCAACGCAGTAGCGAACACCTACACAAACGTCACGGTGTACTGCACTGCTGTAGGCAATACAACGCCTACTCAGGGCCTTCTGGACGTGGTGACGAGCTACCTACAGGACAGAGCCATGGCAGGCGCTACAGTGACCGCTCAGGCCGCTTCCTTCGTGTCTGTGAACATCGGCTCCACGGGTTCCCCTGTGGTTGTAGGTTGCGATCCTCGTTACAACCCCAGCGCTATTCAGACAAAGGCTACTCAGGCTATTCAGGGTCTGTTCGATCCTGCCAATGTAACCTTCGGTCAGCGTATGTCCGTGAGCAGTGTTTACTCAGCCATTAACGCTATTCCAGGTGTGTCCTATGTGGTCATTCCTTTGATGGCGAGAAGCGACGCTGTACAGTCAGGTACTGCTGACGTTATCTGCCGAGCATGGGAAATCCCAGTCGCAGGTAATATCGTAGTAACCGCTACCGCTTCATAAGGAGAGAAATGGCTGCCGTATATCCAACAGCAGTAAAGTCATTCAAGTCACGTCAGAATTACACAATGATCGTTGACGCGGGTGACGTTAATCAGGCATACGACGAAATCCAGGCAACGCAAACAGTGCTCGGGGCTATGCCACACCAAGACACTATTGACGGACAAGTCAAGACGTGGCCGAATGTCAAGGGAAGTATTGCTTCTGCACGACGTGGGCTTACGCTTCCTATCTGTCGTGTAACTGCTACGAACTTCCGAGTTCCGTATAACGACGACACATTCCCTGTGTTCACCTCTAAGCAGGTGGACACTCATGGAATGTGGCAGGGTGGACCACTGCTTGTGTGTCCTCGTACAGGCTGGTACCACATTGCCGGATACATCAGATGGCACAAGGACGGGGCCAATTTGGCTTCGCAGACACAAGAGTACGATCGTTCTGGAAAGACTCAGATCGGTATCTCAAAGTCAACAGACACGGTATTTCTAACCGGTCAGACTTCTTTCTATCCGAAGGGATGGCAGGATCTGACCAGAGCAGACACAAATGGATTCATCTACTGGACAAAGGGATCTGCTATTCGTCTTAACGTTTATCAGGCAGTACTGAGACGAGAGCGCATGTGGGCAACAGCATGGATGACTGCTGCTTACCACCGTGATCCTCCGACCCTGAATAACATGTAGAAAGGAAAGGCATGACGACACCAACACTTCCTGGCAGCACAGGCTATGGAGTAGACATCTATGGAACAGTGCTCTATGGTCACTCTCAGCCCAAGAGCCTGAGTGTTGAGCCTTTCACTGCCACTCAGACGGATTACGGAAGAATCTCACTGACCTGGGCTTCTCCTAATGACTCAGCGTGGAACAAGCTGCGTCTCGTAAGAAGTACGGATGGTTATCCTTCAACACCTTCAGACGGTACTGTGCTGCTTGATGCTCGTGTGGATTCCATCCGTACTCAGTACGATGATGCTGCGCTTACGCAAGGAGTCATTTACTACTACTCCGTATTCATGAGCCAGGATGCTCCTGCCTGGGATGCGGGTACGACGTATATTCAGAGTTCTGTAATCTACTTCAACAACACATATTGGTTCTCTCTTCAGGCGAACAACCTAAACCACACTCCTGCTATCGGCTCTGTGTGGTGGGCACCCACAACCTACTTCCCTACCTGGTACCCTGCGGGAAGTGTGGCGTCCTTGGCTGTGAAGAACCAGGGATATCCTGCACGTCTGTACGACAGAACTCCGCAGCCATATAAGATCATCAAGTCTGATCTGTTCGCCAACACAACCATTGACAACCCGTCACTGGCCAGATTCCTTTCACTGTTCGGTTACCAACTCGACTCATTGAAGACAAGCTACGATCAACTGCTCTATGTCAATGACGTAGATCTGGTGTCAGCAGACAACCTGGAATGGCTGGGAGCGCAGTTCGGAATCAGTACTGACTACATTTCTTCTCCACGTCTGAGAAGAAATCGTGTGAAGAACGCATCTATCAATTACCGTCTCAAGGGAACTTGGAACGGAATCCACAACGAAATTGCCTCCATTACCGGATGGGATTCCGAACTGGAAATCGGTCCGAACATGATGCTGAATTCTGATCAGTCAGCTTTCGTGCATCCTTCCTATGAACTGTGGAATGCCGACACAAATTACTTCGTGAATCAATTCGTTTCCTACAACGGATTCAACTACAAGAACATTGTGGCTGCAAAGGGTGCTGCTCAGGCTCCTACTGGAACCAACAGCTCCAACACATGGTGGCAGGTACAGACGAATAGCGTTGACTCAACCACACTGCTCAACCCTTCTACGAAGGGGTTCAGTACATGGGGACGCTACTTGAATTCTGGAGTCACATCGACTCTGGCCACGATTGTGGGTGTTCCTCACCCTACGATTGCTGCCACAAACACATGGAACGCTCTGTATTTTGCAGTGACAAACTCTCCTGTGTCAGGTTTCACAGGAGTACAGTCCATTGCTACACTGAGCACTCCTGCTTGGTCAAGCGGTACAAACTACGTGACAAACAACTACGTTTCACACAACACCTTCTTCTACAAGGCATTGCGCAACTCAGGACCAGCCTCCACTATCGGAGCTGTTACACCAGGTACCAATGACTTGTACTGGGAACTACAGGCTTCCAACGTAGGTGTTGGTCGTGGGCAGTTTGTACGCGACGGTATTCCACTGCCACGTCAAGCTACCTGGGATGCTGTTCTTCCCTTCAAGGAAGGCACCATCGTACAGCACAACGGCAATCTTTACTACGCCCTGCTGGACAGTACAGGTCAGAGCCCTACAGGACGCTACGCATCTAACACGTACTGGCAGTACCTGAGCCCTGCGGAGCAGGCGTTTACGGCGTCACACTACACGTCTCGCTTCACTTCCACAACCGACGTGCAGTCAGCGTCTCGTATCCTCTGGTACGACGATGATGGTAACACCTTGTTCACAGCGTCACCACCTACAGCAACCACCATGTTTGCCCGTTTTGACACGGACTATGTGAACTTGGACGGGAACTCGGACAACACTGCTAACGAGGTATGGACAGTAACCCCTACAGGTGCTGACTACTGGGAAAGCACATTCGGACAGGCCAGAGTAAATCCTGACAAGTTCGCGGCCAGTTCAATGCCTAAGTACACATACATGCTGATTGAGGATGGACGCGCTAACTGTGTTATCGGATACACCTTTGGAGTGGATTACGAGGACAAGGTCAATTATGACAATGGTGTTGTATTCCGCAGCACTACAGGATCAAACAAGTGGTTCTGCACGAGAACTCGTCTAGTACTATTGCTGGGTGGTATTGAGTCTACTCTGGCATCTTGGACACGTCTGGCAGACTACGACAGAATTACCATTACACTAAACGGATCATCTATCGTGGTGAAAAAGTACAATCGTGATGGGACAGGTAACCTTACGACACTTGCTTCCATTACGAATGCCAACCTCCAGACGGAAACTCGTCATGGACTAATTCAGCGATACGCACTCGGATAAGGAGCATCATGTCATATCCACTACTAGAAGTTTTGTCTGATCCATTCCTTGGAGCAGGTACACAGAACCCTCTATGGAATATGGCAAGCGGTACTGTCGGCTTTGACGATGACCGTAATGCCACGTTCTTGCGTTCCGCTGTAGTTCCTAGCTATGTTGGTGCTTCGCTTTATCGTGCTATTGATACGTCGTTCAGTATCAAAGTCACGCCTGCGGAAGGAAACTTTACGCAGACGGCTGTAGTAATCCAGGCCAATGCAAACAACTACGTTCAGATGGGCGTGGGACCTACAGGTCAGTTCCGTGGATTTGTGGCTATCAATAAGGAAGTATTTCTTACTGACGAAGCATTTCCTACCTATGATCCTGTAGCTCACGCCTTCTGGCGTATCCGTGACACTGAGGGAAAGACATTCTTCTTCGATGTTTCTCCTGATGGGTCTACGTGGACCAACCTGGGAAGCGTGGGTTATGCATGGGATGCCAGTGCTGTAAGCGTTATGCTTTTTGCGGGAGCGACACAGGAAGACACTGAAGAGGTACGCACAGCTTACTTCTCCAACGTTAACCAGAGACCCGCACAGCTCACTCTGTCTGCTACAGGTGATGGTCAGTCGGGTGGTTCAGGTGTACCTGTTGAAACCAATCCACTTGAAATCGGTGCCGTAGGTTCTGGTGCCTCTGGAGGTATTGGTACACCAGTTCTATCCGTTGTTCGTGGAGGTATTACCGATTTCGGTGTCTGGGATTCCACACAGGCGGACGCTGCGAATTCCAGAGTGCTGGGAAGTGCCTCACCAAACATCGACAACACCACTACGGGCCGTCCGTGGATTTCTGCTACAGCTCCGGGTGTTTACCGAGACGGTTCTTACTGGCCTCGTGCTGCTTACGCAGGAATCGGGGCGGTATGGAACAACATTCCTGACGGAAATGCTCAGTACGTAACAAACGTACAGTTCGAAGAGAACAACAACTACGGTAATCGTCTTAGCCTTGACGCTTCTTCTTACCAGACCATTTGTACCTACGCTCCGCAGTTCTCCACAGGACAGGGAGGAAGCGGTACAGTGGCCCGTACAAGCGCTAGAGCGCTGTCAGGGCAGTGGGGTGGGGGAATGGTCTTCCGAGGCGCTACACAGTCCCCTAGAACGATTCCTTCGGGCCTTAACGTGTACTTCCCTTACCCAACAGAGAAGGCGTTCTGTAAGGTGACACCAGGAGAAACCATCCGCGCTTCCGTGTGGGTGTCTCTTGACAGACCTAACGCGCAATGGTTCACGGCTATCTGTCAGTACAATGACGCAGGCGCTATCGTGGCGGCTACGTACAACAACGGCACGATCACTAACATGAACACTCATCCTGGTGGCGGGACATGGCAGCAGGGTAATCATGCTGTGACAGTGGCGGGTACAGCTACAAAGGCTGCTGTAGTACCTGTCATCGTGGTCTCTGGTGCTGCTGAGGATGAGACTGCCTACATGGATAACCACTTCATTACAGGAACGTCCCCAAGTACATCAAATGCCCCTACCACATACACAAATCCTCGCGAATTGCGTATCAAGGTAAAGGCAGATGAGGTAAACTATGCAATGAATTCAGGATTCAATGCGAATATCACAGGTTGGGGATCGTTTGCCGCAGGTCTTGTAGGTAACTTCAATGACGTATTCACGTCCAATTGGGACAGCGGTGTGGGATATAAGAGCCTGGGGTCCACAAGAATTGACGTATTCGATTACTCCAGCACAGGAACTACTCTGAGTCCGGGAGCTAAGATCGGACTTGGATCTCAGAGAGTTTGGCAGGGTTCTTCAATGCCACAGATTCAGGGACTGAAGGTAGGTCACACCTACACGTTCTCTGTGTGGGTACGTAAGGGTCCTAACTGTCCAGACATCGGAATGAGTTTCTATGATGCCAACGGCACAGGAATTTTTGGTTCCTCCTCTGTGAACAATGGCTTGATGTATAGCCAGGCTACGGACGGTACTAGACCAGAGCATGTGGATGGTGATTGGGTGAGACTTTCCCAGAAATTCACACTGGGAACTCAGGCTCTTCCTGAATTCCATATCTGGGTATGGGTAAATGGTGCTGACGTACTTCCTAATGCTCCTTTCAGTTACTGGGTTGACTCAGTGATGGTTACTGAGACAGATCATCCTGTTGACCACTTCAATGGTGACTTCGGATCTGCTGATTATCTATGGGAAAGCACTAGAAATCAGTCCAGAACACACTTCTACCAGGACTTGACTCACAAGAGAAGTCGAGTAGAGCAAGTAGTTGTAGATAGTGTTCCAGTAGGAGCTAATTATTCTGTTCTATATGCTCAACCAATTACATAAAGAAAAGGACTATAGGAAATTAATCCTATAGTCCTTTTCTTTTTGATTAAGTAATTAAGAGCAGTGTACACACCTACCAGGATCTTGTCAACTGTGCTACAGTGAAGCCCTAACCAACGAAGGAGAGCCATGATTTTGGAAATTGTACTATCCGTTGTAGCAACCGCAGGTACGTACGAGTACTTGTATGACTCACTTCCGCATGTGCCTGTGTGGGCTACACTACCGCTCATTGCAGCAATCGCGCTAGGGGTTTACTACCTGCCGCTGATGTGGTTGACTGTGGTCGCTGTCGCAAGCGCAGCAGGGTTCATTCATGGACTCGTGCGCAGGAGTGGTCCACCTGTGGTCATCAATCCACGCAGGTCAGGACTCCCTAGACTGCCGTAGGTTGACACAACCCTCCTGAATGCAGGAGAGTAGTCGCAACAACAAACCACCACAAACTAGGAGGAAATATGGGTGACCACTTCGACTTCCGAGGCGGAGTCTTCAACCAGCCGGTTGTTGCCAAGCAGGTTACGACTGCGGTACAGTCAGTGCAGGTTGTTCGTCCCGACGACAAGTTCTATGTGGTCATGAAGGGATGGGAGTTCCTGGGTGACACGACTTCGGGACCTGATAAGGTTGCCATGTCGCTCAAGGCTGCGAACGACTACGTGACCACACGTAAGGAGCCCTTCTACACCTCTGAAGGTGTGGATATGATGGACGACGGTACCGCGTATCACTCGTTCACCAATTCTGATGGTGAAGTCGTCTGGTACTGGGTTGAATCTGTCGACGCTGTCTGATAGAACTTAGGCAACACACCCCAACGAAAGAGGAGGAAAAGGAATGAGCGGGCAGGACTACGACAAGGATCTCTACATCGTTCTCGTGGGTTCGGGTACGACCACGATCAAGAACTTTGTGGACAACGTGGAGGACTACATCTTTGGTCCCAAGGATGAGCGTGAGGCTACTCTGCTTGTTCCTATGCTTCCGGGAATGTCTGATTCCCTTGGACGTGTTCTGAACGAGTGGGCCATTGGTGACGATGATGAGCCCAACTATCCTCTGCACGTGTACAAGGATGAGCAGACAGGTCACAGGAGCGTTGCTAAGGCTGCCAAGGTGGTCAACGTCACGGCAGATGACCGTGTGTACATGGACTCTGCTGAGGTTGAGCGTGCGATGAACGGGCTGGTTAACCACCAGCGTGAGGGCAACGAGGTTGTTGTCGTAGTGATCTACGATGAGGAGAAGGATGTCAAGCTGGTTGGTGAGCTGAAGAACTACCAGTCTGTTCCTGTCTTGAACCTTGACGGAATGATCGATGACTTCCCCGGCTTCAAGACGACTGACGAGCTTCTGAAGGAAGAGCGTGAGCGTGAGGAGTTCGAGACCAAGGAAGCTATCCGTCTTGCTGCGGAGAAGGAGCAGGAGAAGGCTCTCAAGGCTGCTGAGGCTCCCGCCAAGAAGGCTGCGGCTCCGCGTAAGCGTGCTGCTACTAAGCCTGCGGAGGAGAAGCCTCTGACGGCTACAAAGAAGGCTGCTTCCCCTCGTAAGAAGGCGGTTGCTCCTAAGCCTGAGGTGGTTGAGACTTCCGTGGAGGAGAAGGAGTACAAGGTTGGGGATGTTGTAGAGGTTGGCGGCATTCCCTTTGTGAAGCACTCCGAACTTCCTGAGGGTCTGGAGCCTGTCAAGACTCTTCCCGCTCCTGTAGAGGCTCCTGTGCCTGACCTGTGGGCGGACGTTTCCAAGGCTCAGGCAGAGGTGTCAGTGCCTGGTGATAAGCTGGTCGTCTCCAAGGAATCACTGGTGAAGCTCGGTGAGGGTATCAAGGAGATGTCTGAGGCTTACTCCAAGACTATCTCTGCTTTCACGGAGATGCTGCAAGAGAAGAAGTAAGTAGAAGAAGCGGGGGCGTAATGCCTCCGCTCTTCTTGTATGAAGGGAAGTACATGAGTGACAGAATGTGTGACTCCAGATACAAGAGTCCATACAACGGTGATATAGCTAAGTGCGATCTCAAGGGTGGACATCTTACACACCGTGGCGACGGCTACATCTGGCATGACAAGGATGAGGTTCCGTCTGTTGCGGAACCTGTCAAGCCAGCGTATGATGAGCGCGTAGTTCCTGCGACAGCCAGTGACAAGCAGGTTGGAGGCACCCACTACAAGGGTGATCTTCAGCCCATTGATGTCATCGACGCGTGGGGGCTTGACTTCTACGAAGGCAGTGCCCTAAAGTATCTAGCAAGACACCGGAAGAAGAATGGCAAGGAAGATATTCAGAAGGCCATTCACTACCTGGAACTTCTACTGGAGAGGCAGTACAGTGACTGAAGAGCTGTTTACGACCATCTACGAGGTGGGCGATAGGCTTCTTTACATCGATACCATTACAGGTAATCCGAGTGATGACCTTCCTATGGACGCGATTGAGCGTCAGGCAGAGGTCAAGGAAGTCGACAGCGACGGTATGATCTACATCGAGTATGGTGATGGTGTCAATGACTGGCTTCACAAGGAGCAGGTTGCAGATCTTTTTGAGAGGGTAACTTGGGATACGATTACGTCCTGAGCGACTTGTGGGGGGACTCCGATGAGGGGTCCCCCTCTGTCGTTCAGTGGAATGCAACTAAGGTAGCGCGGTACTTTGACAGAAGCATGCGCAAGGCTGAGTGGGGCAGTGGTTTTGCTGTGACCAACATCATTGCGCTGGCTACACAGTTGACAAAGTGGCGCACAGTAGGGAAGACTGAGGAAGAAGTCACAGCACTGATCGACTTCTACATGAGCAACAAGCAGGCACGTGGAAAGAATCCAGGATGGAAGGACTTCCTCTACCGTGCTGAGGAGATCAGTGGTATGCTTCCCACGTCGGACAACGAAGAAGAGGAAGAGCAGGATATAGACCCTCTCTTGGCAGAAGCGCACAGACTTGGTACGCTGGAAGCCTTCCAGAGAGCTTATCCGAACTCTTCCCGTATGGCCAAGCGATCTTACGAGAAGTATAAGGAGCAGAATGGCAGCGATTGAAGGCATTGACTACCACAGCAAGTGGGAGCGGGCCAAGATTCCTGTTCGACTGAGGGATCTGGGGCTTGACGATTATGAGCCCAGCCATCACACTGGTGAGCAGGCGCTGTCAAAGGCTTACGAGTTCGTGGAGAACTTCAAGGAGCACTTTGTCAGTCCCGCAAGGCGTTCGCGTGGTGACTATCCTGCGGACCGCAGGAACATTGGTCGTGGTCTGATGCTTTGGGGTCGTAATGGTACGCGTAAGACTACGCTTGCTGCTGCGATTGCCACTGAAATCCAGTGGACTTCCATCAACTATCAGATCTTCATGATCCGGTTTTCGGATTACAAGGATGCTCTGACAGCCACGTTCAGCTCCGTTGACAGTCCTGAGAAGGAAGAGGCCAGGAAGACGTTGCGGCTGGCTGAGAAGGCCACCCTGCTTGTTCTGGACGACATTGGACAGGAGCATCGTACGTCCTCCGGATTCACGGAGAGTACGCTTCACGAGTTGATTCGTCGTCGTGTGGAGGACAGCCGTCCTACCATCGTGACCACCAACGTGGAGCCTGAAGACATGTACAGTGTCTATGGGGCTAGCTTTGACAGCTTCCGTAAGGAGGCATTCGAAGCTCTTGCTATGAATGGCCCCGATTCACGTAAGAATTACGAGGATTAGGAGAAACACAATGGCTTTTAAGGAAAGCAGTGATCTTGAAGACTTTGTCGGTAAGATCGATTGGGAGGGTGGAACTTATTCTGCTCTCCAGTATGGACTAGAGTCCAAGGATTACCCCGAGATTCCCGACGACGTTGCGGAGAAGTGGGACGAGCTTCAGGATCTCTTCGGTGAGATTGAGGCTCTTGAAAGTGAGTTCTGGGCTGCTGTTCGTGCCCATGGCGTGGAATACTGAGAAGGGATAAAAAGTGGGAGACAAAGAACTTCGTGACCGTATTGAGGCAGTGCTTCTGGAAGCTCAGAAGAGCCCTGTACGGCTGCGTACGATGGCCAACCGTATTGCCCGAGAGGTGAAGAGTGGAGCCTGACTACCACGTTGGTGCGCAGGATGGGTACAAGGCTGGTTATAATCAGGCTCTCTTTGATGTCATTGAGATGATCCGTGATGACTTTCCTGATCCCAATCCTCTTTCCAGTATCTTTACCCCGTATATCGGAGACGGAATCATTGAGAACATCGAAAATATGACGAAGGGATAAGACATGCACACAATTCTCAGAGGAATTGTGGGGTCTTGTGCCTACGGGTTGGCCACACCTGAATCAGATGTTGACGTTATGGGTGTGTACTTGGAGCCTCAGGAGACTTTCCTGGGGCTTCACCCCGTTCAGGACAAGGATCTCACCAAGCACACGACGAGTGCCACACGTGACGAGACGTTCCATGAGGCAGGCAAGTTCATGCGGCTGGCTCTGAAGTCCAACCCGTCCATTCTGGAGCTTCTGTGGCTCCCTGACTGGGCTTACGAAGAGATCTCCACGGCTGGTGAGTATCTTCTGGATGGACGTCACTGGTTCGCGTCTGCGGAGCTTGTCAAGAACGCCTATCTAGGCTACGCTACACAGCAGTTCAAACTTCTTGAGCGCAGAGGAGACTTTGGTTCTGATCTCAAGAAGCGTACAGAGAAGCACGCACGTCATCTGTACCGTCTCCTTATTCAAGGGTTCGGGCTTTACAGAACCGGTGAGCTGTGTGTAGAGTTGGACGCGTTGGAAGCTGCACAGGTCAGGGAGTTTGGATACCGTGTAGGTAACGGTGACCTTGACATGGCTAAGGCCACCATGGCAGAGTATGAGACGCTGTTCAATGAGCGTAAGCCTCACGTCAGGCATGAGCCCAACTGGGAGGCGGCCAATGCACTTCTGATAGAAATCCGAAGGGACTGGTCGTAATGCCGTATATCGGCAGAGACATGATGAAGCAGTGGGAACGTAGATACAAGTACCTCTTGCAAATGCGGGAGGAGCACGGTACGCTGAAGTTCGATCAACAACGACAGTGGGAGTTTCTTGCTCCCATCTTTGAAGGAGGAGGAGACAGTGGCGGTAATTCTGACGACGGGACTTCCGGGGTCGGGCAAGAGCACGTGGGCTAAGCAGCACGCAACACAGTTCGATGGTGACATGCTGCTGACCTCTCGGGATGACATTCGTGCCATGCTGGGGTTTGGTCCTGTGGGTACCAAGGATCAGGAGAACTTTGTCTCTCAGGTTCAGGATGACATGATTGTCCGTGCTGTGAAGGCGGGCAAGAGCATCATCGTTCACGACACGAATCTGAACCAGAAGTCTCCCAAGCGCATCAAGCGTCTGTTCGATGGAGACGTTAAGTTCTCTGTGGCAGACTTCACGAACGTTCCTGTGAGTGTCTGCATTGAGCGTGACGCCAAGCGTGAGAACCCTGTGGGTGAGAAGGTCATCCGTAACATGGCTCGTCAGCTTCAGAAGCCTTGGAGACTGACGGATGAGTTCATGAACGATATCAAGCTCTCAGAGCCTTACAAGCCTCGTTTCTCGGCTACTCCAGCTATCTTGGTGGACCTTGATGGTACGCTGGCTGAGCACGTTGCCCGTTCTCCTTACGACTACAGCCGTGTTATCACGGATGGAGTGCACACGCACATCCGTAAGATTGTCAACGGGTTCTTTGATTCAGGGTACGTGGTTATTGGACTGTCGGGTCGTCCTGACATTGACAATGTTCGAGCCGATACGCTTCACTGGCTGGAGAACAACGACATTCAGGTGGACTTGCTGTACATGCGTCCGGCTGATATGCTCACGGACAACGATGCAGACGTCAAGCAGCACCTGTTCGACAAGCACATCCGAAACAACTATGCTGTGGAGTTCATGCTGGACGACCGCAACCGTGTGGTTCGTCGTATGCGTAAGCTCGGTATCAAGGTTCTTCAGGTGGCTGACGGAGACTTCTGATGTCTGTAAACCATGAGGCCAATGACGACTACGAGCTACAGGTATTTGTCAATGGTCGCTGGGAAAAGGACCGCAAGGTGAGGAAAGCGGGTGGTGCTAACACTGCCCGCGCCTCTGCCAAAAGAACAGGTAAGTCCTACCGGGTGTACAACAAGACCAAAAACTCCACCTATGTAGAGGCTAAACCCTAAGGAGAAGTAATGGCAATTGTTTGCAAGCAGTGTCGTCGTCCCAAGGGACATGGCCACAAGATGGACTGCGGTAGCAGTTATTCCCGCAGGAATGAAGTGTGGGTGGATAACGTCTCTGGATTTGTGGTGGCTCAGTCAGGGGATTTCCTTGACCAGGCACTGAACAGCTCTGACTCATCGCCGTCTGACTCAGGGAGTTGTGGAGAGTGAAGCGACGTGGTTTCCGTCCAGAATTTGACTATGGTCAGTTCTGGGCGGACCTCGTGGAAGACCTTGCTGATCCTGAATTCCGGGAGGCATTTACTGATGCTTCCCTTAAGTTCATGCAGAAATTTCATGAGCAGAAGCTAGCCGAAGAGAAGATCCTGGAGCACTACGGTGAAATCAAGGACACTTGGGAAGACTGTACTGGACGTAAGTTCTTTGTACATAAGCGGACTGTTGATTGTGACATCAACGGTTGCGCAATTCACAATCCGTCGTACCATAAACTTTCTGATGCCCCACAGCTAATGCGTGAGGACAAGGGCTTTCTCATTGAGCGCCTTTGCGATCACGGTGTCGGACATCCTGATCCTGACTCAGCTAGTTTCATGGCTAAGAACGGGTATGGAAAGAGCATCTGGATTCATGGCTGTGATGGTTGTTGCCGAGAGGTTCCAGTCCCTGTGAATAAGGGCTGGGGACCCCATGAGCACTTCTATCAGTGGGGAGACGACGGAATTGGTCACAGCGGTTCGTTCTGTCGCTGTGGCAAGGAAGAGCCTGATACCTACTAAGGAGAGTAATGAGCACTGCACCCTGCCCGGACCCCAATGAGGGCAACGAAGCTCTGTTCAAGGCTGTTGACGCTGCGTTCAGTGACATGGCATCCTTTCTCAACGAGGACGGAGAGCAGGTTACTGTGGAGTTTCTGAATCCTGATGTGATTGAAAAGGAAGTCGCTCGGTTCGCAGCTCGTCTGGCTGAGGCTCCTTCTGGAGTGTCGCCTTATGATGAAGGGTGAGCTGAGTAACACAGTCTTGCCTAGGCTATATATCGTCTTTGAGGGTCTTGTTGGTATCCTTCCGGATACTAAGAGCAAGGCCCTTGAGGCGTTGCACCGTAAGCGTAGGCAATGGGACAAAGCGGTCAACCAGTACACGCTGAACGAGCCTACCAAACAGGGCATCCGTGACGTATACTTCCGTTACAACTTCAGGGTTGACATCCTGACGTTCCATGGTGCAGACTTTGCGGACGCTGTGCGTGACAGACTCGACCAGAAGAACTTGCTCTTTGGTGATGTTGTTGCCTATGATGAGCAGGAACTTATGCACGAGTTGGTCTATGACAGATCCATCCTGGCAGTCCTTGATCCCGCTGCGGAGAGGATGCTAAGGTGGGGCTCGAAGGGGAAGTACTGCACCCCTGATCAGTTGAATCTAATGGGATTGATTACGTAGAAAGGGGAGGGCATGGCGGGAACTCTTGATCCGGAAAAGCTCCTGGTATCCAAGATTATCCAGGAGGAATCTCTTGCGGAAGCTGGAGATATCCAGCCTCGGTTCTTCACCAATAAGGACTGGCGAGAAGCCTTCGTTTACATCACGGAGTACTACCGTGACCATGGTGAGGTGCCCTCTCTGAGGGTCATGGTCAATGACTGTCCCAAGGTCAAGCTCGTAGAGGTTGACGAGCCTTGGGGTGACATCATTCACCGTATGCAGAAGCAGCACGTTCGTGGAATCATTGACGCTCACCTCAGTGAGGTCATTGGGTACATGGATGAGCTTGACCTGAATGGTGAGCCGAAGATCCCTGACATTGACATGGCTGTCAACCGTCTGGGTGCTCTCATTGGTAAGATCCACAACGACGTTCCGAGATCTCGGGATGTGGATGTCACCCAGAACGGTGCTGATCGCCTCGCACGGTACCGTGAGCGCAAGAACAACCCTGGGATGATGGTTGGTATCCCTTCAGGCTTTACGACGATTGACAATGCCACACAGGGCTTCCAGCCAGGACAGCTTATTACGCTTACAGGTCTTGCCAAGGCTTCCAAGTCTGTGTTCGCCCTTCTCATGGGTAAGCACGCTCAGGAGTACGGTAAGCGAGTGCTCTATATCACGTTTGAGATGACGTGTGAGGAGCAGGAGCAGAGACTTGATGCATATCGTGCGGGCATCAATGACATGAAGCTCCTCAGTGGTAACATCACCGATGAAGAGTGGACTCGGCTGGAACAGTCTGTGCACATTACAGAGAATCTGCCTCCGCTGATTTTCTCTGAGGACTGCATGACAGTCACAGCAATCGGTGCTAAGATCGACCTGCTCAAGCCGGACATTGTCATCGTTGATGGTGTCTACATGATGGAGGATGAGGAAGGTTTCGACAAGGGATCTCCTCAGGCACTTGCCAACATCGTGTCCAGCCTGAAGTTCATGGCGATGAATCGTGAGATCTGTATCATTGATGTCACTCAGTCCACTCCTGCCCGTACCAAGGGCGAGACGCTGAACAACGACTCCATCATGGGTAGCCGTGCATTCGTGCAGTACTCCAATGTGGTAATTGGTGTTGAGCGTACGGAGGACGTGAACATTCGTAAGCTGAAGATCATCATGACTAGACGTGGTACTCCCACAGAGTGTATGGTTCTGATGGACTTCAACAGCGGCACGTTCAAGGAGCTTGAGGACATGGATGAAGACCTTGACAGGGAGCTGATGGACGACGATGATGAGGAGTACACGACGGACTACTAGTGGTTGGGGCTCGGGTGGCATCCCAGTTCCGGGTGACGTACTCGGAGCCCTTGACGAACTGGGTATCCAAGCGGTAAATTTGAAGGACGGAGAGGCTTGGGCTTACTGTCCAGGCCATATCTCCAACCTGGGTAGACAGGAAAGCAGGCCAGATAAGTGGTCGGTTAACTTGACTTCAGGGCAGCACAGTTGTTTCAGTTGTGGTTTTTCAGGCTCATTCGTTTACCTAGTCCAGGAGGTTCTGAATGTCTCTCGTGAAGATGCAGCAGCGTGGGTCCGTAGTCGTGGTGGAATCGAACGAGTCCGCCGATATCTTTCAGCTCCCGCTGAGCGTGAACAGTTCGTGCCACGTAGGGAGTGGAACGAGTCACGACTGGCTCTTTTCGGTGCACCTCCCGCAGATGCCCGAGAACGACGAAGAGTTTCTGAGGGAAGTGTAAGACACTACGGAGTCCTGTGGGATGGGGAGAATGAGCATTGGATTCTCCCTGTCCGGGACCCTGATAACTACGATCTCTGGGGATACCAGGAGAAAGGTGACGGCTACTTTGACAATAAGCCAGCACGCATTCCTAAAGGCCAGACTCTTTTCGGTATTGACGTACTTGAAGGACCGATGGCCGTACTCCTGGAATCACCCCTTGACTGCCTACGACTGTATTCAGCAGGCGTCCAAGGAGGAGTTGCATCCTTCGGGGCGAATGTAACAACAGCACAGATGGACTTGCTATTCGACCGCGTCTCAGTTATCATTGTGGCACTTGATAATGACGATGCCGGAAGACAGCAAGCAAGGAAAATCCGACAGCGGTACCTTCGTTCCGGCAAGACAATCAAGTTCTTGAACTACTCCGGAATAGAAGGGAAGGACATCGGAGAGCCAGAAGTCACTGACAAACAAATCAGAGATGCAGTGCGAACTTCTGTGGCTCTGCCGTTGGCTCGGATATGACATTTCTAGGTGAGCTAAGACCTTACCAAGCAGAAGCGTCCGCCCTGATCACAAATCGGGGTCGGGCGCTTCTTGCGTTGGACTTGGGAACAGGAAAGACAGTGGTGTCCCTGCACGCCATTGAGAAGCTACGAGACAGAGGAGAGGTTGACTGCGCACTACTGATTATGTCCTCCAGCCTGACAGTACAGTGGGCTAACAGGATCGAAGAGTTCACGGACCAGAGCTGTGTAGTCATTGATGGCTCACTGACTCCAGCCAAGAGGAAGAAAGCATATGAGGAAGCCCTCCAGACGCGTCCCTCGTACGTTGTCATGGGTCTGAGGCAGGTAGTCTCCGACGCGTGGTTCGTAGAGGCTCTGAAGCCCGATCTGGGACTCGTGGATGAGGTCACTTCCATTAAGAATTTCAAGCCTCAGCAGACAAAGACCATTAAGAAAAGCGTAAGAACCAAATTCCGAATTGGTCTTACTGCTGAGCCTATTGAGAATGGAAAGGCTGAAGAAGTCTATTCCATTATGGAATGGATTGACGATTCCGTATTCGGTAATTGGAGAAAGTACGAAGATGATTACATCATTCGTAATGAGTACACCAATATCATTACGGGCTACAAGAATGTGGACAAACTACACGCACGTTTGATGACAGCCTGTGTCAATAAGAGACGGGATGATCCGGACGTTGCCAAGTTCATGCCTACTGTGGAAGAGTACAACGTGCACGTGGACATGGACCCCAAGACTAAGGAGCTGTATGACTACATCGCACGAGATCTCTTGGCCGAACTTCGTATGGCGGGACCCACAATCGCCCTGGACCTCGCCAGATACTATGAGGGTGGTGATGCATCCGAAGGAGATTCCAGCACAGGAAGGATCACCTCTCGACTACTTGCGCTACACCTACTTCTCGATGACCCGAGCCTTCTTCGAGCCTCAGCAGATGCCTATGACGATCCCGAATCTAAGCATGGATCTCGGTACGCATCGGAGCTACTTGCCAGTGGCAAACTTCTTCCGAGGGGCACGACAGGTGCGAAACTGGAAGCATGTTGTGAAATTGCGCAGGAGTATGTAGACTCTGACCCACGACACAAGGTCATTATCTTCGCACGCTTCAAAGGCATCCTGCCTCTGCTTGCCGAGAGACTTGACAAGTACAACCCTGTGCTGTTTCATGGTGGTCTCAACGGTAAAGAACGAGCTGAGGCCATTGCGACCTTTGGAGATGATCCCGATGTAAGACTGTTCCTGTCCTCCGATGCGGGAGGCTATGGAGTAGACCTCTTCATGGCCTCCCACCTGATCAACTACGACAGACCCCTGTCTTCTGGAGCACTCAAGCAACGCAACGGAAGACACGTCAGAGCGTCCAGTACGTTCCGGAATGTCTACATTGACAATCTGATCGTAGCTGATAGTGTGGAGGAGTACCAAGGAGCCAAGCTGGATTTCAAGAACAAGGTCAGCAAGGCAATCCTGGCTGGTCAGATGTCAGACCCTCGTGGTAAGCTGGAATCTACTGCACAAAGCCTTACACGATTCCTGGAGGACTACCTTGACTGACATCGTCGTTCGTACTAAGCTAGCCAAGTATCTTGCACTCCGACAAGAGATCAAGGATCTCAAGAGGGAGATGGAAGACACGAGAGACGAGCTGGTACCGTACATCAAGTCCCAGGGACGAGAGAACGCGGCTGGCTCGAAGGTACTGGAGCTTGACAATCCCGTGAACATGGGAGAGGATAACTTCCAGGCCGTTCAGTACACTCGCAAGTCGAGCAAGACACTGAAGGAAGACTTTGTCAAGGAGTACATCAAGAACGTACCTGATGAAGAATTCACCGAACACCACCTTGAGGTAATCAAGCTGGTGGAGGTAGTTGATCAGGACGCTTGGTGGAACCTCTTTGTACAAGATCTCATTGACCAGGAGACGTTTGACGCCTCTATGGATGAGAAGGTATCTTGGTCATTCAATCCAATCGCTGAATAAAGGGGAGACAATGAAGGCTCGTAACGCTGTCGTGGGTACGCTGGTTGCTGGTGGTCTGCTTGTCGGGTGCAATCCTGGTGAGCCGCAGAAGGTCTCTGGACTCTTTGATGAGGTCAAGTACAGTGCCGCGAAGTACAAGAACGTTACGCGTACTGTTGTGGACTACCAGCGCCAGTGCACCACCAAGTGGAGGACTGTAAACAAGTCTTCTGGCATCGGCAAGAACAAGCGCACGTGGACTGAGCGAGAGTCTTACCAGGACTGTAAGAACGTCCGCACTGGTTCTCACCAGGTCACTGACCGTGTAAAGACCAAGAGCGCCAAGTACTGTGTGGAGCTTGACCACGTCAAGGATGGCAGCACGTACCATAACGACGTGTGGTTCAACGTCAGCAACTCTGAGTACAACAAGTACTCTGGGCTGGCTGAGGGTGCCAAGGTCAAGAGCATGGAGTACAACCACAAGGGCTGCTAGTGCTCTTTAGTCATCCCTCCCTACCACTTGCGGGGAGGGCTGGCTATGGACTACTAGAAGGAGAGCATATGGCAGGGGTACCAGTAGACGACACACAAATGGTTGTGGATAAGTCTGAATGGAGGATGCTTATCGACTCCGATAAGTTTCTAAGCGCTCTGGAATCTGCGGGAGTGGATAACTGGGAAGGCTATGAGATTGCTGTCCAGCTCTACCATGGAGAGATCACGGAGGACGATATCTGATGGCTATCACTATCAAGCTCCCTGCGGAGGAAGTAGAAGATCTGGTCTACGACAGCGTAGAGGAAAGGATTGTCGATACCACACGATGGGACATCGTTTATGAGTCCATCGTGGAGTACGAGGGTGCTTACTGGCGTGTCGGATGGTCCACAGGTGCCACAGAGCATCAGGACTACAGCAGTTTCCGTGGTGGCTGGGGTGTAGAGCCTGAGCCATTGGAGCTGACGAAGGTTGTCAAGAAGCAGGTAGTCAAGGAAGTATGGGTGGACGCCGATGAGTAGGGTGTATATGGAAGCGGACATTGACACTGCTGATATTGTGCATTCTCTTATGTCGCTTACTCAGGAAGAGATGCTTGAGGTTATCAAGGATCTTGACATGAGTGTAGGTGACTGGGATTTCACTGAACTGGTCGCAGACTACTACGAAGAGCAGATGCACCAGCTAGCTATCATCAGGACACCTGAGCACGATCACGACTACGTAGGAGACTCTGACGACTGTCAGGCGTATCCAGGATGTCCTGTCTCGTGGCGAGAGTATCTGGCCATGTCCAGAAAGGGAGAAGTATGAATACAACTCCAAGAGGCTGGGTAATTCTGGATGGAAAGCCTTATCTCATTGCGGAATTGCAGGACAGTGACTGCTATGAGGCAGGTACTCGTTTCGTGTCGCTCAGTCTTGTAGAGCTGGAAGAGCGTGTGCTTGATGAGACAGAAGAGAGGTTCGGCTGGTGAATAGTTGGCATCATGCGGTGTCAGCAGCAAGGAAGTGGGGCGGTAGTCCTGAAGACTACATCGCCATTGAGGAGTTCATTGACTCCTCCAAGAAGAGCATAGGAGACATCCGTCACCGTGCTCTGTATCATCACACTGAGGGCACATGGCTCTGTCAGGAGATCTTTGGCAGAACCATCACAGTGGAGAAGAAGAACGGCCATGGGACTATGGACGTGCCTGTAAGGCTCATTGCTGAGCGGCACATCTTTGAAGACCTGGGATTCCTTCCCAGCTTCTCTGATTACATCACCCGTGTGGACATCCTTCAGAACGATTGGATGTCCGGTGGAATGCGTAAGGAAATCGGCAATTTCGAAAAGGTATTTGGAGGCAACAATACATGAGCTATGAAGATGCGCTAGAGGGCTTCCACGGGAAGAGAAGTTTTATGGGTATCCCCGTGGAAGGTGATGCACCTACCCATTACAGTCGACGCACCTACATTCCTCTGCCTATTGAGGATCTGTATCCGTATTTCGTTGAAGCATTCAAGAAGGGCATCAAGGCAGCCACGTGGCATCAGTACACTCCGTACTTCAACGATGGTGAGCCGTGCGAGTTCAACGTATACGATCTCTCTGTCACTTCCAGTGATGAGGTTGCGGAGCACTGGCTCAATGAGGAGTTCTACGAGGATCGTCTTGTGGAGGTTCCGAGAGAAGAGTATGATGCTGAGGTAGAAGCATCCAAGAACAGTCGTTACCGCTACTACTTGCCTTACGAGGAGATTGACGGTAAGATCTTCCGCAGATACGAGGAAGGTGCTTACGACTACATCCCAGGTTCAGGTCATCCAGACGGAATCAAGGACGTAGACATTCCTATCCACAAGCTGGAGTTTGAGGATGCTCTGCGTACGAAGTTTGGTGACCACACACAGGTTGTGGTAACACCTAACCGAGTGGTACAGTTCGAGTACTCACACGACTGACAGAAGGGGATTCGATGGACACGTTTGCTGTAGGTACTACGCTCGACAATGCGATTGAGATCAGTGACCCCAAGCATCCTTGGGTGGTGGAGGTCATGCAAACCTGGGTAGACCCTGATGATCATGTACTTTACTACATCATCAAGTGCATCGAATCCCCTGTCTACCAGCACGGCTGGTACTACGAAGGGGAGATCGATATCATCGATCATTACTCCCTGGATAAGTACTTTATCGAAAGGAAGTAATGGCAACGAATAGAGTGTGGTTGCGCCTTGACATTCCCACGATTCATATTGAGCTGACCCCTGAACTTCAGGAGATCTGGAATGAAATCCAGTTCTTTGACGATTCTCAGATGTACACTCAGTATGATGACGCATGGAACAGGTTCCTGAACAAAGCACACTACGACATCATGGACCAGATTGCTGACGACTACAACGTCTCTGATGCCGGGGAGTATCGTGGGGCGTAATGGTGTAGAGCACATCACTACAGGCTACGATGTCCTGGTTGATGCCTTCGGTCCTCACGGGTCTGGAGATCCTGACAAGACTATGGCACAATGGGATCTCAACACACCCCAGGGCTGGGCTGAGATCTACGACTACCATGACCCTCACGAGGCTCCTGAGGATGTAGAAGTCTGGCATGTTCAAGCAGGATCGGAGGAGGCTTTTGAGTACGTCTACACAGCCATCAAGGACGCTGCCACAAGACTTGGCAGACCTGCGGGACTCGGGGAGTCCTGAGTGGGATTTCCTCTGCGGTATCGTAGAGGCAGCATACATCTCATCCGTCAAGGACAATAAGGGTGAGGTAACGATCAAGTACATGGAAGAGTTGATGGATCTATATGGAATCGAACGACCTAGTCAGTAAGTTCTTTCCAGGATCTACCACTCCTCTAGACATAGCAGAACGTCAAAAGGAACAGCAATACGAGAGTGACCGATGGGATTTGGAACCCAAGATCTTCACTGTAAAGGGGAAGGAGATGGAGTTCTTTCCCATCGGTACTCTCGCATTGGCGTTGGGTGGCCGTAGTGCCAACACCTTGCGCGCATGGGAGAAGGAGGGTATCCTACCTAAGTCTGTGTTCGCAAAGCCTAGTAGAGACCCACGGGGTAGACGTAGAATGTACACCCGTGCTATGGTTGAGGGGCTGGTAAAGATCGCTAAGGAAGAGGGAGTGTTTTGGCCGCAAAAAGGACTTCGAATCAGTCAGACTCGGTTCACGGAGCGAGCAGTGGAACTGTTCCAGTCGTTGAACAAGGTGACGTAGAGCGTAGCTTCCTTCCTATTGACGGGAAGCTGGAGTGCACGGTAACATCTCAGTTCAAGATTAACTACGGATACTACGAGGCACACCATGTCTTCGCAGCAGCGAAGGCAACGTTTGACTCTCAGGCAGATCCTGATAAGATCGCAGCGTACCTGGACGAGAGAGTCTTCAGTCTGATGAATCCGCAGCTTGAGGCTGCGCATGACTTCAGTATCAAGGAGAGCTTCGTAAGGAAGTTCGAACAGGGCTGATTGTCAGTCTGGTAGTGTAGAGTAGTACCAAGCAACAACCGCCATATGTGCAACTAGTTAACAAGGAGATATAACATGGCCGTTCGTCGTACCAAGGTTTCCACCCCTGCCGAAGAGACTGTGGAGGAGCCGAAGTCGGCTGCGTCTACTGCTCGTCGTTCCTTCTCTGGTGGTGGGTGGGGCGCTCCGTCCTCCCCTAAGCGTGAGACTGTCAAGGCAGCGTGGCTGGACACCAAGTCCGGTACCCGTGTCATCAAGATCCTGAATGATGAGCCCACTGTCTGGTACCTCCAGCACTTTGTGGGTAAGGGTAAGCCTCCTGTCATCTGCTACCGTTCGCCTATTGCGGCGTGCGAGGAGTACAAGAAGGAGACTGACAACGAGTGCCCTCTGTGTGAGGTGGGAGCCAGTGCTTCCTACGGTTACCTGATCAATGTCATTGACCTCACGGAGGACAACGACACAGTTCGTAAGTGGACCTTTGGTCGTATGATCAGTGACCAGCTTCGTTCTTTCGCTGAGGAGCCTGCGACGTCTCCTCTGAACCGTGAGACTGATGACCAGGGTCGTTACCGTCCGCTGTACTGGATGGTTCGTCAGACCAAGTCTGATGGCAAGACTCAGACGATGATCTCTCCGCTCAAGGCGGCGGATCTTCGTGACGACTACGACATTGAGCCTCCGACTGAGGATCAGATCGAGACGCTTGCCGAGAAGTCCTACGGTGATGAAGCTCTCTTCATCTCTATGCCCAACAAGATGAAGGAGTTCGCGAAGGGTTACGAGGCAGCCCAGAACGACTAAGCTAGACAGACCAAGCCCCTACGTGATAAGTTCTTCACGTAGGGGCTTCGTCGTTAGAGAAGGGAAGATTATGGAAGGTCTTGTTACTTCGCTTGAGCAGCTTCGGGAGGAGGTTGAGTACTTCTCCCAGTTCGACGCGTTTGCATGGGACACAGAGACGATGCCTGGTCCTGCTGGTCCGGGTACTCGTGGTATCCCTACTCAGAACCGTGTGGTGTGGCTGTCTATGGCTACCTATGGCCGTGCGATCGTCATTCCTATGGGACACCCGAACGGTAACCTTCTGCTGAAGCGGGAGTACCGTAAGAAGAACCGAGAGACTGGGAAGATGGATCTCTTTCCTCCGACATTCAATGCTCCTCCCGAGCAACTGAAGCCGTCTGAAGTATTCGAGATTCTTCGACCCCTTTTCTTTTCCAACCGAATGAAGATTGCTCACAATGCAACCTTCGATTTCATTTCAGCGGAAAAGCATTTCGGAGAAATTCCTTATGGTCCTATGTCGGATTCCATTGTTCTTCAGTGGCTTCTTGACGAGAACATCGGTACGACTGAGAACCTGGGCAGGAATGCTCCGAGGGACAAGGGTCTCAAGACTCTGACCAAGTGGTACTACGCCGTGGACTATGACAAGGAGGAGGTTGGTAAGTGTATTGAGAAGCATCCGTTCAACGTGGTGGCTCGATACGCTCTCCTTGACGCCAAGTACACGTGGCTGCTCTGGACCATGTTCGATGAGATGTGCCATGCGCAGGGTCTGGAGGGCATCAGAGCGCTTGAAGAGGCTACTACGCCCGTATGCTGCGCCATGGGACTGGAAGGCGCTCCTGTGGACGTACAGGCCATTCAGGAGCTGGACCGTTACCTGACCAAGGAGATGGTTCGGGTTGAGGGACTGATCTACCAGGCTGCTGGTCGTCAGTTCAATATCAACTCCACTCAGCAGAAGCAGGACATCCTTTATGGACTGAAGAAGGACGGAGGACAGGGACTAAAGGGAAAGAAACTTACCAAGGGAGCGAAAGACAAGAAAAAGAAGGACCCGAATTTCAAGCCTGGAGTTCGTGACTTCTCTACAGATAAGGAAGCGCTTGAAGAATTTGAATCGAATCCTCTGGTCAAACTCCTTCTCGAATATGCTGAGTACACTAAGCTACGCAGCACATATGTACGGGGATATCTTGGTGATCCTGATGACCCGGTAAAGAAGCCGTGTCTGATCTTCAATGGACGAATCCACACGGACCTGGTACAGTACGGAACAGTGAGTGGACGTTTCTCTTCACGAGAGCCGAACCTTCAGAACATCCCTGCTCCTCGTACGGAGCTGGGTAAGAAGGTACGAGGTCTGTTCATCGCTCCGACTGGTTACAAGCTCCTGGTGGCTGACTATGGTCAGATGGAGCTGCGTATCCTGGCTAGCTACATCGGCCATGGAGGTCTGTTCGATGGTTTCCAGGCAGGTATTGACGCACACACGCAGACTGCTGCTCTCGTTTTCAACGTACCTGTTGAGAAGGTGGAGAAGTGGATGCGTAGTGCGGCCAAGACTCTGAACTTCGCTATCGTCTATGGTGCTGGTCCTGACAAGGTGGCCAACATGCTGGGTATGACGTTGGATGAGGCAAAGGAACTGCTTGCGAATCACCGTAAGGCTTTCCCGGAGATCTACAAGTTCAAGGCTGCTGTAATCCGAGCCGCTAAGAACCGTGACATCCCTCACATCAAGACGATCCTTGGTCGTGTTCGACGTGTCTGGGATCTCCACGTGGACGATCCGGAATTGAAGTGGAGGGTGTGGCGTGCGGAGCGACAACTGTTCAACAGCCTCATTCAGGGCAGTCTTGGTGACATCATCAAGCTAGCCATGGTGAGACTTCACAAGCTGCTCAAGGAAGATGCGGAATCGAACCCCGGCAAGGAGATCAAGCTCATTCTTTCTGTTCATGATGAACTCGTTCTCACTTGCCCTGAAGAGCGTGTTAATGTAGGTAGTGCTCTTCTTCGAGAGGCTATGCTGGGCAGTGAAATTCAGGACCTCATTCACGTACCACTAGACGTTGGTGACGTGGCTGTGGTTGACCGTTGGTCGGAGGCCAAGGACTAAGAGGAGAAGAGAATTGGCAAAATACGATCCGTTCAAGGCGAATGTAGAGCCGCTAGATCCCGCAGAGGGAATGGCTCTCCTTCCTCTGGCATTGCGTAGATCCATCATGTGGGATATGGTGGGAGCATCCATGATTCATAATGCTCAGGACTTTGGAGAGAATCCAGCCAGCAATGATGTGCTGGAAATGGAGTTTAATGACATGGTGCGCAGGCACCGTGCATTGGAACTCTTCGGTCCTAACATTGACATGGCGTGTAACATCGCTACGAATGCTGCTATTCAAGCGCTTTCTGTACTAGACCCCAGTGTTGCTGAACTCTCTGAAGAGGAGAGGGAAGAGATGGCTGAGGTACACACCAAGGTTTCCACCATGGTTACGAAATCGGTAATTGGACAGATGATGTCCAGAGGAATGATTCATCCTGGAGCACACGTATGAGTGATAACTTCTGGGCTCGGAAGCTAGGGATTGATACGTCCCCGGCTCCGGCCCCTTTTCAAAGAACCAACAATCCATTTCCCCTATATACCACCCCAGAGGTGGAGCAAGGGGCAGTACCCCCTCAGCAGGTGGCAGTACCTCAAGGACAGGTTCAGACGACGCAGGAGTATGCTCCTTCCGTTCGCCTGAAGCAGGGTGAGGTATGTCCTGGGTGTGGCGGAGACAAGTACTTCCGTCCATCCCCTAACATCATGCCTACGTGTGGAGAGTGCGGGTACAATCCTCGCTTCGAGCAGAGCGGCTACGGAGAGAGGTCTCTTCCTACTCAGAAGGGAGAGAAGGTTGCTGCTGCACGTCAAGCAACCGGAGGACAGACAATGGCAGCGTCCATTGTGGCCCTGAATGCAGGGCAAGGAGAGAGAATCGGTTAGCGACTAGTACGGAGTCATGACATTGAATAAGATGAGCCCATTTGCCGAGACGATCTATCGTCAGAAGTACGCACAAGAAGGGGAAGAGTGGGGTGATACGGCTCGCAGGGTAATTTCTACCGTCATGGCTCCGTACTTCCCTGAGGATGTAGAGAAGCTGACACAGGCTGTAACTGATCGTAAGTTCATGCCTGGCGGTAGATACCTGTATGCTACAGGTAAGCCGTTCCATCAGACACAGAACTGTCTGCTCTTGACAGTGGAGGACAGCCGTGAGAGCATTGCTGACCTCATGAACCGAGTGGCTTCGGGTCTGATGACTGGAGCGGGTATCGGTATTGTGTGGTCAAAGCTGCGTCACAACGGCGCAGCAGTAGGAGGAATGGGAGGGACCTCTACAGGTCCAATCGCATTCATGCAGGCTATCAATGAGATCGGCCGCAACATTATGCAGGGTGGCTCTCGTCGCTCTGCTATCTGGGCAGGACTTCACTGGGATCACCTTGATGTATTTGATTTCATGAAGATCAAGGACTGGTCTCCTGAAATTGTGGCAATGAAGGAAAAGGATTTCAATGCCGCAGCTCCAATGGATATGACAAACATTTCCATCATTCTCGATGACGAATTCTTTAATGCATTCGAGAATGAATTGCATGAGAAGCACATCTGGGCTCAGCGTGTGTACTGGACTGCTGTTGAAGGAATGCTGAAGACAGGAGAGCCAGGATTCTCGGTAGATATTGGTGAGAATGCTGGTGAGCATCTGCGTAACGCCTGTACTGAGGTAACCTCCCGAGACGACAACGACATCTGTAACCTGGGATCTCTGAACCTTGCTCGTATCGAGTCCAAGGAAGAGATGGCAGAGCTTACGGAACTGGCTACACGTTTCCTTCTGTGCGGAACCCTGTACTCCAAGGTTCCTTATGAGGGCGTAGCTGTTACACGTGCCAAGAACCGTCGTCTAGGTCTCGGAATCATGGGTGTCTACGAGTGGCTGGCTGTACGTGGAAAGCCCTACGCGCCTGACTCAGAGCTTGGGGAGTGGCTGGAGGAGTATTCCCGCAGTGACGTGTACGCCAAGGCCGCAGCGGAGCTTCTAGGGGTGTCTGTACCCGTCAAGACACGAGCTGTCGCACCTACAGGAACGCTAGGCATTGTGGCGGAGACTACTACTGGCGTAGAGCCTCTGTTTGCGGTAGCCTATAAGCGTCGTTATCTCAAGGGGACTACATGGCACTTCCAGTATGTGGTGGAGCCTATTGCCAAGCGTCTTGCTGATCAGGGTATTGATCCTGATAGCCTAGAGACTGCTTACACACTGTCACTTGATCCTGGCAGACGACTGGCTTTCCAGGGATGGGTACAGACCTATGTGGATCACGGCATCAGCTCTACCCTGAACTTGCCAAGCTACGACTCGCAGATGTATACTCCGAAGGACTTCGGGGACATCCTGATGGAACACCTTCCGTCTGTTCGTGGAGTGACTGTGTATCCAGACGGAGCACGTGGCGGACAGCCGCTGACTGTGGTAAGCTACGCGGAAGCCGTTGCGTCCGAGGGTATCGAATACGAAGAGCTGGGTAACGGAATGGCTTGTGTTAGTGGAGTATGCGGCTCGTAAATAGGAGGAGATATGTCGGGTGAGGCTTGGGCTAATCTGATGCTGTTTCTGATGGGACTCTTGGGTCTCATTGGATGCCTCGCGTCATGGCCTGTACTACTTTTGTGGATCGTTCTGCTCCTTGTGGGCTGGGGCGTTCTGCTTGTATCTAACGCAGACGGTATCGACTTGTAGCACTGGACAATGTCAGTAGGGTCGGCTAGAATCTTTCTAGTCGGCCCTACGTCATTTATAGAAGGAGAAGTATGGCATCTGGTACAGACCAGTTCATGGCAGAGCAGAACAAGGCACTGGAGAAGGCTGGGCTACCCAAGCTGATCCGTGCGTCGGATAAGTACGTAGCCCCTCGTGTGACGTCGGGTATCCTCTCTCTTGACACAGCGTTGGGCGGAGGATGGATGGGTAACTCCTGGGTGGAGGTCTATGGAGAGTCGTCAAGCGGTAAGACTTCTGGTATTCTCCACACTATTGCTACCAACCAGAAGCTGAACCCTGATTTCCAGACGTTTTGGCTTGCTTCTGAGCCTTACGATGTTGACTGGGCTGAGAAGAACGGTATTGACAACAGCCGTGTCACCATCATGGAAACTCAGAACATGGAAGCGGGTATGCAGGCAGTCATTGACGCCACGATGTCCCGTGAGTATGATTGCCACGTCATTGACTCCTACCCTGCTCTCATCGCCAATCAGGAGGATGAGAAGGGTATGAACGAGGCTGTCGTGGCAGCAGGAGCACGTGTCGTAGGCAAGTTCTTCAGAAAGGTAGGAGGTACATTCAATGAAGAGCGTCCATACCTTGGTTTCTGGGTTAATCAGTTCCGTGAAAAGATTGGCGGATTTTCTCCATACGGAACACCCAAGACTCTCCCAGGCGGAAAAGCAAAGGATTATGCTTTTTACCAAAGGGTTGTAGTCTCTCGTGACGACTGGATCAAGGAGAAGGTGGAGGGCCAGGGTGAGATCATCGTGGGTCAGTCCATCAAGTTCAAGGTAGAGAAGAACAAGGCGGGAGCACCACAGAAGACTGCCTCTACTGACTTCTACTTTGAGTTCTCTCAGAAGGGATTCAATCCTGGGGAGCACGATGAGATCAAGGACATGATCACCATGGGTGTCATGTTCAAGTTCATCACACGTGCTGGTGCATACTACCGTTTCGGAGAGCATCAGTGGCAGGGTCGTGATGGTATGGTCCAGGGGATCAGGGAAGACCTTGACATTCAGGATGAGATCCGTAAGCTGGTACTCGACAAGGTCAAGAACGGCTAGACTCCGGATAAACTGGTGTAACAGCCAGTATTAAGGAGTCAATATGAGCGTAAACACAATCACTGTAACCGGCACGTACAAGGACATGCTTGACCGTGCCGGTTTTGGTGTTGTACAGTTCGTCCCTGAGACGGACTTCTTTGAGGACTCAGCAGAGGGAACTATGTACACCAAGCAGATCTATAGCTTCCGCTTGGACGCGTACGGTAAGCTCAAGGCTGAGGTGCCTGTGACTGACGTTGGGGGTGACGGGTTGACACCAACTTCCTTCACCTATACGATTATTGAGAAGGTTACAGGGATGGAGTACCGCACCACTAAGGGTGTTGCGATTCCGTCAACACTAGGTGAGACTGTGAGTATCACCCAACTAATCTAAAGAATGGGGAGGCAACCCAATGAACAAGGAAGTTTTCGACACGCTGTTTGAGGCTCTGCGTGAGGACTACAAGCTCTTCGTGAAGAAGTTTGAGGAAAAGGCAGAGGAGCACCCCGACCTGGAGTTTGAAGAGGTCAACGCCATGGTCGTGCACGAGCCTGAGAAGGACCTTCCTGAGGACATCCTTAAGCTCGTGGAGGAGTACCCAGTGGAGTACGCTACTGCGGCTGACTCTGTGTACCTTGAGGCTGTCATGGATGCGCTGCTCGGTGGTGATGTGTAATGGAGTTTGCTCCGTGGCCTAGCATCTCTAGGCTCAACAAGGAAGCGATCTACACCGAGAAGATCAACGGCACAAATGCTGCTGTCGTTGTCGAGAGATACCATGCAGGCGAGACTGACCGTACTAACCTGGTTGACGTGGTGGGTCTTGATGGTGTGCAATACGGTGTGTGGGCACAGTCCCGCAAGCGTTTCATCACTCCTGGTGATGACAACTTCGGCTTTGCTCTGTGGGTGTACGAGAACGCTTCTAAGCTCGCTTACATCCTTGGTGAGGGTCGTCACTTCGGAGAGTGGTGGGGCTCAGGTATTCAGGGAGGCTATGGTCTTCCCAAGGGAGAGCGTAGGTTCTCTCTGTTTAACGTACGGCGCTGGGAAGACTACCTGACGCATGAGCGTGGTCACGAGCTGATTCCTCAGCTCTATCTTGTTCCTGTCCTCTGTAAGGACATGTTCTCTACAGAGAAGGCCAGGGCATGTGTTGACGCGCTACGCTGGGCAGGTTCCTTTGCTTCTCCGGGCTTCATGAAGCCAGAGGGTGTGGTAGTGTTCCACACGGCTTCACAGACCCCGTACAAGACGTTCTTGGAGAACGACGACATTCCCAAGAGCCTACAGGAAGGGCACAAGTGAATTACGTAGAGGCAATCCGGCAAGAACTGATGGACGATGGCATTGACGCAGGGCATGCGAACATCTATGCTCTGCTTGTACTCACCACTGGCGTGAACACCACGCTGGAGAACGTGCACGATGCTTGGTCGGTTCTCAAGAACACTGTGCGTCCCGATCACAGGTCTCTGATTCCCTTCTGGGAGCTGTCCCACGAGGTTCAGGAGCTTGACAGGAAGTACATGGAGAGCATCCATCGAGTGGCACGGATGATCTATCCAACACAGGTGGCCAGTGAGTAACGGTCCCTTGACAAGTAAGACAGTGCAGGCTAAGCTGACAGCGTTCTTTGAGGGAGACTACATCCCCAAGGAAGACGTTGACGAATACCTGATCGACTGGGTAGGATCTGGTCTTGAAGACAGAGATGACCTAATCGGTTGGACGCTCGAAATCGAATCCGTTGAAGAATTTCCTTTGGAAGGGGAAGTAAATTGATCGAGTCCTTCAAGTCTCTGCCCGCGTGGGCGCAGATCGTTCTCGCTGTTGTAGTGGCAGTAATTGTGCTCGCAGTTATCGGGCCGATCCTGAAGCTCCTGGTTGACATTCTGATCGGCGCAGTGATTGCTGTGCTTATCATTGGTGGCGGTTACCTGCTTCTGAAGAAGTTCAACGTGCTGTAAGTGTTTGTCTCATCCTCCGCTTGACGGAGGTCGGGGCTGGCTGTTACAGTGCAGTCAACACCAAAAAGAAGGGGAACAAAATGAAGAAGACTGGTGACGACGAGCTTGACTGGCTGCGTGAGGCTGGCTCTGAGGTGCTGAACCATCAGGCCAAGGCGTACTTCAAGTACGCGCTTCCTGGTCAGTCTGTTGGTTTGGCCGTCCTGTCTGGTCTTATCTGGCTTCTGTCCTCCACTGTGGCCCTCTGGGTTGTTACGATCCTGGGTGGGCTGCTTGGACTTCAGGCTCTCACTGTGACTGCTCTTCAGCTCAAGGCTCGTCATGCGCTGAAGAAGTACACGAAGAGTCAGGAGGCTCTGAATGAGGCCACTGGTGGTCTCTTCGAGTAGTTGCTTGTTTCGTCATCGTCTAGTACGATGGCGGAGCTGGGAACTACTCAACAAAAAGAGGGAGAAACAATGAAGCGTGCTGGTAAGATCGTTGCTGCTACTACGGCTGCGGTTGTTCTGGGACTCGGTGCTACTGCATGTAACGAGACTGACGCTGATGTCGCCTCGCACAATGTGTCTGAAGCTGCTGACAACTTTGAGGTTGAGCGTCGTGTCGTACTCATCAACACCATGACAGACAAGTACCTCCTGGAGATCACTGGCGTCTGCTCCATCAACAAGGACGTGGAGGAGGAGCAGCTTGAGGTGACCTGTAAGGTTGGCAAGAACAGGTTCACCAAGGAGTTCTTCGGACTGTCCCGTAACGTCACCTACACCGTGGAGCAGGGTGAGCCTGTCAAGGCTTCTGTCTACCACTACCGCAAGACGTTCAAGCCTCAGTCCATCCTGCCTGACATCGACTTCCGAGGCAGCACTGAGGATGGTCCGCAGGATCAGTAAGGCTAGACATCCAAGCTATTAGCTGGTAGTCTCTTGCCTCATGCAGAGATAGTTACGTCTAGGTGTAACTATCTCTGCGTGGGACTGGTGGTTACCCGACTAAACGTAGGAGGAATTGTGGAAATCATCGCTTACATTCTCGCCCCTCTGGTTGCTTCTGGTGCTATATACCACCTGAGCAAGCCCGTTCTGGACAGTATCTGGAATGGTATGCTTACCGTTCTTGGTAAGTCCGGTGCTCTGGGTGATGAGAATGTTCAGAACGCCGTGTACCACCTCGTTTCGAAGGGTCGGTAATGGCACGCACTGAAGGCTTCCTTCCCAACGTCCCTCTGACTTACAGAGGGATTGAGGTCTGCGATCATGTGGCTAACCGTTGGCTCTCTTATGAGGGTACGATGTGGCGCATGGGAGTGGACATGGCTCTTGACTCTGTCCTTGAGACAGTGCACAATGAGCAGAAGGACATAGAGAGCGGCTACCAGATGTTCTGCGACGAGTGGGAAGACGGCTTGCAGACTGGTAGGGAAAGAGGAGCGGAAAGCGTTGCTGACGCTCTTTACATCTACAAGAAGGAGAGCAACTAAGTGCTTATCACCGGAGCGTACATCGTTGGTGGAATCATCTGGGTTATCGGATCGTTCACCACGCTTTCAGACCTGCTGGACAATGGCAAGAGCCTGAAGGAGTACCGCGAGAAGTACGGTCATGATCTGGGTATGCTGATCTGCTGCTCCTACCGGGGCGCGATGATCGCAGCGTGGCCTGTGATGGGACTGGGTGGTTTCACCATCGGACTTGTCCGTGACACCATTCGGCTCTTCGGTAAGAAGAACGACAAGTAAAGAAGGAGACGATGGCTACCCTAAAGGATAGCCAGCGGCAAGAACGGGGCCTCGCCAAGGAATTGGGGGGCTCCGTTAATGCTGGTTCTGGCAATGGTTGGGTTCGTAAAGGTGACGTACGCAGTGAGGAGGAGCTATGGGAGCTGAAGATCACGTCAGCCAAGTCATACTCCCTCAAACATGCGGAATTGGACAAACTGAATAAGCAAGCTCTTATGGATGGACGAATCCCGATCTTTCTGATAGAGTTCATGCAGCAAGGAGATTCGTTTGTTGTCCTGTCCAAGGATGACTACATGGAGCTTAGGGAGCAAGCGTTTGGTAATGAAGCTACGGACCAATAGTCCGAATTGGTTCAACGAGGATCATCCTGAGAAGGAAGCGAAGTGCACAGCGTTTCCAGGTACCCGAGAACACGATCCCTGGTTTGGTAGTGCTGATGGAATTCAGACTGAGGACGCAGAGGAAATGGAGGATGCCAAAGCCGTATGTCTAGGGCTTTGGGATGGCAGACCTTGCCCACTCCTCAAAGACTGCCTGGAATTCGCAATCATCAACAATGAGAGGTTTGGAGTATGGGGCGGGACTACTCCAGACGAGCGCAGGAACATTCGTAAGCTACGTAGAGAGGGGAAGGCATGTCAGGATGGGGGCCAAAGCTCACAGGCCGCCTAGCAGACTACGCCAAGATGCAGAACTCAGTTCTCCTTGGTGATATCCAAAAGCACATGATGCGGGAGGCGGACAAGCCGAGTACACGTAGACAGGACATTATTCACCCCTCTGAGATGGCTAAGACAGGCTGGTGCCCCCGAGGGACCTACCTGAGGATTAAGGCGTGCAGAGAGGCGCAGAACCCCTATCTCAAGCCTCCTGAGAAGCACGGTGTGCAGCTTCTGAACATCTTTGACGAAGGTCACTACATTCACGACAAGTGGCAGAAGCGTCTTCGAGATATGGGGGAGTTGTGGGGAAACTGGGAATGCGGAGAGTGTAAGCATCTGTTCAAGGATTGCTACTTTCCTGAAATGTGCTCCTTCTGTAATAGCGGCAATTTGATCTATAAGGAGATTCCTCTCCGTGCGTTGGAGACTTTCCTTATCGCCGGACATGCTGATGGAGGTGTTCCCTCCAAGAAAGCGCTTATTGAGATCAAGTCTGTCGGTACAGGAACTGTGCGTGTTTCCAATCCAGAGCTGTACAAGAAGTATTCGGAGGGTCAGAAGGTTGATCTTCCAGGTTTGTGGAAGGGTATTGAGGAGCCTTTCCCCGATCACGTAAATCAAGGGCAACTGTACTTGGCTATTTGCCATTTGATGGGTCTTGATTTCAATAAGATCGTATTCCTCTATGAAAGCAAGTTCAATCAGGGTGCCAAGGAATTCGTTATTGATTACGACCCCAAACACACTGATCCTTTGTTCGAGAATGCTCGACACATCAAGCGGGCTCTAGATGGGTTGACAGACCCGCCTGCTTGCCCTCACAATGGTTGCGATGACTGCGAAGGGAAGGATTATGGCACAACGATCCCCGAAAGGGTGGGGTCCGGAAGATCGGCTAGCCGAGAAGGGTCTACGGGTTCCGGCACAACCAGACGGCTCCGAAGTACCGGAACTACCCGCAGACTTGGGAGAAAAGAGTGATACAGTTCTCATGATGCTGTACAACGAGTTCACCACGTGGACTGGTTACAGCGGAGGAGAGCTAGCTAGGGCTGTAGTGGGGGAGAAGCGCGCTGAGCGTAGGCTGAAGCGTGTGGAAGACCTATATACCATCCAATACAAGTCCGAAAAGACAGTAGCAGCCACAAAGGCTCGTGTAGCCATGGAACCTGAGTACCAGGCAGCGGAGGATGAAGTAGACTCTTGCTTTGCCTACAGGAAGCTGGTAGAGTCCATCTACACGGACTGCGAACGTAAGGCAGCGGCTGCCTCTCGTGAGCTTTCCCGCCGTATCTCTCGCAGAGGTGCGGAAGATCGTAATGGGAAAATGAACCTCTAGGAGGCACAGTGGCCAAAGAAAAGGAAAGATACCGTCACAAGGTGGATAAGAAGATCTACGTGGTGACAAAGGTATCTGGTTCGGCCGTGGTTCTAAGGACTCCGTCTAACCTTGAAATGATTGTTAGTCTGAAGTCTCTGAAAGATAACTACGAGAAGGAGTAGGCAATTGCACGTAACGCTGTTGGCAGCCACAAGTTTCTATGAGATTCCGGATTCTGTGGAAGGAACAGCGTTCGCGGACTTCTTTTACAGTGACTCGAACGCCCTGATGAATGACGCAGATACTTTGTCTCATTTCGCAGGGCGTTCCTGTTATCAGGCATGGGAAATGCCTAATGAAAAGACGCGAACGAATATGGGATATCTTGCCAATATCCTGAAGCAAGGACATGAAAGTGTATTGGAGCACGGATCTGCCACCTTCTATATTGAGGGTGTAAGCCGTAACCTGACGCACGAGTTGATTCGGCACCGACACCTGAGCTACAGTGAGCTGTCTCAGCGCTATGTGGACATGAAGGACGCCAAGCTCGTTGTAGCGCCTGCCAGACGTAAGGAACAGCATTTTGGCGAGATGATGGAGATGCCTCCTAGTATTGTCAAGGTGTACAACAACCTGGTAGAGTTCCTTACCGGAAGAGGCTACTCCCGTAAGGAAGCTCGACAGGCAGCTCGCTACGACTTGCCAGGAGGGACCGAAACGCGTATTGTGGTCTCAGGCAACCACAGAGCCTGGCGCGACATGCTGAAGAAGCGCTACTCTGTGCACGCTGACACAGAGATCATGGAGCTTGCCGAGATTCTTCTTGGTGAACTTCGTAAGATCGCTCCGGGTATCTACCAGGACTTCCCGGATACACCTTTCGAGTAGGAGAATTGATGAGCTTTATGCCCGAACCAGAATCTCCTGACGTTCTGAAAGTCAAGGACGTTATGCTGGTCTGGTCCAAGACTCTCCGAGAATTTGCGGAACCACGGCTTGGTCGTTCTTGGGACTTGCATGAGGGAGAGGATTGTCCCGCACAGAATACGTCCATCTCTGTAACGGTTCCTGATGAAGATCTGTTTGAGGATGACGAATACGAAGAGGTTGATTTCCAGCGTTGGCTTGACGGAGGAGAATACTCTCTCAAGTACTCCATGGAGCCTGATTGCCGACGTGTGATGAACTGGCTTTACAAAGAGCATCACATTTCTGCTGGTGAGTATGTGGTGGACGTCTGGTGGTAATCGTACGAGACCTCATTGAGATGCTTCAGAAGCTGCCTCCAATGCTTCCTGTAGCGCTTTCCTCTGATGATGAGGGAAACAATGTCAGGCTCATTCACGGAGCTGGTATGCAGTTCGTGAGCAAGATTGAGCCTCAGTACATGGAAGTGCTTCATCCTGATGACATGGATGAGGACACTACATGGTTCAAGATCGCTGAAATCTGGTAGAGGAGAGGTATGGAAGAGGAAGAGACCTACACGTACATGGTCAAGCTCGGTGTCGCCACTCGTTACATCGGAAGTGACGTTACTGAGGAGCAGCCACTTGAGGAGTTCGGCTACTCTGACCAGGAGTGGGACGAGCTTGACGAGCGTGCGAAGGACAAGCTGGTCACAGAGTGGACCGAAGAGTTCGTCTGGGAGAACGTGGAATCGTGGGGAGATGTTGTCCGTGACTCTTGACAACACCTTCCAGATCGCCTATGCTTCTGGTTACAACGCAGCTAAGGAGCGAGCGGCAGAGAAGGTCAAGGAGGCTTTCAATGAGCTACCCCCAAGTGCAGACGCTCGAACCAAGGACATCCTGCTTGACCTCTACAACGAGATCAGGGAAGTCCCTGCTATTGCCGACGATGGGCGAGGAAGCCTTTAGATGTTCCTCCTGTCATTATCAGTTTCCGTATCATGCGGATAACTGTCAATACAACATGAACAAATGAGAAAAGCCCCACAATTGTGGGGCTTTTCTTGTAGAAGGAGGAAAAGTGGCACCCCCAAAGTGTGGGAAGTGCGGTAAGCTGCTCAAGCGCATTACAGTGAAGCGTGAGGGCAGGTGGTATTGCGTCTTTTGTAAGGAAGTGAAGTGAGTTCTAGTAGAAGTGAATGCCCCAAGTGCCGCAGCAGCAGAAACGTTCGTCTGCTGAGCGAATCAGGGGCGTACTTGAAATACTGGTGTGGAGCCTGTAGAGTTCCTTTCCAGATCCCCAAGCGAGGAAAGGGTACAGGTAGAACATGATCGTTGTAATCACAGGTTCCAGGGATTGGCCTGCTTCTAAGGCTCACTACATCTGGCAGGCTCTGAGAGACCTCCAGGCGTATGCTGATGGTTTCTACGGGCTCTACGAGGACTACAACTCCATTGAGCTGCATCATGGCGAGTGTCCTTACGGAGGCGCAGATCTTATCGCAGCGTCATGGGCTGACGGAGCGGGCTGGGAAGTTATTGCACATCCGCCCATTGAGCAGAAGGGATGGGCTTACGCCAAGAGGAACAAGGAGATGGTTGACCTGAATCCTCACTTCGTGGTAGCGTGCTTCTTGGAAGGCGCGGGCAACAGAGGTACGCAGATGACGTACGACATGGCTGTTGCTGCGGGACTGAAGGACCGAATCGTGGAGGTAAGGGCATGACAACACTGGTTGTACAGGCGTGGGAAGAGTCGGAAATCGGCTGGGGAGTGGATGAGGACGGCTGGTCTGTCCACGAGACTACGGCTGATCTGAAGGATTACATCGCTAATTACTGGGCAAGTATGCCTGCTGCCACACCTAGCGTGTACTCACGTCCTACTGGTTCTCCACAGCTCATTGAAGCATCTGACGAGCTGGTTGACAAGGTAAAGGCTTCCGAGTACGGTATCCGTACCTACAAGAAGGAGTGGTAATGGAAACGATAGTTTACGTCGTCGCCAAGATGGTTCCCGGAAAGGTGGAGCAGCGTAAGGCAATCTTTGACGCGATGCTTAATGACAACTGGTATGCCAGCGCTATTTCTGCTGAGGCCACGATGGATCAGTGGAACGGCTACGAGTTGGAGAGTCTGACGGACAGGGAATACCAGCAGGCGCTGTTCACGCTCTATGGCACCTTTGAGTTCCCGCTCAAGGGGCTTGTCAATCACCACGACGACTGATAGTCTTCACTCACCAACCCGACGAAACAAGGAGAAACGCAGTGACCATCAACTCTGAGCTTGCCAGCAAGATTCGTACAATCATCGACATGCGTCCGGGCAATCACGATCAGGGTAACTGGTTCTACGTCTACGACAGCGACAACAAGGACAAGCTCAGCCCCGAGGACGTTCACGTTGTGGAGCTTCTGGAAGAGGTTCAGAAGGCAGAAGAGGCGGGCATCGACTACAAGGACTTTGAGCCTACGGTGTCTTGTGACGCCACTCTGTGTGTCGCAGGCTGGGCGTGCATTCTGGAGGGCTACACGCTCCTTGAGGATGACAACGAGTACATCGTTGCCGAGAAGGATGGTGTGCAGACCCGAGTGCAGGACAAGGGCGCTGAGCTGCTTGGTCTGGATAGTGATCTGGCTGCATGGCTGTTCTGTCGCACGGACGATGAGCAGGCGATTGAGGCTCTTGACGAGCTTTCCGAGGGTGAGATTCCCATGGAGTACCGCTACGAGGAAGAGGAGTGCCCCTGCTGCCGCGAGTGTGACGGGTACTAGACATAACAATGGGGTAAGGGTACAATGACCCCATGACAGAGAATTCGAAATCCATTGCCTGGGTGGGACTAGATCAGTCCTACTCAGGCTTTGGCGTTGTCAAACTGGACAGCGACGGAGACACACAGACCACGCTATGGAAATTCCCTCCTAAGGATTCAGACGGTATGCGATTGGGTGATATCAATGTGATGTTGGTCACTCTATTCCTGCAATTGCAGGACGAATATGATGAAGTCCATATCGCTATGGAGGGTTATGCCAATGGCCGAACATTCAATCGAGAGAAGATGGGAGAGCTTGGCGGTATAGTCAAATTGTCCCATGCGACCGTATTTGGTACAGATCCAACCGTAGTACCGCCTACCTCCCTCAAGAAATTCGTCACAGGCAAGGGCACTGCTTCTAAAGATGACATGGTTGCTGCTGTACAATCAAAGTGGAAAGCAGACATCACTAACAACAACATTGCTGACGCCTATGGGCTTGCCGAATATGTACGTAACGAGAATCCATGCTAGTATGTACTTGCCTCCCCTTCTAGGAGAAACCCCTTGACTTGATTGTCAGGGGGTTTCTCTGTTTTCGGATACAATGGATTAGACACAATCCGAAATACCAACCTGGAGTTCTAATGGAAGATGTAAAAGAGGATGAGACCCTGCTGAAGGTCAAGTCATCATCCAATGCCCCGAATCTGGCTTCTGCTATCGCCAATAACGTCTATGCAGGCAAGAAGGTTGTCCTTCGAGCAATCGGCGCAGGAGCGGTCAACCAGGCAATGAAGGCAATTGCTATTGCTCAATCCTATGTAGGTCCACGAGGAAATATCCTTTCCTGCCGTCCTGGCTTTACTACGGTTCCAATGCCAGATGGAGAGATCTCCGCCATGACCTTGAGGATTCTCGTCAACTAGTGAGGATCTATGAATCCCTATCCACAAGAAGGTGCACCCTCTCAGCAGCGACCTGATCCGTACCTGTCCCGCAGCGCGGAATTCAATAGCGGTCTTCAGGGAGGGGGAACAGGTGCGGCACGTACGATGCAGCAGAACGCTCCTACGGGCTTTCAGGCTACATCCGTCCTGACACCTTACGCTCAACCACTAGGACAGTCTGAGGGAGATTTCCGCAGACGACTGTCCCTGTCTAACTACCGCTATTAGGAGAAATAATGGCTTACGAAACAATGGGAACCTCTGCTGCTCAGCTATCCAGCACTTCCCGTGCTCTGAGAGGACGTCTGCGCCCCAAGGGTGGACCAAAGGGCGGAGCTTACCCTGAGGGCAACAAGGCGAACAAGAGCAACGTCCTGGAGCGTCAGGGAGCTACACTGGCTCCTGTCATGTCCCACGTACAGCAGACCAGCCCTGAGGCCAGTGCAACACAGCGCAACGTCTACACGGTGCCTTCTGTCAGCTCTAAGAACGGACAGTTCGCTGGAGCCAAGGCACGTTACTGCTAAGGAGTACTCATGGCTCAGCAATGGAGTTACAACACACCAGTAGGACAGAACGGCTCAATGGCCTATGGTGCTGGTGGAGGAATGTACGGCTCTGAAACCAAGCTAGCGGGGTTCAGAAATATTCTGGACGCCAAGAGAGCCATGGTCGGCAAGACTCCCAATGCTGAGTACCCTGACGGCTATCTGGGCTCCATTACGGACCGCAGGGAGGACAAGCTCCTTCAGCACGTCCGTGAGAACGCCAGAAGCTACACCAGAGGCGTTCACAAGGGCTCTCGCATTGAGGCACAGGATTACTTCTGGCCCGAGGACTTCCATCCGTACATCGGACTGGAGATGCAGCAACAGGGTAAGAAGTGGACTGCCTCTGGTTCTCCTGTGGAACGTCTTGTGTATGGTGACAAGTGGCTCACACAGGCTGAGGAAGGCCAGATCCGTGAGCAGATGAACTTGCCTCCAGATCCTCAGATGCGAAATGCCGATCCGGAAGTAAGAGCTAACCTGAGAAAGCAGGGTCCGGCATGGAAGTAGCAAATTCAATCTATGACTACACAAAGCGTGGTCCTAATGAGTCCATTGCAGAGCAATACCTGACGGAAAGACTTTCGCAGGCAGCAATGGCAAGTGGAAATGTTCGTCCACCTATTCCTAACATTGGAAGAACTCCTCCACGATTCGGATATCGTAATACCACTCCGGATATCTACGACATTCTCAATGTCGATTCCGTATTCACCAGTCGTTGGGGTGACTTCTCAGGTGCCGTATCTGGTTACCAGGGAACTTCATTCCCCAGCCTGAATCAATTGTGAGTAAGAATGGCTAAGAAAGCAAAGAGAGCCGTTACCGCTACTCGCAAGGCCACTGACAAGAGAGTCGTAGGGACCTCCCAGAATCCCGAGACAATCAAGGGAAACCTTGCGGGTGGTGCAGGCTCTACACACCTGACCATGTACCGTGAGCGTCGTGTACGCTCTGCGGGCAGACCGAAAAGAGCACAATAATGGCCCTACCACCTCTGAGAAGCATGACTGCTGAACTCGTAGAAGGTGCCACAGACGGTAAGTACAAGAAGGTTGTCAACAACCGTGGTGGCGCTGTAGAGTCCTCAACACAGATGAGTCGTGAGCAACTTGACGATCTGTGGTTCGGCATCCACGAGGACCAGCCAAAGGAGGTTCCTGGCATGGCTGGGTTCCGTCCGTCACCTAACTACGTGCCTACCAAGACGCCAGACAGCACGAAGTGGTAATAATCACACAACCAACTCATACACTCCCCACGACTTGACATCAGGTCGCTGGGGAGTGTATCGTTTCTGTCACAAGCACAACGGGGCTGTAACAGCCCTAGGAGTTCTTCTAGAAGAGGAGCTGTCCCTGTTGTCTAGTGAAACGGATACATAATGTCCGGTAATAACAGAATGCGCGTAGCTGTGGCTGGTGCTCTTGCCGCTTCAGTTCTTGGGTCAGGGCTTGCCCTTGCACCTTCGGCAGAAGCAGCAGTGTCATCAACCATGAGCACAAAGGCTTACGAGTTTGCTAAGAAGCAAGTAGGCGAACCCTATGCAGAAAATGGTCAAAGTACTACAGGCTTTTCTACGTGGGATTGCTCAGGCTTGACTTGGCGTTCGTACCAACAAGCTGGGAAGAGTTGGAAGCGCTACAATGCGCACGACCAGCGCAGATATCAGACCGTTGATATCACTTCCTCACAGCGTCGTAGAGGTGACTTGATTTTCTTCCGTCCGAAGAATTCTTCCACCTACACACACGTTGGTATTTACTCAGGTGGCGGAAAGATGATTAACGCTGTTACGGGAAGTCGTGACAGAGTTGTTAACGATTATGTCAAGGACGGGTACTGGAACAAGTACTACGTCGCTGACTACCGCCGCGTGAAGTAAGCCCAGCGCAAACTACTAACAAAGGATTACCATGAATAAAATCGCAACTGGTGCTGTAGCTGCTACGGCTGCTTTCGTAACTACAGTTATGGGAGCTTCTGCTGCTTCTGCCGATTCTGTGAACTGGGATGCAATTGCCCAGTGTGAGTCAGGTGGAAATTGGAGCATCAACACCGGAAACGGGTATTACGGAGGTCTTCAGTTCTCACTTCCTACATGGCGTGGGTATGGTGGAACTGGGATGCCGAACAATGCAAGCCGTTCTGAGCAGATTCGTATTGCTGAGAAGGTGCTTGCTGGACAAGGTATTGGTGCGTGGCCTGTATGTGGCGCGCGTGGTGGCTCCCAGAAGAGCTACAAGGCTCCCCAGCCTCAATACTCAGCTCCTGCAAAGAAGAACACCTACGTGGCACCCTCAACGCCTCAGAAGCCCACTCACAAGGTTGGCAATGGGAACGTGACGGTTGTGCCGGGGGATACTCTGAGTGGTATTGCAGCAGAGTACGGGAAGGACTGGCGTAAGGTTTACCAGGACAACAAGGACACGATCGGTTCAGATCCGAACCTGATCTACCCTGGTCAGAAGCTAGTCGTCAAGTAAAGATTCAACGAGAACCCCTCTGACTTCGGTCAGGGGGGTTTTCTGGTATCCTGTATAGGTACCATTAAACGGGCCACAATTGGAAGGCATTAAATGAGCGAAGCGCTAACAGGGCTATTCATCTGTTTCCCATGCAAGGAGATCAATGAAATTCCTGACTACGTTCCTGAGGACGCAGATAAAGACACTCGTATTGGCTATCTTGCGGAAGTACACATTCGTAGGCACCCTTCGTTTGAAGATCGTGTCATCACTGATTGGGCATCTCTTGGATCGGTTCCTACAGCTCATTGGGAAAGCAGTGAGTACCGTAAGGAAATCACCAAGAAGATCCTTGAAAGCCACGGACAGACAGGCTTTGACGCAGACTTCTACTCCACCCAAGACACCTTCAAGGCAGATGCATTCGCCTGCTGGAAGCGTCATGGAAGACCAGCCTACGTCTCCACTACACAGCCGAGATGTCAGGACTATCTAGACTCCTCCAAGGAGATCAAGCCAAATACAGCAGTTGAGCGTAAGGCTGCGGGACTACCGAAATACGACGATGTCAAGGTGAAGCAGACATTCCTATGTCAGTACTGCCCATATCACCAGAGCGTCCGAAACGAACTGAACAAGTAAGAGGAGAGGCACAATATGAACGAACTATCCCCAGAGCAGATGACCACACTTGACGAGCTTGCCGCTCAGGAGCCACAGGAAGCCGGTACAGAGGTTCAGACAGCCTTCCTGGTGGTTCAGCACGAGAATGGCCAGTGGAGCGCTCACGCGGAGTACGACGAGCTTGACTACGTCCCCAAGCGCAAGGCGCACATGGATGACTTTGTCGCAGGAGCTGCCAACATTTCCATGAGCTGTCAGGTACAACAGTCCGCCATGCATACACTGATCATGATGAATCAGCAGGCTCAGGCTATGCAACAGCAGATGGAAGCCCAGAAGATCGCTCAAGGACTAGACCTAAGTCATCTGAGAAAGTGAGATAAGAATGGTTGCACAAGGACCACAGAAGTATCCTGGTGCATCTTCAGCCTATTGGTATGAGGGTGTTTATCCAGGAGATCGTCAAGAGGTAAATGTCGTGGTGCTTCACACGACTGAGGGAACGTCTCTTCCGTCTTACGGAGGTGGAGCCTCTGCACCGAATTTCACAGCCGTTCCTGATATTCCGAACAAGAAGCTGAAGTGGTACCAGCATTACTACGTGGACAGCTCTTCACGAGCCCTGCGTAACCTGTCTGGTGGAGTTCAGACCAACACCAACAACGTGTGTCAGGTTGAGCTTGTAGGAACCTGTGACCCGCGTACACACGCCAAGTGGTCCAGCTCCTCCCACATCTTCTGGCCTCAGGCTCCTGAGTGGGCTTTGAAGGAGGTTGCCAAGTTCCTTGCATGGATGAACGTCAATCATGATGTACCGCTGTCTGGTCCGTCTGTATGGCGTGACTATCCAGATTCCTACGGAGACAACGACTCCCGTATGTCATTCTCCAAGTGGAATGAATTCAAGGGCGTATGCGGTCACCAGCACGTTCCCGAGAACGACCATGGAGACCCTGGAAGCCTTGATTTCAAGACGCTCATCACATTCGCCAAGAACATTGTCAACCCGCCTGTAGAAGAGCCATCAAAGCCGTCTACCACAGGTAGTTACACGGTAAAGAGTGGTGACACTCTTTGGGGAATTGCTGAATTGCACGACATTACGGTTGATAACTTGAAGAAGTGGAACAACCTGAAGTCTGATGAGATTCACCCAGGAGACAAGCTGGTTGTAAAGGCTCCTGTTGTAAAGCCTACTCCGCCAAAGGTGGAATACTACGCCTTCCCAGGTGTAGCATTCTTCAAGGACGGAAAGAAGGACGCACGAATTGCAGCGATGCACAAGCGTCTCGTAGCAGAAGGCTGCAACAAGTACAAGAGCAACACCAACATCGACACGTGGGGCTCAGGAGACGAAGCATCCTACAAGGCTTGGCAGCGTAAGCTAGGCTACGAGGGTGACGACGCAGACGGTATCCCAGGTAAGACCAGTTGGGACAAGCTCAAGGTCGCTAAGGGCTAAGAAGCTAACACAGAGGGCAGCTCCTTGTCTAGGGGTTGCCCTCTCCGTGTATAGAGGGTAGACTGATTTTTATGACAACAAATACTTCTTGGTTGAAGAAGTATGTACCTGAGTTTCCTGAACTAGAAGAGCATGTAGGAGCTAGTGGATACTTCTCACAACCAGCACTCATCCTTGATCCTCAACTATTTGAAGGAGAAGAACTCCATTCCCATGTCCGTGAAGCAATTCTTGGTCTCTTCTACGATTACATGTCTACTCGCTACAACAATGTTCATGACTGGACAATGGCTTGGCTTGCAGGCAGCGGAATCAGTTACCAGTGGGCTGCGGATCGTGGAAATGGTGACCTGGACGTTCTGTTCGGAATCGACTATACCCAGTTCGTAGACTCAAACCCGGCATTCTCAGGAATGGACAGACACGATATCTCGTATATCGTCAATGACGACTTGAGAACCAATCTCTGGCCCAAGACAGCTTTGACTACCTTCTCCAGAGGAGAAAGACCTTATGAAGTCACGTACTATCTGAATTTCGATACAGAGAACTACGATGATTCCATTAAGAGAATTCATCCTTATGCTGCTTACAATCTGACTGAGAACCACTGGACGGTAGCACCAGAAGCCAATCCGATCAGAGAGATTCCTCACCAGTTCGAAGAACAGGCGTCTCGAAACAGAGAAACGGCTGAGACACTAGCGGCTAGATACAGCCATATCAGAACTGAATTGGCTACCACTTCTCCTCATTCACCTCACTGGCATGACGCTCTACGCGCTATGCATGTGTTGGCGTCACAGGCACAGGCACTGTTCGATCAGATTCACTCGAATAGAAAGCAGGCTTTTGATGCTCAGGGAGAGGGTTACCACGATTTCTACAACTATCAGTGGCAGGCTGCCAAGAGGGACGGCATTGTTTCCATCCTGAATCAGATTTCACAGGCCGCTGATGAAGAGCAGGCATATCGTGATGCTCAGATTTACGGTGATGCAATTGAAACGGACCCAAGACGGCTGCTGAATGCTGCCGTCTATTCGCAGAACAGGTAGGATATGGAATACGCTGAGTGGACATCCAATATCGCCATTGTGGTGGACGGAGTACTGAGGGCACCCAATGACAACGCAGTGATTATGTCGGGAGCGCTGGTTTACCATTCTCTTGTCAAGACACACCGCGTTACGCTGATCATTGACAGTATGGCAAAGGAGAAGGTTCAGTACTGGCTACGAGTCAATGGCCTCTTTGACCATGCTGATGAGGTTTACTACGAAGTGGGAGATCCTGAGGATACTCCTGAGCGCCGTATTCAGCAGATCAAGAAAGTCAAGCAGCACGGTGCTTTGTCTTTCGTAATGGAATCTGACACGGAAGTAGTGGAGAAGCTACACGAGCATGGAATTCCAGCAATGCTGTATGTACATCCGAAGTACATGCTTCCTGACCACAGACCAGGGTTTGAAGAAACCGTCACCCCTTGGAATTCTCTCGTGGCCACCGTGCGCAAGGAAAGAGAGATGCGGGCAATGGATGTCCGCCTGAACGATAACTTCTAGGAGACAACATGGCTGCCACTCCACATGACCTCAATGCTGTCACAGCGATGGGCGCGCAGTTCAAGAACAACATCTTTGACAAGCCCACACAGGCGTTCCTACGTCTTGCCAAGGCTCCTCGTATTCCGAAGAGCAACATCCCACCACGACCAACACAACCTCCTACCAACCAGAGAGCTGCGCTGCCTAGTGGTACTCCAATGCCATCAGGAGCCCCTAGAACGGCGCGTCCGCATGGGATGCAACCCAAGACACCACTGAGCGGTAATCGAGCCGTAGCAGCCCTTCCAGCGGGTGGACAGCCACGTAATACCTATGCCATGGCTCCCAAGCGTCCTGCACTACCAGGAGGAGCTTACAACCGTCCCGCCTTGACAGGACCAGCACCTAGGGTGTTTGCTATGGGTTCAGGAGGTAGTTCAGTGACTCACGTACAGAATCCGTCGCAGTTCGCCAATGTTGCGCCGAGAGCCAATGACCCGTATCCTACTCATCAGCACCCAGAAGGTTCGTCCAACCTGAAGCTCCAGAACCTCACTGCCAATCAGCCACGACAGAACGAGTTCACAGTAGGATCTCGTGCTGCCAAGCCTGGAGGTATTGCGGCCAAGGGATCTCAGCTTGAGGCTTGGGCTATCAGCAAGAGCCAGGCTGTACAGGCGCGTCAGGCGTCTCGTAAGGCTGGTGGACGTGATCGTAACCTGTCCCAGGCTGCTAAGGTGGCAGAGAACTTTGCCAACCAGCCGCTGAAGAACTTCACACCATAAGGAGAATGCGTTGGTAACCAATGATCGACTGGCTCTCGCTATTGTGATGTCGGTTCTCGGAGGAGCCATCATCGGCTTCCTCACCTGTTGGTCAATGCACATGTAAACGAATGGCCCCCTAGTGGGGCCATTCGTCGTTTATAGTAGGGAGTATGAGATTCTATTTCAGTGGGACTGAGATTCCCACCTACCGGAACATGCTGCAAGCTGAGGGGATCACAGACGTATCTCTTAGCTACTTTGGCTTGCGCAGACGTACCAAGTTCACCAGACCATGGAAACTGGACGAGAAATTCGATGCAAAGCAGCGAATCTTTGTAGATTCAGGCTGCTATACGGTAAACAATTCGAAGGAGCAGAAGTACAGTGACGAAGAACTCCGAGAAATCGGAGCCCACTACTATCGTTGGGTTCATAGCAATATCGAGCGCGTGGAATACTACACGGAGTTCGATGCTCATCAATTGGGTAGATCGTACCGTGAGGAGACTCGCGATGGACTGCGAGATATCTTCTTCGACAAGTTTGTACCGATTTGGTCTGGAGACGATGGTCTACAGACACTCTATGACCTTTCAGAACAGTTCGGACGCGTTGGAGTGCTTCAGACGAGTATCGGAGGACGAGACCTTGTCCCGACACTCAATAGTCTGGCGTCTCGTGGAGTCAAGCTCCATGGACTGAGCATGACCAAGCCGGATGTCATGGCAGCAGTACCGTGGGAATCCGTGGCATCAACTTCCTGGCTTTCTCCCTCACAATTCGGGGACACTATTGTCTGGTCTCACAATCAGCTAAAGAGATATCCCAAGAAGATGAAGGACCAGGCGAGAAAGAAAGAACGCTCTACATTCATGACGAATGGATTTGATGTAGAGAAGATTGAGAACGACGATTCGACCGAACTGCTGAGGCTATCCGTGTGGTCCTGGTCACAGCAGGTCAATGCCATTAACCGTAGAAACAGTACAGGAGTAACTACACCGATGAATTTGGACTCCCTGGAAAACTCGGAGTTTTCTGATGAGGAAGTTGGTGGTCTGCCTGAAAAGGCGCAGAAGAGAGTACCAACTGCCATCCCTAGAGACCCTTCCCAGAGAAGGGTCATTCCGTTCCTAGATTTCGATTTTGACAAGGAAAAGCGCAAGAATCCTGAAACAGGTGAGTACGAGGATGTAGACGTACCGAAGCTCAAGATCCGCAGTGAATCCATGCGTATCTGTGACTCCTGTTTCCTTGCTGCGAAGTGCCCTATGTTCGAAGATAACAGCACCTGTGCTTACGACATTCCTATCCAAATCCGCACCAAGGAGCAGATGACTGCTCTTATGGATTCCATGGTGGAAATGCAGGCTCAGCGTGTATTGTTCATGAAAATGGCTGAAGATGCCGAAGGTGGCTACGCTGATCCTAACCTTTCGTCTGAGATTGACAGGTTGGGTAACCTCATGAAGAAGAAGCATGACATGGAACAGGAAGGCTTCTCTCTGACTGTCACAGCCAAGCAGTCCGGACAGATCTCCATGGTTGACAGAATCTTCGGAGACATCGGAAACACCAAGCCACTACACGAGCTGGAATCAGGGCCACAGAGTGCTCAGGGAGCCCTGCAACAGCTTGGACTGAACGAGCCTGACTACATTGATCTGGAAGGATGACAGCGCAGCACATGAGTAACTACAGACACCATTCCAACACCGTGAATGACGTCCTTGACATGGAAGATGACTTCGAGTACCTTGAAGAGGAAGCCACCACATGCAATGCGTGTTTCGGCACAGGTTTGGATCGCAAACTTGATGCTGACTGCCTTGTGTGCTGGGGGGAAGGATCTATCCTAGTGGAGAGAGATGGCTAAGCTCATTATTACTGGTGATGGCTCGTCAACGTCTACCGACGTTACCGATGCCGCCCATGCTGTGCGAGAGGTATCCCGTCGTTTGCGTAAGGTTACAAACGATGCCTCGGTACTGAAGACTATGCAGAAGTGGGCAGACGCAGGATTCAAGAAGCCTCTTCGCATTACGATTGACAACAAGGCTGTAGTTGTCGACTACCGTAATTAGCTCCGAAACCCAATCGGATTTCTCAGCATAATTCGAGCAGAAACCCAAACAGAAATACCCCTGAAATTCAATCAGAATCTCAGGGGTATTTCTTTATGCTTTTTCAGACCACTTCCAGTAATATACGAAGCGCTCCTTCTCGTACTTGTCGTCCCATACATCGCGTACCCAATAGCCCTGTTCGATCAGGAACAGCTCTGAGAGGAGATCAATCATCTCTTCAGCTTCTTTCGGATACATGTCGAAGATGTCCTGTGGAGTCAGGCCCCTTCCCTTTGCAGCAGTCGCAATAGTGAGGATAGCGGCATCTCGTATGATGTCTCTCATATCTCCTACTTCGTAGTATTTCGTCCGATTTCCCCCGTTCCGCCAATATCCGACATGTGTGGTACGTCCGAATTTGCAGCAACGAGGGAGCAAACGGTTCGTTAGGGAGACTAACTAGTTTTCGGGCACCCCTGGTACGAATCCGTAGTGGTCACCGTGTGTTTGCGTCGGGCCCCGCTGTTAAGACAAGTCAACCACACCCTAGAGCGGGTGTCAAGTCTCCGTTTCATAACGTAGTTAGCCTAACTAAACGATTTTAGGGGTCCTCCGGTACCGACCCTCACTGCCCGTTGTGCTGGGGACGGGCGTCGCCCCTGGTGTTGAGAACCAATCTATACCCGCTAGCGCGGGAGAGTCAAGGGGTTTCCAGGGGTTGTTTTCACCCTCCCACGTGTGTAGTGTCCTCCCCATGAACACACCTTCAAGGGCGAAAGCCTTTCAGGCACCCGCAACAACGGTTAAGCCCCTCAAGAAAGGGCAGCACCGTTGCCCCATGTGCCGTAGGGGAGTCATGCCTAGGTACGGCAAGTTTGCCCGGCACAAGGGTACTGAGGGGGCATGGTGCGACTCTACGTCAATCCGTGCCGGTTACGTCTACAGGGGAACGGGTGTTGACACGCTCGCAGAGAGCGCGTAACGTTCCATCCGTCGCCACACAGGAAGTAGGGACATGCGGAAAGAGCTAGGTTGGGTACGCGTACAGGAGACTGTCAACGGCGGACGTACGCACGTACAGCGCATGTATGAGAATGCCGCATCGTTTGATGAGGCTACGGACGCTGTACACGCGTGGCTGTGGCTCACACAGTCTCAGGCTATGGCGCTGTACGTCATGAAATCTTGGATGCGTGGAGAGAGCTACGCAGACCACAGCGTGAACGTGCGTTACTACGTTCCCGGTACAGTGGGACACTGGTTTAACGTGACATACTGCGCCTAGTCGGTAGCATCCTAGAGGGGCTTTACAGTCCCTCTAGGGTGTGGTCTACTGGGACCAACGGAACGGAGAAACCAGCATGACAAGCACTCCCGTACACATGTCTACGCCCGATTGGGACAACGTGACCCCCGGTATTTGGTACGGTCACCTTGTGATCGAACGGCCGGACGGAGAGACTGACTACGTGTACGCGTACAGCAATGTACAGACGCACGCGCCGGACGTTGACGAGATTTGCCCGGACGGGTGTAAGGTCCTTGAGGCAACGCTACTTCTTACCGGTCACGGTAAGTACGTCATGAGGTTTGAGTCTTGGGCATGGGATGAGCAGATGTGCCCCAACCCTGATGACAACATTGTGACGCTTGACGAATACTGGACAGAGCTACTTTCCGAGTAGTTAGCTTGTATCGAGCCTAGACACGTGCTAGGTTCGGTACTGGACAACTACAGGGAGGAACACACAGCATGATTACCAATCCTGACACCCTGCACGAGAGTGCGCGTGCCGTTGCGCTTGAGGCAGCATCCCGCATCATTGCGGATACGGACATTGACTCTTACCGGACGTTTGACGGTATGAACACGCAAGAGGCAAGGGACCGTAAGCGCACTCAGGCAACGCTCACCATGGCTCATGAGTTCTACCGCTTCATTGTCCACGGTGACACTCAGGTTTCTTAGCTTGTGGCTTGACATCATCCTAGTTACATACTAGGTTGGTGTCAGTCCCCAAGAGAGGGACTACCTAGGAGGAAAGATCATGGAAACCGCACTCAATAACCACCGTGAGACGAAGATCAACGAGGACTTTGAGGTTTCTACCGCGTTGTTTTCGGCGCGGCTGGAAACTCGTCTGTTCTCCAAGATCGATGAGATTCCGGAAGAGCTTGTCAAGCTCATCACGGATGCGGTAGAGTCCGCTACGGTCCTTGACGCTAAGTACCTTGCCAAGGATACCGCTACGCGGTACGCTGAGGATGACGACGATTACCCGTACTGTGCGTGCGGGTGTGACTCTGACTATGACCCTACCGAGGATGCGGAAACGTACGTCACGGGTCTTGCGGTCGATTCGTTCGGTTTCAAGGATGCCAACACGTTGCATGACGTGATAGTGTCTGTGGTTAAGGAGTACGTGAGTGCGCGTAAGCGTACTGTCTCCTACATCTGATCAACTCTAGTGAGTTGACATCATCCTAGACACGCGCTAGGTTGGTGTCAGCTTCCTAAAGGGGAAGCTACAACAAGGAGGTTAGGCAATGGGATTCGACGGTATGACTGTGGCTCTTCAGACGTCCGCGCTGCGTGACGTGATGATCACGGTTCCCGCCCCGGAAACCAAGATCCAGCGATTCGCGCGTCTCTTCACCCGTAAGAGCGCTCCGACCGTACAGCGTAGCGTGATCCGGGAAGTGGATGTTTTCCGCACCCTGGAGTTTGACGACAGTCACGACGCTGAGACTGTGCGCCCCATGCTTGAGCGCATGACTGACAACGGATGGGAGATTGTCTCTGTCGTCACGGATGTTGACGGACTCTCCTATGAAATGGTGGACGGTTTCAATTCGTCCCCCTCAGGTGACAACGTGGGTACGCTCCTTGTGGCTCTCACTGACCCGCACGAGTGCCGTTACACGGGTCTGATTGCTGCTGTCAAGGAATACGGTTTTGACACTGATCTGACGTCCGAATGGATGGATGATCACTACTCGGGTGAGTGGGACTCCCGCGCTGAGTGGGCAGAGAACCTTGTCACGGACTGCTACACCCTTGACATTCCCTCTTTCGTCTCTGTCGATTGGGACGATACGGCGGATGAGCTGGGTTACGATTACGACTACGTGACCGACGCTGAGAACTACAACACGCACGTTTTCTCTCGCCACTAGGCCGCTTTAGTGGGGACCCTGGGAATGTCTCAGGGTTCCCGCTATGGCTGACTAGACAGGAGATTACAGCCATGACGCGCAAACCTAAATCATGTTGGAAGTGCGCGACAGACCAGCCTCACCCTTTCCGACACTGGCACGTTAAGTGTCGTATGTGCGGGAAATTCAGGGTCTTTCGTGGACCCTCATGCAAGACATGTCATTCCAGCGCAAAGGAATTGTTGCGCGATATCTTGGAGGAACTGAGGAATGCATAACCACAACACGCGACAGACCCGTATCCGCCGTATGCGTAGGTGGAGGGATGGAATTCTAGAGCACGTGGCTTATATCGTCGTGTTCATCATCTTCGCTTACGTGTTCTTTTACGGTCCCTTGGCAGCGTCCATGGGTTGGCCGTTCGGACTGTACGAATAGGGGTTACCATGAGACAGCGTGCGCCTTTCTCTGACGGAGTTATAGGCTTTCTCATGCTGCTAGGCTTTATCGGGGCACCCGTTTGGATGGGACTTTTGGGATTGTTGCTCACCCGCTAGACTTTCCCTATCGTTCCCGAGTAATTCGGGGATGGTAGAGTTAGCCTACCGGTTAACGACAAAGCACCAACGTTCTGTGAAAGGAACAAACGCAATGATTGAGTACGCTACGCTTAACGCTTCCGAAATCCGTGAGGGTGACGTGTTCACGCACAACGGTACGGAGTACCGCGCTACGTCTGACGCTGAGTTCGTGCGTTCTCAGGGTGAGTACGTAGTGAGGGTGGAGGATGCAAACGGGCGGGTGTCGTACGTAGAGCTTACGTCTGAGTCTTACGACGTTGCTTATGTGGCAGAGTACGCAGCTAGCTAGAACAGACACGAGAGCCCCTAGGTTCCCTTGATTGGGAGTCTAGGGGCTCTTTTGCGTTGTCCTACTTCCGTCCGTCGTTGGCACCCTCACTCATGGCAATAGCTCTCATCTGTCGAGTGGCCATGGCGCGTGTCTGTGGTTTCTTGCTGTATGTCTTCCCTGTGTCCTTATTGGTCACTTTGTATCCGCTCCCGCTTGCTCGTACTGCGTAGGGCATCCTGTCTCACCTCCTTACGTGTCTCGTAAGAGTCCCTGTACGGCTCTCTAACGGCTTACTGTGGTACGGATGACCTGAGAGACCTAGAGCCTAAAGGATCTTGTTAGACAGGCTCTCAGAGCTTCCTAGGTTCTAGGGTACCGCGCACAGTCGGCACGCTAGGAAGGCTGTACGACCCTGTAAGGCTCTCCCATGCTCGGGAAGTAGGAAGGGACCCTAGACACACGAAAGAGCCCCTAGCGGCTCCACAAGGGGAATCGCTAGGGGCTCTCAGGTATTGCTAGCGGGTGAGTACGGCCGCACCCTTATAGACAAGGACGATTATCGCGCACACTCCGAATACGGCAATAGTGAATGCCGCAGCACACACGTAATAGACCAGCATGAACGGGATAACAACAATCCCGCGCAGCATATAGACAATCAGCAAAAGCAGAATGCCGACTGCATTACCGAGCGTTTCAAGGGTTTTCATGTTTCCCTCTTTCCTCCTAGTAGGGGAAAGCCAAACTCCCCCGATTTCTCAGGGGAGTATGACTCACGGCCACTAGAAAGGCGGAGTGTCAAGCTCTACAGCCTTACGGCTTTCCTCCATTGCTTCCTGGAATTCAAGGAAAGCCTTACGCTCCGCATCTGCCTTACGCGTCCAGTAGTTCCGCGCGCTCTCAGTGTTGGCCGTGAAAGCCAACTCCCACACGTTCTCGCTCACACCCTCAGGGAGAGCGGGAATTTCAACGTCCGGGCAATCGCCATTCTTCGGCTCATGGTAGGTGACGGAGAAACCCTCACCCTGGGACTCATCCGTCATGGTGTTGTGCAGGGTCTGAAGCCTACGGATGAGAGCCTGTACAGCTTCCGCTGTCTTGGGTGCCTCAGCCTCAAACGCTCGCACGTACTCAGCGCGTGCACGCTCCCTCTTAGCCTCCATTTCGGGGGAGACTCGCACAATGTACGTGTCCTCAGCGATGAGCCTTTCACCCTTGGACGCGTCAAGCTCTCGCCTACCGGCCGTGGGGTTGTCGTAGTCCACGGGAACGGTAATCGTCTCTCCCTGAGAGTCCTTGACAGGCTCCACAGCAGGAATGGGCTTGACACCCTCAGAGGTGAACTCAGCGCGCGGAACGGGCGTACCGTGCTTTCCCTCACCCTGGGAAAAGTCCATGTCCTGAGTGTCACGCACGTTGGCCTCATACTCCAGCCGCTCACGTGCTTCACTCTGCTTCTCACTGAGCTTGACACAACGCGCACAATCCACGCTGTCATCAGTGGAAACCCACGTGTGGTTTTCGTTGCCTTTGAGGTTACACAGGGGCGTAAGGTGCTTGCCCTCAGCGTGAGTCTTGCCCTCCCCGTCAATACGCTGCACGTTGCGGGGGGTGTTGGTCTGACGCTTAGCCATTGTGGCTCTCCCTGGTTGGGGTGTGTCTTGCTGACAAGGAAGACTCTACGGGACGCACAAGCGAGAGTCAACCCAGTCTCTCAAGATCTTTTACAGGCATGAGGACATGAGAAAACCCCCGCCAACTAGGTTGACAGGGGCTCTCAGAGTGTGCTAGCTGAGTTCTGACTCAGTCTCCCACACAAGGTAAGCAGCGTGTAGCGCTTCCTTGTGGAGTTCGTATTCCCAGGGAGTCACGGCGTAGGCGTAGACAAACCCCTGAGAGTCCGTGAGCATGTACGCGTGAATGTCATCAAACATTGCGTAGTGCCCGAACGTGTCTGCCTCCCCGATTTCCTCACTCTGGCTACCGGATTGGTACAGCGCTTCCAAGACTTCCGCAAGTTCCCCACTGTAGTGGCCAGAGTGTGAGCGGTAGGGGTTTTCGTCGTTGTAGAGCGCGTGAGCGTTCTCCTTGTTGAGTCCTCCCCTGCACGTGGCAGAGTCGTACATGTCTCGCCACTCGTCATTTTCGGGGGAGATCAGTTCGTAGCACTCACGGCACATACGCTCTGACAGACCCTTGACAAGCTCAGTCATGGTTCCCGTTCCTTCCATCTAAGGGACCAACACAGGGAACCTATCACACGACAGATTCCCCATGCAAGTCACTCAGAGTTCACAAGGTCCCTTGCAGAACTCACATTCGTACTCACTCCAGTACGAGTAATCATCCTCGTAGTAATCCCAGTGGAGCGGAGCACTGTCGAACCAATCGGTTACGTCGCAACCATCCATGACGTACCCGTACTCTGCCTCTTGCTCATCCTGCCACTCAGAGAGCCACATAGCGCGCTCACGGTTGCGGACCAACTTACGGACGTAAGAGCCCTTTTCTCCCTCATCCGCGTAATAGTGGGAGAGCACACGCGAGGATGCCGAGACACCCGAACCGTTACGGTGCTTACGGTAACGAATCTTACCCGTGTGCGGTACCGGAATTCCCTTGTCTTCCGGAAGCGCGTGGAAGTTCTTTCGCCTCAAGTTACGCCAGACACGCCACACGTTCTCGTACGCGTCACGGTCGGTACGGTACAACTCCCACAGTGCAGCGTTACCGATGCAGTGGATTTCCGTTGCCGTACCGTCCGGGCGGATGGAGAAAAACGCGCTCATGTCCTGCATTGCTGTTTCCCTTCTGTGTTCCAACACCTAGAACCTATCAGAGACAGGCACTAGATGCAAGCCACAGAATCCGGCTTCAACAGGGGTAAGTGTCACAGTGTCGCCGTTGTCGTTCTCCCACTCGACAACTTCCCCATTTGCGATAGCCTCAAGTGCCATCATGAGATCATCCGCCGTAACGTGAATGTTGTACATGATCCGTTGTTTCCCTTCTAGTGGACCAACACGGGGAGCCTACACTATGCAGACTCCCCATGCAAGCTACTAGATGAGTCCCGACTTACGCGCCGTTGTGCGCTTGATGACGCGTCCACCATGGCTACGGGCATACTGAGACGCTGCACGCTTGTTGAGGGGGAGGAACGCGCCGAACGACACACGCTCTCGCGTACCCTCACCACTCGTCACAACGTAGTGATCCGGGCGAACAAGGGTGTAAGGGGCGTTCATGATGTTCTGCATTGTCTGTGTCGCTTCCTGTGAGTGTTTCAGGGTGTGGAGGGGGCGAGAGCCCCTAGCGTGTCCTAGGGGCTCTCGGAGGGGAACTCAGGCACTCTCAGCGTAGCGCGTACGCAGTTCGGCCCGAATCTTGCTGAGGTGACCCGTAAGACGCTCGTACTCTGCGCGCTCTACGGGAGTCCAACGGTTGACACCCTCAAACCCGTTGGCCATTTCGAAAGCCTCAGTCTCCTTGACGTCAACGGCGCGCGTCTCAGGGTTGAGGATTTCCGCACCCATGAAATCGTGACCGTAGTCCGCAACGAAACGGTTGCGCATCGCTTCCTGCTTCTGACGCAGCATGACCACACGGGGGTGAACGGCAACCTGAGCCATGATCGCAAGCGTGGAAGACATGTTGTTTCTCCTTCGTGGTGTTCCCTGTTTGACTAGCTCTAGCTAATCATCCCCCCGCACCCGCTGTCAAGCGGATACAGGAGAAAAACTCACTAGATGGTTACGTGTTCGTGCCATCCTACGTAATGCTTGGTTCCCTCACGGTCGTACACGTCAATGCCAGTGTAAGAACCCTTGGGATCACTGTGAATCTTGCTGATTCGACCGTACATGAGTGACAGGGTTCCGTCAACATCCTTGAGGAACGCGACGGACGCACCTACGTTACGCGGACGGTACTTTGATTCACTCTCGTCACGAATGAGCGCGTAACGCTCAAGAACGGCGTAGTTACCGTGTGCCTCAGTCTCCACAGAGGGAGCCTTGAACGCGTGACGTGCACGGCCAATGCGAACCTTGATACGCATTTCTGCGTTCCCTTCCTGGTTGTCTTGGTTGCTAGAACTAGCTAACCATAGCCACGCTCCCACAGTCAAGCGGGAGTGTGACTAAAGCTCTCTAGAGTTCGTACTCTTGCAGCTCTCGGTTTTCGCTCATGTCCACAATCTGAACACGGACACCATGGGGAGAGTCATACGCGTTTTCATACGCGTTAGAGCACTGTTCCCGTTCTTCCTGGTCCCACTCAGAGCACGGGCACTCTCGCTCTGCCTCAGCGCTCAATTCTTCGCTCATGTCCTTTGCCACGCGGTAAGCGTTATTCAGGTCACGAGTCTTGTATGGGTAATCGTCTCCGTCCGCATAGACGTTAATCCATCCGTTACGGTGACGCTCCACAGTGACGCACGCGTAAACGTCCTCAGACGCCCATACGCGGTACTCCCTGAGTTCCTGCCACCCGCCATAAGTCGCCATGACTTGTGTTCCTTCCTGCTAGGCGAACAACACCCATCTAAGCACATGTCTTAGAGGGATGCAACACGTCTAGAAGAATTTCATTCCGAGCACGTAAAAGAACATGATCACGTACACCATGATGGCAAACAGAATCATCACGGGCCACAGAATGAACGAACACGCAAACCCTGTGAGCGCGATAGGGAGACTCTTACCCTTACGCAACTCCCCGAACATGCCCACAATGCCCATGAGAGCACTTGCAATGAGCCACGCTGTCAACATAGTTGGTTTCCCCTCTAGCTAGGCTGACAGAGCCTCACAGGGACCCCGTAGAGCCCCTGTGAGACACAATCAGACTAGACCAGGAACACGAACCTACGGTCAAACTCGACCTGAGTCATGCGCTCGAACGTGTCGTCATCCCACAGAATGACGCGGTAGTCTTCACCCTTGAGCGTGCCACGACCGCAGACGATACCGTTGATCTTGCCGTTACGAACGGTCATTGTCAAACCTCCTACTTGCCACCTACCGTTTAGGTGGACAGTGAAGAACCTAGCACGTGTCTAGGCTCAACACAACCCCTCTAACTAGTAGTCCAGACCAGCCATACCGATCCATGCGCGGTAACGGTCCAGAATTTCGAGTGAATACCAGAGAGTTTCCAAATCAGGGTCAAGCTGGGAAATCTCCTCAAACTCATAGGAGGATTCCGGCTCACTTGCCGGACGGAATTCCGGCACATTTTCACCCATGACGTGAAACAGGTAGTCACACAGAGCAAAGCGCCAACCCTGAACCCATCCGAACGGGTCAAACGGGTCGTGACTGAAGAGAGCATGTCCCAACAGTTCCCGCTTACCGCTGTAGAGGGTCCAGAAGTCGTCACGCGTGATCTTGCTCATTTGGTCAATTCCCTTCGACTAGATGACCATAGCAACACTGGAATAGGAGAGCGAATCATCGTTATTCCAGTGCTCTTATGGTCATCCGTCAACTCACCTACTGCACAAGCGCGGTAATCCGGGCGGCATATTCAGTGAGGACAGACCAAATACGGGCAATCATAGAGCCGCTGAATTCCAGGATTTCAGGTTAACTCAGTGTTCGTTGTACAAGTCAGAGTCGTTGTCGTACGGGTCGTAATCCTCGTACCCGTAATCGTCGTAACGCTCCCCGATTTCATAAAGGGTGTCGTACGAGTCTTCGATCATGTCTTGTTCTACGTTGTACATTGACTCGCCGAGACTTTCCAGGATATCCCACACACGGGGAGTATTCCAGGAAGCATACTCGGCATTGTCGTACACAAACTCAGGTGACGTTTCGTCGTCCACCACAATCACGGAAGAATACTTACCAGGCTCACCGATAACGGCAATCCCAGTAATTCCCTCTGTGGTGTTCGTGTACATGTGCTCACCACTTGCCAGGACCGAAACATTCCAGTCCATGTGAGCGATAGTCTGAACAGTCATGCGCGCCCCTTAGGGAAGGGAATTCAGCGACTTTATGACTGCCCGTATCTTGGCACGCTGTTTAGTTAACAATGTTCGGGCGTTGCGTTTGTTGCTGTCTTGCTGGTCACTATCCTTGCACTTGCTGTGTTGCTTGTCAACTTCCTGTGTGAGCGTCCGTCGACTCGTTTTAGCCCCTAGGGGTGTCTGTCTCTGGCGTTGCTCTGTGGTGCTGACAGGAAGAACTCAACCACACCCCACGGGCAGAGTCAAGCCAGACAGCAAAAATGCCCTTGACCAGCATGTTTCGCCAGTCAAGGGCATTGATGATCTTGCTAAAGCTCTAGGGCATCGTTCAACTTGCGCCATGCCGTCCGTGTGGGAGTCTCCTCCACGTGCGCGGGAAGGTAGTCACGCATTGCGCGCCACAGGGACCACATTTCATCCCGTGTGAGCCTCACAGGGGTTGTCTGGCACTCTTCCGCATTCGCATCCTGTGACACGCTCACAGACCCCGTAGAGCCGTTCTCTGTGTCAGGGATTGTAGCAAGCACAGCCGCGCTCTCACGCGCACGTGAGCACTCCGGGCGAGTACAGTCACGCGCTCCGCACGGGCGTTGCATGGGCATTGTTCGGCACTGAATAGTCATGGTGTCACTTCCCGTGTGCGTCGCAGTGAGCCTCAACCAGGATGCGGAACGCTTCCCGTAGCTCTGTGGTCGGATTGTTGTTGGTACGTGCGTGATCATGAATCTCTGCCTGTAGGTTCATGACGTCGTCAAGGCTCAATCCCTGAGGGTTGGCCAGAGACACGCCACGACGTGACGCGAATGGCCTAAGAGCCTCCACGTGAGCCCCTGAA